>Ga0116227_10005863_pt1 | contig 25397 bp, 24 predicted proteins | sample S1TSphgellanicum_FD_89693 | JGI IMG/M metagenome (GOLD analysis project Ga0116227, IMG submission 89693) | Host-associated microbial communities from peat moss isolated from Minnesota, USA - S1T2_Fb - Sphagnum magellanicum MG | ecosystem: Host-associated > Plants > Peat moss > Unclassified... | reverse complement strand
GGCAGCATGTGTGGTGCATATAGTTACTAGGCAATTGCAGAAAAAGAACAGTGTTCAAAAAGGCGCATACATAAATAAATGAGCGTTAGCCTGCTAGTGTCTAACACTGCCTTCTTCTCCTCCAAAATTTTGTGTTTCAGGATTTTGGGGAATTGTATGAAATATTGTTCACAAGTGGGCCCCACATTTTGATTTGATTAGGGAAGAAGCTCCAAATGTTGAAGAGGGTTTAAGAATCGAGCTGGTTGTCACTTTCTTTTAAAAGAATCATACCTTGTTCAGCTCTTTATTTTTAATTTTTCCTTATACCCAACCGGCTCTTTCACAATTGATTCTTAACTCATTTAGATTAGTCAGTTATATTACACCAGTTCTTTAAATTTAGTTTCAGACTTTAAGATTAAAATCTTTAAATATTTTTTCTAATTTTCATAGGCCAAAAAAAATCAGCAATCATTACAAAACTATAAATACATTTAAACAAAAACATATGATCACATTCAAAGATATACAAAACATAAAAAAATAGATTAATCTTCTAATTCATCTCGCTAAAATGGGCTTTTAAATTCATTTAAACTCTTGTTTTAAGTTTATTTCAGGATTTATCAAATATACCAAATTACTAGGAGCGTTGCAATCCACCCTTGCATCATTTGTCCAATTCTTATTCACAAATATCAAATTTAAAAAGTTATCTAATTGTAAGCGACATCTTCTTAAATTGGTGAGAATTCCAATAAGGGAAAAAATTCTCTTAGTTTCAATTTGAGAACTTACAATCCCTAATATGTCTTTAATTAAAAAACCAACAATTGGGAATGTGGTTTCATGTTTCTTGCACCAAACACTTGTCCAAATTAAGATGTCTATTAACTTCATCAAACCATTGTCACATTCGATTAAAGAAGTTTTAGAAAAACAATATGGGAAAAATGGCCTTTCGACTAAAAGCTTTGAAGATCTTCATATCCATCATTTAGATGGTGAGACTCCATATGTTTTCTTCCTCTTTTTTCAATGCTATATATTCAAATTATTAATTGATATTTCTATTTGATTATCTTTCTATACAAAACAATGACATTTTCCCAATGATATACCTATCCATTCATTGTTTAACACATAGTAGCACCTCTTTCTCACCCTCCTAGTGATTTCAAACCCCTTTCCCCTTGCCCAATTTATTTGAAGGTGTTAAACATGTTGGCGACTTGAACTTTGGACAATGCTTCATCTAGGTGTATAGAAAATAAACCTTGGGCATAGTGAGTTCCTTCTTCTAAGGCTCAAGTTTCTTCTTTTAAGAGGAGAAAAAATAGTACCTATGGAGCAAGGGAAATAGTTGTAACAATTGGAGGGAAATGGGTTTTCAGATAGGAAAGAAGTGACAAGAGTTGCCAAGGAGAGAAAGAAGCAATGAAATGTGAACAAGATGGTAGTCCAAACTTGCCACCCATTCAAAACAACAAATGGATGCCATCATATGGAGGATTGTGGAGGTTTCACACATGCATAGAAAGGTTTGCAAAGCTTGGAAGCTAAAACTAGAGCAAGCCATGCAAATGAATGCTTTGAATATTGTCATTGATCTTGAGTTCTTGCATCTTATGACCAAATCACAACTTTCCAACTTGATGCAACATGTAAAGAAGGAAAGAAACCCCATCCCCCTAGTTGGACATAGGTTTAGACTTGTTTTTGATAGTTGGTCATAGTTTTGTGCATGTTGGGAATTCCTTGGTTGTGGTAGATTTTGTGTTTGTGAGACATAACATTTACAATTAAAACAACCTTCATTCCTCCTTACAAAGTTCCAACATTTCAAGCTTCAATGGTTGTTACACTTTACTTAAATGCACAATAGTCATAAACTTGTATGTTCCTCCATTGAATGTAAACGTGCAAGAAGGTGTTTCCATGATATGGTGTACACACTTTATGTCAAAATTGGATGTACATATAGTATCAAAAGTAATAATAGATCAAATTTCTTTCACTTTGAACTCTTCTAGAAATCACATATAATTGATTTGGGCCTTAAGAAATATAATGAGTTATATAAACCAAAAATATGAAATTGATACATAATTATGGTTTCATATAATTGTACACCAATAATTTTATAAAGGTTTTTTAAAATACCCAATTTTTCATTTTTCATTCATCTCAAAATTCCATTTATTTTGTAGAAGGATAAAAACAAGATTTAGCCCAACTACATTTTCAATGGGATAACATTTTACAACTAAAAATCATAATAATCAACATTACCATAACATAATGTATTATCAAATATTTTTGTATCATTTGATATGAACTTCATGAAATCAAGACAAATTAAAAGTTTTCATGGAAAATATTATTTAATATGGTTATCATTATAGAGACAAAAAATTTCATGGACAAATTCCCATAAAAACTAGTATTTGTTAGTCCTTTTGTTAAATTATAATGTTGTCATAAACTCTTGCAAGTTTTAAAATGTATTCCAATTAACAATTGAATTGTTCATATGTGCATCAATTGCACAACATAATGAAATTTTATGATCTTATCCATCTATAGTTGCATATTTCCATCACAAAAGCTTCTATGAATATGTAAAAAGCCACATAAAAAATGTGTTACAATGAAAATTGTTAAATTGTGACTAATTTTCATGTACACCATACCATGGAAACACCCTAGAAAAATTTGATCCATCTACAAAACATTTTGACATTATTAATTGTGGGATTAAATTTATATAATTAACCATGCATAAAAGATTTTGTTGAAGCGACAAAGTAGAGACTTAAACATATTAATCAAATCCATGCAAGATTTGACAATTGACAAGAAAAGAACTAAAAAAAATTTCACAATTGAATTACTTTTTAGATGCAAGACAAATAGATGAATCAAATGACGTTTTGTCTACATTCAATAACCTAACTAAGGTCAAAGATTTAACTTTCATGACATTCAATCCAAATGCAAATGTGGAAGCAAGCAAATCAAATGAAGAAAATGACAATACAACCAAATTGGTAATCCATTAATGTAAGTTTTGAGTAGTAGATCATATAAAACAACATATCTAGTGAAAACATCTAGGAGTATGGCCATGTGAAGGTTAGTCTTGCCTAACAATTTTTAGAATTTCTTTTCTGAGAAAGCAAAAAAAATTCTACCAAAAATCATCTATGCTTATGTTTTATTGAAAAATAGTTCAAGTCTATTGTGATTGAAACCTTCTTTCTACAAACACGTTATCCACAAATGCAAAGATACCCCTTGTCTCCAAGTAAGCAAGGAGATATACTTCTTAACTTAAGACATTTTTTTGGGATGTTGAACAATCCATGAGATTGTGTCGTTTTTTTTGTAAAGTTTGAATAAATATAAAATATGTGCACCATTTAAATTACATGAAAACCCTAAAAATAAGCTTTAGTGAACATTTTTTGGAATCCAAATTTGTGTAGGTAACTATGTAATAGCCTTTTATTTTGTGATGCAAAAAGGCCATGTGATTTTGTGACTAGTATGTGTGTTTCATCAATGTTTTTCTAGATGCTTGGTAAAAAACTCCATGTTTTGTAATCTTGCATCACACACCCCATTCATTTCCCAATAGGCCAAGTTATCCATATGTAAATACTATGTATATTAACCTAACCATATCATATAAAACAACACATAGTTGAAGTGCCAATGGCAAAAAGTTTGCTACATACCGTTAAATTGGTGTTGTGTGCAAGCTCGTAATAAACACATGAAACTTGAACTTCCCCTAAAATTGTTATATATATATATATATATATATATATATATATATCCAATGAATGATCTTTCTTTACACACGTGAAAGTTTTAAATTCATCAATTATTATTCATATTTCAATGATACAAGGCTTAGAATCCATGTGATGCATCAAAACTTCACTTAATCCCCAAATTCTTTGCTTGCAAGCTGAACATGTTGTTTTGTGAAATGTGATTGTGAAGTGTAGTTGATCTAATGATGATTTGAATGGTTGTTATTAATTGACCTTTTTATTTTATTTTAGAAATTTTAGAAAGTTTTTAATTTGTTCAATAGCAATAATGATCCCATATGGAATCATTGAGAGATCTATAGAAGGTACAATAGAAGGTATTGATTAGTTTATTAGTCAATGTTATTATAATCAAGCTCTTTTTTGTGGTATTATGAGGTGGACAACATCATCTTCTTCTAGGGATAGGATCCCAAGATTTTCCATGATGAATATTTTATTTTATTTTTCTATTTAGAATAATTGATAGCTTTGTGTGTCTTATAAACATAGGAATGAAATGTTTTCTTATGTAATTTGGTATCCTTTGGCAATACAATTTTACTAAATGATTATTTGTCATTTTTTTTCTTTGAATTCTTGTGATCTACCATTATAATTATGAGAGAACAAAAAGGATAGAAGGAACTTTAATTACAAAGGAATAGTTTTTATTCAAAGTTCATGAATGTTTTTCACAACCTATAAAATAGTTTCAATAGAAAAGCTTGTTGAGCTTGGGTTGTAAAATTCTCTATTTGAGATTTTTAAAACTTTAAAGATTATCCTTGGTTGTTTTGACCTTTTTGCAACATTGTCCTCATTTTGTTTTATGTGTTTTTAGAATCCTTTTGATAGACAAAATTTATTCCTCATTTTTATTTACTAAGATTCCTCTTGGACATTTTAGAATGGTCTTACATTGCAACAATGATTTCAACACTAAATTTTGGTAGTAGAAATGTTGGATTCATTTGAAGTGTGTTGAAACTATTTCATGTCATTTCGATGAGAAACACAATGAATGTTGAACACATGAGAATTTTTTCAATACAATCATAGATCAAAATTACAAGTGAACAACGTAAGTGTATGAGTGTGTGTGGTTGGCAAAAGTGAACATTTGAACATGTTTACAACACTCTTGTAATCTACATTTGCCTATGGCACTGCTTTAATCTTCACTATTAAGCACTAACAAGTTTGAATGTGCTTATTTATAACCTTATATAATATGTTGAACATATAAGATTAACATATGTCGAAATTAACTTTATGTTAATTATAGGAAAATTTTATCCATGATAGTTTGTATAGTTTAATGTTATGCTACTTATGAAACCCTAACATACATCTAGATGTGAAGGGCATTTAACATGCTTAATTTAAATTTTAATAATTCAAAGATTGATTTTTAGTACTTTTCAAATTCACATACAAATAGCTTTTTATTTTGATTTCAAATTTAAAGAATAATATGAAGTTTGTTACAAGGTCAACCACACCATTTTACATGAAGAAAATCATTAGATTTGCCCATCAATTCAATTAAGTTTTTAAAGTTGTTAAGTTCCAAAGGTTGTTTTTCTTGTTGTGCTTCATTGTGAAGCTTTTTGCAATCCCCTAGCTCGGACTTGAAATGTTGTTTTAAAAAAAAATTATTTCATAGATGTCATGCACTACCACATAAATGTTTACACCTATGATTGTTCACAACTATCAACCAAATAATAAACAAACCCTCGTACAAAGCATAACAAATAAAATTGCCCCCTATGTTGATGCCAATTTTGGCACAAGGTTGAAGAAACAAATGTTTTCATTGTTTTTGCATGTCTAAGTTTGATTGCACAATGTGTTGTTTTGGAATAATGTATTGGAAACATAGAAAATTGTGTGATTCCCCAAGCATGGAATGAGGATACATATCCTCAAACACACAATATTGTAAACCATGTTCACACCAAACATTTTCCTTGACAACTTTGAATCCTAATTACAATTTCTTAACCCAACGTATTGTTATCTACCTCAACTTACCTGGGTAAATAAACTAAAACTCCAGACATAGACATTACAGATGTTTGTTGAAAAAACACATTTTACATTGAAAAACATATCTTTCCAATGCTAGGGTGAACCAACAACAGCCATCAGCACACCATGAGGGATGGATGGTAGGTGGATAGGAAATACTTTTTCATTGGGTTCCAATTCCCTAACCAACCATGATGGTTAGTTCAGATTCTATTTTATTACCTATTGACTAACAACCCACTAGCCCTTACCTATGTCCAAACCATTTTACATGCACATACTTTCCTAGATGCCACCCATCATCATCCTACCTACCCCTCTGCCCACTTAGTGGTAAGATCTATCCTTAAAACATAGTTTGCCAAGGTGAAACCTGATGTTAACTCAGTTGCCCTGTTCATTGATAACTGAGTCATAACAGCCTTCTAATGGATGGCAGCTCAGTAATTTGTCCAGGATATTGAATGAAGACACCAAACAAAAAAGATGGAGGAAAAAATGAAGATACAAGACAAAACATGGTTCTCTCCACTGAAAGGAGAACAACCCATCACCAGTTCATACAAAATAGCTCTAACACTGCCCTAAACCCCACCCATTCTCAGATAAGGCAAAGGTCACAAGTCATAACAACTACCTAATTTGCACATAACTTTGCTTGCCAGTTGCTTCTGAGACCTTTGCCAAGCAGCTAGCTGCTGCATGTGCAGTGCCAAATCACCTCCAGCACCAATACTCCCAACACAAGATATATCTGAGTTTGGAGCTTTTGCAATTCCCAACCCGGAAAGACAACTCCCACATAGGCTAACTGCAGTTGCATATGAATAATTTAGCTCATTCAACTGTTGCAGAGTTTTATCAAACTGCATGCTGATAGTTGCAGCAGAGCCACCATCAAAAGCAGTAATACACTGGGCATACCCATAGAATGTTGGGAAAAAAAGATTGATGAGAATTGCAGGAACTTATAATGACTACAAGCACAATTCTTCAGTAAAAATGAATATATTTCTATTGAATTTAGTGTATCTTCAAAGAGTGGTACAAAATGGCATATGGCACAGCACAGTAATTTTTTGTTCCAATTTGTGGCTGGTGTTTTAGAGCAAATTTTGCTCATTTTGTCTTTGGCCTCCACAATCCCCTACCCTCAACTGTATGTACAAAAGATTCTGAGCCATAGCACCATATCAAGGCTCAAGTAATGATTAATTTGTGATTTGGATCTGGGGATAGACCCACATATCGATCAAATAGCTGTTTTACAGCTTGTATGTATCGCTTTTGGAATTCTGCAATGCTTTCACCTTCATTTGCAAACAATGGATCTCCAATTGCAATCAAAAGCTCCCTGCAGTTCAATCATGACTTACTATTTAGCTTTCTGAAAATAGGAATGAGAACCCAAAACAAGAGAAGCCTCTCTATTGATGTGAGTTGATGAACACATTCAAGTAAAGTCATCCTGTTTTTGAGTCCTAGTTTGACCCTCTAATCCCCCTTTCATCCCCAATATAAGTGTAGCTGTAAAGTGAGAGAAACTGGGTACCATTTCATGAAAATGAGTATCAGTTTCAGAAGATTTGTAAGGTCTTATTCTGATAAGGCTTCACTTAATCAAGAATATGGGCAGCAATTACAATGCAGGTAAGGCAAATCCAAAACTGGAGGTGAAACTACCCTGAGGACCAATTCAGGTGCGAAAACTAGTTTGATTCCCTGTTTCCCAACCCCCCACTGTGTACTGTTTTAATCCTGACTTCTCATTTCATCCACTGAAACTGGGGCCCATTAGCCCCAGTTTGGGTTCCTTTACGGATAACTCTATTGTATACTAAGCATCAATAATTGCTTTGATTAAGCAAAACACGAGATGTGTCAAATTTCTGATGAGGATTTCAGGCTGAATACTGGACAAGCAATCAGAAATCTGTACTTAAAAGATGGGATGTATGGTACAAGTGAAAGCTCAAAAGGGAGAAAGGAATAAGGGACACACTTCCGGTAGGGCATTGGCAAATTGAAATAGCCCCGCATGAATGGAACCCCAACCTTGCAGTATTTGTTTACATTCTCCCAGAACTTCAAAAATGCTTTTGAATCATGCCTGAACAGCTGCAATATGAAATACACAGAGTACACTGTGAGTCCTGCAAATACTAGGTACCTCTGTGTATCTAACACAACATCACTTCTCATCTTTGCCTGTACCAGACTATAGGATACATGATGAAATTGGCAGGGCTCCATTTTAGAACTGCTTGGACTGAATGGGTGGGTTGCAAAAGAAGTTGCAAATCAAGAATATTCGTAGGAAACCAGACTGACAATCCATTCAACACATCTGAGACACTGATAAAATTATTCACTTTTCAGTGACAGCCTCTGTCAAGCACACAACAAGCAAGGTGCATATACATATATATATTGGGTTTAGGGTTTGGGGTTTGGGGTTTATATATTTCGTTGCCATCAAAACACTTCCATCTGATCACTGAATTCAAGCAACAAACCATAGAGCAGTGAAATGTACCTGGTTTTCATTGAAGGCGTAAACAGGCACAACCCCAGTTTTCTCATCCATGGCTATCTGAAGAAAACCTCGCCTGCACCATCGGTATAGGCATGCAGATCAGATGCATTACAAATGCAGGAAAGTTGATCCACAACTCACATGTGGGTTTCTTATGTCTGAAACAAATGAATATTAAACAGGGAAATTCTAGTTCAGAAAACTTCATAATAACATTTGAGAGGCTGATGTTAGGCCAGACTTTTTTGTACCGGTTTTTGAGATAAAGCACATCGGCATCATCTTGAGTGCCTAGATAGACTTCCCGCAACCCTCCAACTGCAATGGCCACCTGCAATTTCCAACAACCAGATCCCAATTCAGCAGCTTTAAATCACCTCCTTCTCCAAAGGGACACCACATCTGAACTCAACAAAGAAGCACAGGTGACCTAACAGAATTTCAGCACCGAAATGAAATCGTGGACGGGGGATTGACAGAAAAAGTTACATGGTTCTTCTTCCTCAGCTTGTCCACAATCAATTGCTTGTCAGCGGGCATGGCCCCTAATACATAGAACCAGCTTCTTGTAAGTGGCACCTGAAAGAATGCACCAGCTGCTGCTTGAAAGAGGTCCCCTGAAAATCCATCTCACATACCTTTTTGGTCATCACATCACCGATTTCTTTCATGAAGTTTTCTTGCCGATTAGTGAACATCCAAAAGCTCTAAATCAAACAATCCAATCAGAGCAGGTACAGAGAGCATTGTTGATTTACCTTGCACAAGTTTGATGGGTTCTCTCCAAATCTCATCCAATTGGGAGAACATGGCATAAGCGTAGAACATTCTGCCATGTGGATGGAAGGCAAAGATGTAGGCCTTGTTGCGTGGAAATGGAGTTTTGGGTACTATGTATTTGGCAGCAGGCAAGTAAGCAGCAAGAGTCTCATACATGGGTCTTGCCTTCCGCCTTATGGACTTGGAGTAATAAGGGGGAACCAAAGCCAGTGCAAAAAGAAATGCACAGATAGCAGTCACCCAAACCCACCCAAACCATTTGTAGATCCAGTATAACTCCAAACAGAAAATCGTAAAAGGAACTTGTGTGAAAGGCAGCATGTGGTAGAAGATGAGAATCAACACATGCTTTAGTGTGGTGGAATGAGGAGTAGCAAAATAGTGAATCTCTTCAGGAAATCTCTCATCACTAGCTGCTGGCTGTGTTGCTTTTGTTGATGGCAGTTCCTCAGAATTGACCTGCATATTCTGGTCATCATCAATGGATTTTTTGTGACCATTCTGCAGTTCCTTAATCCTACCTTCAAGACTGGCCATTATTGCTTCTCAAACAATACTCAAAACTTCAACCTTTTCTCTCACAACCTTCCAGAGAGCCTGCCCAGAACCTGCAGACCTCTCCAGGTTTTGATTTTTACCAGTCTCAAAAATGACTTCAATGGGAGTTAACCTTGCAAAAGACTCCTGCAGAAACACTTCTAGTTTTGCGTTTCACCAAACAACAAACTCAAGCTTCCTTTCCTTCCACCTCTCAAAACTCTCCCAAATTTTTTGCCACTCTTTTTCTTCACTACTAAACCAAAGTTTTCTTCAAACCTCCAAACACCACTTTCAAAGGGTGATTCCACCTTCCAAACTCCAGCAAGGTCTTCTAGTTTCTCCCCACCAAAGATGGATGAAGTTAAAAAAACACTCAGCTCCACCCTCCCAAACTCTCTCTCCCAAAAACTCCAAATCCTTCCAAGGCTCAAAAGATCAGCATCCCCCTGTTCCTAAGAAAAAAGTTTCTAAGAGTTCTGAGCTCCTTCACAAAGTGATCACACAACTTTTCTAGACCCAGCAAGCCCAAAGTTCTCTCTGTCTCTTTGTCGCTATCTGTCTCTGTCTCTGTCTCTGAGCTCAGCCCACTCTCTACCTCTGTGTCCTCCAAAAACCAAACCTCCAGTCTTCTAGATCCACCCACATGTCATGACTCCAAATCAAGCAAGAATCTTTCCTTCCAGTTCTAAAATACCAGCACCCAGAATCCCAAATTTGCATTCAAGTTTCCATCTTTTCCAAACTTTTCAACAAGGAGTTTCCCATCTTCCAAAACTTCCAGTGCTCAAGACTATTTTGTGGTGGGAAACACAAAACAAAGCTCCAATGACCCAAGTTGCAGCAGTTGGGTAGCCCCTGTCAATCTGTGCACTAGCAATGAACGAGGACAAAAAGAGAAAGAAAGAAGAGGCATGCACCCACACCCCATTGCTGGATCCTGGCGAAGATCCCCACCATTTCTTTCTGAGCAAGCTCAGAAATTGTAGCGTGTCAGCAACAACTCAGGTAGTTGCCACAGTTGGGCATGTGCCTTGTCTGGTACTCTGGTTAGGTACTCAACAAAGTGGGTCCAAATTTGGTCCTTCTTAGCTGACAAATCAAATGAGGGATGATTCCAGAAGCCCAAGAAAAAAAAGTCTTTTTTGTTTTTGGGGTTTACCTCCAATGCCAGTTTCAACAAAATTTGGAACCTCCAATCCAGAGGCCTTAGAACCTGATCTATAACTCCACATACCTACTAATCTTCTCTAGTCCAGTTGGTTCCAAATTGAAACCTGAATTGGAACTGGGGTGTCTGGTACTGGAATATCCCCCATATGAAAATGAACTAGGATTGGGTTTTCCCCACCTGGTTCTGCCCTATGTGTGGGGCTATGTTTCCAGTTGTGACAATGTGTGTGTGTGTGTGTGTGTGTTTTTTTTTGGCTCAATTTTGTGATGTAGTCAAAGTGGTGATGATCTGCAAGACGATCTAGCCAAAATTTGATTACAATTTAAATCTGGAAATAAAAATTTCAAACATATTTTTACAATTTTTGGCTACTTACTCAAACCATGTATAGAAAATCTGGTGTTTTTTCTTAAATTTTGATCAAATTCTGAGTATTGAAAATCTTTAAAATCACTTATTTTTATCACGTGGAAATTTTAATATAATTTTTCACCTAATATATAGCCAGCCAGAAAAAAAAAGCCTGGGTTGTGAGGCGGCTCCAAATTTGTGGGTAGGTTCCAGTTTGGTTTCCAATAACCGGAACTGAAACCACAGGTTCTGAAAGCCGGTATAGCAGCCCAACAAGTTGCTCGCGTTGTTGAGTCTTGATTACTTTTTCTTTCAATTTCAGTTTCTTGCAGAAAAGTGTGCCAGGTTTTCAGCTCTGCGTGTGCAGGAGAGACTTCAGAACCAATACTTTTCATGTGGTCCCACATTTTGAGGACAGTTCCACTGGGTGTTCGTACGTGTTGTTTCCCATGCAGTTTTCCATTTCATTAAGACACTGTTAAACTTCAATTATGAAACACATGAAATATTCCAAAATGTAGAAAGTTATTAAAAGCAAGGGATAATTCAAAGGATGTCAAGTTAGCACAAACTAGATGTTAAAAACTCTCCATCTCAACAACCAACTACTTGTAATAAGTTAGCCGTGGCGATGGGGGGTGTGGAAGTCGGGAAATAGTTAAACCTACCATCACTGCTCGACTTAAAATGGAGGATGTTTGCATCTTTTGCAACATAATTGAATTTTTTTGATGAAAAAAAGTAATCAAAATAGGAAGGGTTTAAGTTTCAAATAGCATCGACATAATCGTGTAATAACACATTTGCCAATTTGTGTAAACCTTCAAATATTTTAATTGATAGAGGGAGGAATTGATTAGTGGGGTGTTGATCATAGTAACTCCTTATTTTGGCTTAAGTCACATTGAAGGCAACATTGAAGGCAAAATTTGGGAAGTAGATTCGCACATGTTGGGTTAATTATAACAACGTCAATTAAACTATGAATTCAACCTTTGGTGAGCACAATGTCAACTTGTCGATGGGAAAAATTGAGTGTGGATGAAAGAAACACATGTAGTTGTTATTGTCCCACGTGGAAATTAATGTCTTGCACAATGACAACAAAAGTGTCACAAATCGCATCATGGGTCCATGTGTGCTCATTACCATAGGCGCAATGTAAAAGATGGATACCCATAAGGTCAATGGGATATGTGCAAACACATCTAAAGAGGCTTGTAATTGATGGATGTGGTAGTTTAAACTACGTTCAAAGCATTGTGGAAAAAATTGGGGAGGATAATTGAAAGGTTGGGAAGATTAGTTGAACTATAAACCAAAAACCCAACCTAAGGTTGAAACATGATAATATTCAAGCTTAATAAGCTTCAAGTATCCCATCAAAAAACATGTTAGAAAAAATATGATGGTGTAAACACTCCGAAATGGAATCTTAAAGATGAACCATTTGTTGTCTGATGAGTTGTTCAAAGGAAGGATATGCGTTTGTGTTAAGGGCAGTAGAAGATCACATGTTGTTTTGAGGTGTTGTTGGAAAAGGAAGGTGTTGTTGTCGACTCGTACTAAAGCTTCAAGAAAGAAAGGATGTTGGTTGACCATGAGCCTAACAACTATGATTGCGATTACAAGGGCCCAATTCCTTAAATAAATTGTTGGGGCGATGATGAATGTTAGTATGAGCCCAATGCCACCAAAAGTTATTGGGATAGAATTTTGTTTACATGTTAAAAATCTTTTAGGGCTATCCAAGGACCCTAGACCCAAAAGGTGTCCAAACACTTGAAGGAGGGAAAAATAAAAGGAAATAAGGGAATCTATGAAGGTGGGAGAAAGAGGTGTGCAATGTAATAAACAGATGGTCGTTGCGCATAACAATGAGTTAGAATTTTAAAGATTACTTGGATGTTGCCTATTTTAAGGAAAAGGTCAACATATCAAACATCTTTTAACATAATATTTTTTATGAAGGATGATTTGAATGATGAAATGTCCAATTGAACCCCCAAGACTTTAATTCTTTCAAATGGTGTGTAAACTTGGAATGAGGTGTCAAAGTTGGGCAATAGGCTTGGAAGGGACCATGTTACACATTTTTGAGGTTGGATAAAAAGATCTTTCGCACAAAATTTAGTTTAAAAGTGTTCATATGTAGAGGATATAATGGAGGGGAATTAATGGTGTAAATGCCATTTACAATGGATGGAAATAAACGAAAGGGGAAATGGCTAGTTGCAGAACATAATTCCCTAAGGTGAGCTAAATCAAATAATGCCCTTCCCAAAGGATCACCTTAACGAGTTCCCATGATAAATGGGATGAACATGACATCGTCATCATGGTTATGGTGATTTTAAAACAAGGGAGATTCAAATGCATTTAATGCACAAACAAAAGCGTTAAGTTATATGGTGTTCCCACCTGTTACACAAAGTTTTTGGAATATGACCCCATTTGACATAGAATGGAAGGCATTCACCACTTCCATTTGGTCCCACAATTTGAGCAATGTTCACACTAAGTATTATTGTGATGTAAACAAATTTCATTTGGTCCCACATTTTGAAGAATGTTTATTAGGGTAATAAAAAAACTCATCATCAAACACCCATGGATGAGCTTGAACACTTAGACAATTCAACCCATGAATGAATGAACACTCAAACAACTATTAGCAAACATTGCGCATTTATTAACCATTCAATGCACCATATAACCAAAATATTTATTCTTACAACCGAACACTTATGAATGAGTGAACACCTAAACAATTCAAAAGATGATCACTAACAAACATTGCCCAATTGGTAACAATTCAATAATACAATATAATTAACATATTTGTTCTTAAAACTTGTGATTAGGGTTTTTAAACCTTTTGTTTGGAGATGTTGTTTTTGTGTTTGTTAATGGTTACTCACATCTCATGATAAAAAAATATTGACTATTGGGCATTTCCACCATTTGTTTGGTCATCAGTGGAATTTGTTAAAATTAATTGTTTTTTGAAGGTTAAAACTAAAAACCTTTTAAAAGGAATTGTTTGAAACAAAGTCCACGTTGTTTGGTAATAGGAGGGATATTATTTGTGTATGAAGTTTGACATGTTCAATTATAGGATGTATTTTAAGTGCACATGAAAAGATATGTGTCCATATAAGGTTAGACCTTTTTTTTACACCCATTATTTTGGGAGATTTTATCTTGTTCATTTTGAACCCAAATGGAGGTTTATAAATGGCTATAAGGGTGTTAGGTGAAGGGCTACCTAGACCCTTTGAACTCCAGGGTTAAAAGTGACAAGAGATTAAACACATGTTCTTTGAAGGCTTAAATGTCCACTCATTTGCTTATCTAGGTTTAATCACACTTCTATTTTTAGGTGATTGCAAAATATGTATTTTTTTGGGATATTTTACATTTAAAAGTTTAAAAATCATCATATTATTATGTTAAGATTTGTGTCAAAAATTTGTCTAAAAATTTGTCATTTAAAATCTTCTCAAAAAGTTATAATTGTATTTTCTACTTGAATTTCTAATTATAATAGTTTTCAAAATGATTTTTGGTTTTTAAAAAATCATTCAATTGATTTCAAAAAAATTCATACCAACTCCATTGGCATAAAAAACAACTCCATTTGTAAAACAAAATTCCTTAAAATGTTAAATATACAAAATCTTTTTATTTATTGCTAAATTTAGGATGAATCTCAATTCTCATTAGAATAGGTTCCACCTTGATTGAAAACCTAGTTCCATTTTATTTGCCCCCTTTTCAACTCCTACCTACCCATCTTTTGTGACCTCTTATTTCCCTTCCAATCTCCTACCTACTTATGACCTATGTGCAACATCTTACCTACTCTTTAGACTTGTACCTATTTCCTTCACTTTCCCTTTTTTTTCAAGCTCTCTTCCATCGCTAGTTTTGTTATTGTTTCATATTTGAGCTTCTTGCAATTGTTCCATCACCATGAGCATAATTTTAGCTTCATCATTGCCATTGTCATTTTTCCTTGAATAGGAAGCTTATTTTGGGAAAAAAAACCTTTGTGTTTTTTCTTTACTGTTAGTTGCACCAAGCTTTCTTTTCTTTTCTTTTGCTAGTAGGAATTCAATGAATTTTTTTTCTTTTTTCCTCTTGCAAGTTGGAGCATTTGAAGATTGAAGTTCAAGTCTACTACTCTTGTTATTTGGATGTTTTCTGATAGGCTCCTTTCTCTCTTCCTTTCTTTCCTTACCTTTTGTCTACTATTCTTTTTTTTTTTCTTCTTTTTGCTTTCTCTTGTATAAAATGTGTAGACAACAAATGTAGCATTGCCAAACCTTCCACCTCTCTCTTTTTCTCATTTCTTTAAATTCTTCTTTTGAACAATAAATGTTCATTATAGCTCCAACAATGTTCGCAAGCTTTCCGTCCCCCCTATCTCCTTTCTTTCCCTACATTTCCTCTAATTTCTCTCCATCAAATTCCCCATTTCTTTTTTGGTGTAAGACGTGTTGACAATAACTAAAATTGTCAAACCCCTATCTCATCTTGTTCCCTCTCTCTCCTTGGATCTTTCTCTTTTTGCCCTTATGCATTATGCATTCAAGATTTAAACTGACATATTTGAGAATCATGGTAGCTTAATTAAAGATTGTTCATGTAGATACCTTTAATGAAACATAATTTGCAAGCCTCAACATCTAAATGAATTTTTAGAAAAGTCAAATGGTATTATGAAATTACATGATAGTGCACATTTCCTATGATCCCACAATAATCCAATAACCCATGTGCAAAAAATGCAAACCCATGAAATAATAGTTTTTGTGTGAATTTCAAACAAACCAATGAAGCTAGTAAGTTTGTGATGTTGTTATCAAAGCTTGAAACATTTGAAATCTATTTTCATTACCTCCTTTTGGTGTAGAAACATTATTGGCTTCAATTTTGCCATTTGCATCCATGTATCTTTCATGTCTTTACATTTATTGTTGCAAATTTTAATGTGGTGTCCCTTTTGACCATAGTAACAAAATTTTCCTAGTTTATGTTTACTTGTCTTGTCAACTAAATTGTTGGATTATTTTTCAACTTTTTTGTGTTTGGTTGCTAGGTGTTAACATGGTAAAGTAGACAATGATTGATCCTTGCATTTTTCTTGTAACATAAATGAAAAGTAACCATAAAATAAACTTTTATATATTGAGCTCATAAATACTAATGATTTCAAAGATCAATAGGAACATGTTTAATATGCATTTAAGTAGATGTTTAAAAAATGCAAGGAACATTTTTTTATTTTCAAGTCTAAATTCATGCAAGTAAATGAAATATTGATTTTTTCCCATCTTCAACATGATATACCTCTAAAATGTAGTTATTTACTTTCAACTTTTACATATTATAATTATAATATATCAAACTTCTAATGTAAAAAATTGTTTAACACAACTAGGCCAACCAATTTAAAACATGTTTGTTATTTATTTTATTTTTTCAAATAATTAATTAAAACCCAATGAAGGGCACTATGTCTTCATAATGCTATTTAAAATGATTTTGAATCTATGTTTTTTTACTTTTGTCAAAAATTAAACCAGTTTTCAAGTGGATTGAAATAATTTTTTTTTGGTCTATTTTATTATCCTTTCAACATGCCTTCCCTTTTGCATTGATTTTTTTTTGATTTTTTAAATAGAATGCAAATGAAACATTTCTGTTTTTTGAAGAATGTGAATGCATACTTTCATGGTGAGGAAGCTTGTCTATTAAAGTAAATAAGTTGAAATCATTCTCAATCAATCAAGGTAATAAATTATTTATGCATTTGACAAGCCTAAGAGAAATTGCATCACAAAATCACCAATAAAAATTATGTGTGATATATATAATCTTGAACAAGGTTTCAAATGTTTCAACAGAATAAGTCATAATTTCACCTTCTTGCAAATCTCAATTTAACTATCTCCCAAATCTAGACAACCATTACATTGCAATATTGCCATGCTTGTTGTAATGCAACATATATAGGTTTGGGATTTATTTTAGCCTTGTAACTATATTGTGAAATTTTATTTATTTAGAAAAGGTTTCATTTTTACTTTCCATATGAGAAAGTTTGCACTCCAAAAGTTTTTGCATTGTTGCATTTATATGATCAATGAAACTTGATGCAACGTTTGATGTGAAAGGGTTGGAGGCCATGATAATGTCAAAATTGTGAAACTTGACACACACTTATGACTCTTAAAGCATAAGCTCTTTGTTTTTCTTCACCCAATTACATCATCATTCCATACCTCCATACTTTTCATTCTCTTTTCTCCTTTGTTCTTCAACTTACTTTGATACCATATTAATTATATGTTGAATACATCAATTGCAAGCTTGAAAGAGTAAAAGAGATCAAAAGAAAAAATGTTATATATAATTTTTATAACTATTTTGTACATGAATTAAAGTCCTATAGAAAATTACAAGAGTTGCACCTAATGGTTATCACACCTCTTGATGAATGCACTAATGTTGGTTGGTTTTTCCTTTTTGAGAAAACCTCTAGTCTAGTCCTTATTTTGACATTTAAGTTTTTTTGGGGATGTTTATTGGATGTGGGTTTGAGCTTGGATCTTCAAATTTCTAAAACCAACATTTCTAGTTTTGGCACATATTTTCAAATTCAAGAACCTTGAGGCTTAGTTTGAAAACAAAGTCCAGTTTCATGTACACACTACAAACTCCCCCAGGTTGGAGATTGTGTACGTACTTATTTTTACAACAAATTAAAGCTTGAGATAGTATAAATATGAAATTCTATGACTAATTACAGTTGATTATTTACTCATGGAATTCAGCCTCCTTGCCAACTTTTCAAAAAGTGTCAACTTGGTTACCCAAAGAACCTAAACTTCTAGTTCAAAAGTTTTTTTTCCCTGAAGGTTTTGTTTTGGTTCTAGATCTAGCAAAAGGTTAGTTTCATGATCCAATTCTTGTGTCAGTTTCAACAAATTGGTGAACTCAAATCCAAGTCACAACACCCTGAACCTTTGAATTTAACCCTACAAACTTGAGAACTTGCAAACATTAGTACCCACCTCTTGACTTTTCAATTAGGGTTCTTATTGAATCTCATTCTACAATTTTGAAGGTTCACTTATGGTCAATAGTTACTTACCAATTCCATTACTAAAACTTTCCTAGGACAATAAGAGAAATGTAAAATTGTTAATTTCTAATCTTCACCTATTATGATTCACTTTCAATTTGTGTGGATGGGTCTTTGATTTAAACTGCTCTTTGATTTTGAATCAATTTACTATTATGATTCTTCAATTTCTTTGATTTTTCCCTAAAGTCAGCATTTAGCCATTTCCATTCTTTTCAAAAAAAAAAAAGTCCCTTTCTCAATAAAGAAATCCGAAAATTCACCCTGTCTTTCACCCCCTAACCCCTCTTTTAGTGGTATCCGCAAAGTAAGGAAATCTCAGTATGAAATGTTGAAACTCAGTGCGAAATGCTGAATCTCAGCATTTAATGCACAAGGTTCGAGAGGAATTATAGTAGCTGTACAGGTAGGAGCGGTGAAAATCTATGTAGCAGCAGTGGAGGCGCTCAGGAAACAAGAAAGACAGGGTGAAACTCAGGAAACCGTCAAAATCTGAGTTTCATCCCCCGTTGAATGCTAATGTACTTTTTTGCAGGTTTTTTTTTAATCTCACCCGGTGTATGACCAAACTCGGGGTACTCACCCTGTCTTTTCCTGACTTTACGGATATCTCTAATATGGTGGCATGAAATGCATGTGAGAACCAACCTGCAAAATATCAACTGAATTGGAACCAAAGTTATAAGCTACAATATACCACCCTACACCTTAACCTGGATTGAACTCAATAGGCCTACTCCTTCCTCGTATCACTTTTGACAAGATCAAAAGGAATGCTAGCATGTGATTTTGTAGTAAAAATGCATGTGGTTTTACCCAAAATTGGAAAAATGCCAATGAAGGCTATAATTATTTTTTTAAAGAAAAATTTCACCAGTTTTGCTTTGACTATGTGATGTCCTTCAACAAGCCACATAAACACTTTTCCCTCAAAAAGATTTGTCCACATTTCTAGGTGGCAAATGTGTATGGGCATTAACTTAAGATTTGTTTCAACCAAAAAAACCAATCTAATGCCAATTGAATTTGAAAAGTAGGCCCCATAATTGAGCAGTTTTTCTTCCCAGAAGCAACCCAGAAGACCCTTAACCACCAACTGACAAATACATGAATTGTTCCTATAAAGTAGATACAAACCTTTGTGAAAACCCAATAGGTGATGGATGAGACATGAACAACATATGGTTGTGGGCATGACTTTCCCTGCCCAATCAATCGTTTAAACATAGCCAGTTCCGCAAAACTTAGAGTACCATGAATGTGCCCATAGTGTAATAAGATGGCAAAACAGGTGACTCACCTGTCACTACTACCATTTCATCAGATCACAGCGAGGAGATATAACACTTCACAAGGACCCGGGATAGTGAGCCTGCAGTATGATTATACAAACCCAAGCACCTGGCCAACTGCACTCAACACACTGAAAACACATGACTGCCGTGGCTACTCAGAGTTGCGGATATTTGCAAAAGAGCATTGATTAGAAGCAAGAGCGGTACTTACAAGAGCTGTACTGTAGTTTAGAACCTCACAACTTGAACAGTTTCTAATTGATACATTTGCAGCAAAAAATATCATGTAAAGGTAATGAGCTCCATGATTTCATGTGATTTCCCATTTGTCCAAATCCTGAATCCAGCCTGGGTTTCAAAACATCCATCACTGAACTCAGCATTAGCAACTGTGAAGAAAGATGCCCAGGACTCAGAGGTAGACCTAGCACTAGGTCTACTCCTCATTGTATTGAGCCTACTACTAGCGTGACCATACAGAATATAGATCACCTGAAACCTTGTCATCACATCAGAGACCTTATTTCATTCCTTCAAAACAGAAGAAGCCATCACATAGGGAGGTTGCTGAAGGTTGCTGCTGATGCACTATGCGAATATGGAAATGGACAAGTTCAATCTGCACAAGAACTCCAAAAAGGCTTTCATACTGACTTTTGAGAAGGACCTTGCCACCATGATCTTTATCTTCTTCTGTTTCTTTGATCAGAGTGGTGATGATTTCTTCAAAAGCAAGACCCTTCAAACATTTCCGTCAATGAGTGCAACAATGATCAGACAGATGTAGTACTAGAAAGCTACTGCATTTCTTATTTCCCACTGCTCATAGTGAGCAACTTTGAGGTGTCACCTTTGTGGTACAGTTTAGCACCTTGTGAAACCCACTTACAAAGCATCTCCATCTTCATATCTGACACATCACAAGCATTCATCTCTGTAGAAGCTCTTCAGGTGTTGGACAGGCAGAATCAAATCCAATTGCAAATCACCAGGGATCAGGAGGTTGCTCAAATGCATCTGATTCCCTTCCAGCCTTTCCAGTCCAGGCTTGTTCAGCCAGAATAAGACGTAAGCGCTCTAACAAGTGCTCCAGGGCAGCACTTTCCTTGACTTCCAATGGATTGAACACAAGTGGCATTGTTGCAGAGGCCTTCAACACCACAGACCAAATAAACTTATCAGAGTATTCCCACCTAGTATCCAAGGATCTGGATATGAGAAGAACACCTGAAGCTTCTCATGTTCAAACAAGGTCCATGAGCTATAATTAACTACCATGCCATCACTACAGAGGATTGCACAGAAGCCACCTGCTTCAACTCTCTTAAACTGTTGCAGAATGACCAGATCACATCTGACTCAAGTAAAAGGATACATATAAGTAAATATACCTGAAAAGCAGAATATGCAGCCAGATAATCAAATGCATGACCATAAAGACCCGAGTGAAAGAGGAGCATGCCATAATCCCTTAACTCTAGCTTGTTCACATCAAGCAATACCAGTCTCTCTGAAGCTGTTAACAACCCAACCCAAGAATCTTTCAGTTCATAGTTTCTGACATCTGTGCATACAACAAGCAGACTGATCTATGTAAGTCAACCAATTAAGTAAAAATCAGTTTCTCTACATTCCTTTCTCCATCTTTACATACGTCTCAGGGTGGTTTATAAGTTCCATTGCATTTGTGTAACAGGTCTTTGGGCTCTATCTCATTTTCCAGTGCAATGGTTCATAAGTTGACAAGGTTGACTCTCTTATCCAGATTTCTCATTCCAGCTCCCTTAACCTCACCAGCAAGAGCTCGACGGAGATCTCCAAAGTTGGAACTTGTCCATATTCCACGCTGAAGCCTCAACTGGGCAGCTCGGGCCCTAGCCACCTCTGCCCCTCTGTACATATAAAGGAAACAACCAACACAAAACTAAGGTTCATGTAACTTAAGGCCATAAATAGACAAGAAAGTCAGATTAAACTTTCTCTACATAGTGGAGAAATCAGAATGGCCTAGCTCAGAATGTGCAGGAACAAGGAGGATGCTGGGTAGCACATGCCCAAATAGACTTAGCCTACTAAAAAAATTTGATTGAAGCAAAGAGAAGAGAGTTGCACCTGCTACTGGAAGGGGCATGGAATAGACTCTCAAAGGGACTTGTGGGAGCAGTCATTCCTGTCCCTCGGCTTGCTGATGTTGCTGCTTGCAAAAACATACTGTCTTCCTCTGTACTATTAGTAGCTCGCCATGGCCAAAACAATTGCTTCAGTGACACTAGCACCTGCAATCCAATCTCAGCACATTGTGACATCTACTTATATCTCATTATACTAGGTGCAAACTATTGCCTACTTGATTCCTTGTGAAAACTGTTCTGCTCGTGAACTGCTTCAATAGTATGACAAGTTTAAAGTAAGGCTACATGCAAATAGTGGGCTACTACATATTCAAACCTTGGACTGTGGTTACTGCCCAATCAGAGAATTCCTAATAGAGGGAAGCTGCAACAGCATACCTCTACCAAAAGCAGCTGAGGTGTGAGAAGACGTAAACAATTAGCACCTCCAGTTGAGCCTAGACCTGAGATCAGTCCAAAGTAAACTGCTCAACCTCTTTCCAATTTACTGTTTAGTCACCACATTCTGAGAACAGATTAAGCCAAATTTACTGGATTACACAAACAGTCTTACACCTTCACCTAACAATCTGATCTCTTACAGCTAGGGTTTAGGGTTTGAGGTTAGCCTTGCAAATTACACAACAGAGCAGATGCTTCAGATATTTCTATGTACCATCTTGTGCAGCAACTCGAGGATGTGGCAGGTCAACAAGATTTGATGGAAGCTCCATGTCGACAGAGATACCAATGGCCCCCATCTGCTGTAGCCTTTTCACTAGCTCGCTGTAAATAAGGGCAAGCATGACCGGAGAACCCAGTCGACTGGTCAACACCTGTATGATTTTGCATTTAAACTCCTCAAATACAAACCTACCTGTGTCATGAAACGTAAAAGGGACAAATTGGGACCAGAGACAGCACAACAAATCTTCACAGGACTAGTGCACCAATGAAAGATGATTGTGAACTGGACTTCTTGAAGTGAAGGAAGTGTAGAGAAGATAAAGAAACTTACTGTGTTCAGGTAGAAAACCCTTGCATCTTCAGGTTGCAACAATTGAGTCCTGCGGAATCCCTGATTGAGCCAGACTTTCATGTGTCAGCAACCAATATACATAATCTACAAGAAAAAGAACATGGAGTGGTGACTATTGAAGCAAAGTAACCAACAAAGTCACCATATATCTATGCAAAGAGAAAGACTCAAAACAGTTTTTCTAAGAGCCATTGAGGATTCAGAGGACAATTTTGTTGCTACCTGATAACCATACAAGTATATGTCCAAGGCCTCAAATAAAGCAGTGGGGCTTTTGTCTCGAGCAGGAAGGTAGTGATGAGCAAATTCAACAGCCATAGATTCGAGCCGATCAATGTATGCATCCACAGGTAATGGGACAGGTGAGTGGGACACAAGTGCATCATCCTCTGCAGCAATTTCCAATGCAGCTTTTGCCAAGTCCAATGAACGTGCTGTTCCATCCTTCCTAAAAGGTTTTGAAAGCTTCCCAATTTCTTTCACAAAGCTGCATCGTGACACCTACAACAATGCAAACAAGTCTAAATCCCCTGACAAAAACTCCCAAAAAATCCAGCTTTCTTGCATCATGCCCTTGAAGATGCTCCTCAGCTTTCAATGCCAAAAAAGAGAGAAAAATGACAGCATGCCTGTATATCAACATACCCCATTTGTTGTGACCTAAAACTTAGTACCAATGTCAGAATATGTGCAACAAGCTTCAATAAAATATGCATTTGCAAACCCCACCATGGTGCCAGTAGTTCAGTTATAAGGTCACTCTTAGGACATCCGACATGTGCACACTGCACACCAAGTTCCTAACCTGCTTTTGTGAGGTTGAGCAAAATTCTCAGTTCATGAAGGATGCCTAATACAGGGTAAGTAGTAGTTTTCAGAACTGAATTAGTTCTGCATCATGGATATGTATGCAGAGTTTAGTAGGAAGTGCTTGCCCTCACAGAATAGGGCAAAACCTTCATGCAGTGTCTCTTCACCCCTAAGACTCTTCTGTAACGGTATTGCAGGTGGACAACTTCTACAAAGCAGAGACCACAAAAACATGGTTTCTCGCACCATGTTTTCTCTGTGGCGAAATGCCCCTGAAGTCCTCAACATTTCCGATGCTTGAATTGTGATTATACATTAACTTGTGTAAGATTTGCCATGCACAAAACGCAATTTGAAACCACAAACTGCTTGCAACGTCGCCATGAGCCATGCAGATTGACCATTTGGATGCGGCGCTTCAATTCTAGAAGGTGTTTTTTTTTGTGAATTACAAATGCGCAGAAAAGTGGAGGAAGGGAATGAGTACCCGAGCATGGAATGTGTCGAGACCGGCTTGGTCCATGAGCTCATAAAGGCACAATGAGCCAGAATCCGCCGACATTCGCACCACATCCGTGGCGACTTCTTCATCTTCGCCACCTTCTTTTTCACGATTCCCTCGACACCGGCACGCAAACGGCACGAGGCGCAAAACCCCCTCCCTCTTCGGCCACTTCAAGGACGCAAACAGCAGCCCGTGATTGTTCTCATCCATCGAAGATGCAACAACACAAAAATCTCCCGCTCGGCCATTACTATTAGCATGCGCTTTAAAACTCCAACTCAATCCAATCCAATCCTTCCAAAAACACGAAGGAAAAAAACACGAAGAACTCGAAGAACTGCTCGTTGTCTTCGCCAACAAGTCCGTGTTCATACAAACCGAAGAAGCTGCAGCAGATGGAAAATAGCAACCAATTGCAAGCGCCATAGCCAAAATTCCCCGCTCAAAATCCCCCACACTGTTGATCGCACACTACGCGTCTTTGCCGAAAACCTCAAGTGCTGCAAGAGAGCGTGTGCCATGCGAGAAAATCCGGAGCACGATGCTCAGAGCTCGCTCGCGCGACGGCCGAAGCAGAAAGGGAGCCAAGGGGAGCTGCGTGGAGACAAGGCAAAGCAACAGGTTTATAGAGGGATACCAAAACAACTCTAAACCGAGTCTGAAAAAGGAAGCTATAGGTCGGGTGCTTCTACCCTTTGTTGTTGTTGTTCTTGAGCTTTTTTTTTATCACATAATTACAATTATTATTATCTTTATTATTTAATCCAGCGGTCCATAAAGTCCTCTTTTGTGCTACTATCACCACGTGGTATATTGTGGACCAGGCGATGAAAAAGCGAACTCTAGGCGAACTACCAACGTGGTAGCGTTTGGAGTCCACTATTTTTATTTTTTGTTTTGTTATTAGTTACTTTTCTTTGGTCCACAAATTAAAACGACAATTTCTTTGTTTTTTTATTATAAAAAAATTGCCCTTTTTCTTTTTTGTTTCTTTTTATGTTTTCTTTGGGTGACCATATTTTATCTTTTCCAAACTTAGGTAGGCTAGGATCAAAGTGGAATGGGAAAAAGTTGTGCTTTAATTGGTGGGGTTATCATATAACTAGTGCAAATTGATTTAGTCTTAAATTTGGGGTTGGGTGGGTGGGTGGGTGGGTGGGTGGGGGGGGGGGGGGGGTATACCCAAACCCCACCACCAAAATTGGTGCTGGGAAAAACCTACTAGGGGGTTCGGAGCCCACCTGATCCAAATTAATATGGCTTCTT
>Ga0116227_10005861_pt1 | contig 25399 bp, 23 predicted proteins | sample S1TSphgellanicum_FD_89693 | JGI IMG/M metagenome (GOLD analysis project Ga0116227, IMG submission 89693) | Host-associated microbial communities from peat moss isolated from Minnesota, USA - S1T2_Fb - Sphagnum magellanicum MG | ecosystem: Host-associated > Plants > Peat moss > Unclassified... | reverse complement strand
TTTTTTCCAACTTATGGGCGTATTCAAAAGTGACCAAAAAAAAAAAAACAAAAAAAACTCCCCAAAACAATTCCCCCCCCCCCCCCTCGCCCCCACCAAAACAAAACCCACCCACAAAAAAAGGATTCTCAATTCAGTACGTATTCAATTCATGTATGTATGTATGTATGCATGTAGGTATGTAAATGAATATGGACCAGGTAACCCCAGAGAGACACGTACACAAGAGGCCACTTCTTAACGGACATAACCATCCGTCATCAGAAATGTAGACACCCTCCTTTCATCCACTTAGAGAGAAGTTTATTTTGGTAATCCGGCTCCTCTCTCTGGTTAGTTACCAGGCGCAACCAGTTTCTGGACCAATGAGCAAGCGACACATTGGAAAATTACAGTCCAGAAGCCTGTTATGTAGGTATGAGGTAGGTATTCTGGTATGTATATGTATGTTCATGTGTATGTATGTATTCAGATCGGTATGTATGTGTGTATGTATGTGTGTGTATATGTGTGTGTATGTATGTATGTATGTATGTGGTGGTGAGCGAAGAGGATTAGGAGATTCGGGGTTTGTGTGGAAGAGCAAGCGCGCATGATCTCAAATTTCGTGTTGCGGAGAAGGATTTTCGTAGCTAAGTAGCGCCCCCACAGCTGACGTTTTTGTGGTGGAAATTTGAGTTTGGGAAGACAGGTGGTTGTTTTTTCGGATTTGTTTTTCCCCCTCCTCCCTTTTAAGGAATTCTTTTCCTGTTTTCTTCTTGTTATTATTGTTGCCACTGCTGCTGCTGTTTCTTGCAGCGTCGAAGAAGAATTCGTGAATAGAGAAGCCCGCCACCAAATCATAAGTCAGTTCGGGTTTTGCAAGCCGCCGCGCCGCCAGTAGATCACAAGTCAGTTCGAAGTTTTGGAGCTCTCTTGCTTTTTGATTTGTTTGTTTTCTTTTTGTGAAAGGAATCTCGTCTTTGCGGTTAGCTACGACAACAGCGTGTGTATTCGTCGTCGTCGGCGTCGTGGTGATGAGAAAATTTCATGTTTGTAGCTTGTAATATTGTTTTTCCTGTTTGTTTCTTGAGGTCGCCAAACGTTGATTACTCGAGCCTGGGGCAGAATTACGTGTTTGTTTGCAAGTGGTTGTGTTTTTCGTTGTTGTTGTATTGTTTTTGTCGTTGTTTCCCCCGCTTTTTTGGCTCTTGGTTTGCAAATCCTTGATTCGGCTTCCTGAGAGCACGGCGTTTGCGTGTTTTTCTTTGCAGCTCGTGGAGATTGTTTTGCCGGTGGTTTTAGTCCCTGTAATCTGCAAGAAAAGCTCAGCGGAGAAGAGCGTGAGCAGTTTCATGCTTATTACATGAGTTACCATTACAAGCTCAGCGGAATCAGGTAACAACAAGAGCAGCAAGATCAGGATTAGGAGATGGCATTGGCAAGGAACCTTGTGTCACCGCTCCTCTTACCGGATCATCAAACTGGTGCAACAACGACAGCTGGTACTTCGAGGGCGCTATCTTCTTCTTCGTCATCTTCTGCTTCAGCAATATGCTGCTCAATTTCGTCTTCCGAAAGACGACTGTTCTCCGATTTTATTGGCTTTCACTTGCAACAACAGTCGCGGCTTCGATGCAAGTCCGTAAAGAAAGCGACTTTTACTACAACCGAGGAGACGAGAAGGAGAGGCAGGTCTTCTTCCAATACCTACTGGTGGAAAACGGCTTCAGTAATTTCCGCATTGGCAGGGAGCTCTACCGGAAATCTTTCGAGTGTGAACACCCGTGACCAGCAGTACGAGGTGTGTATGTATGTATGTATGTATGTTTGTATGTTTGCGCCAGCTTTGGAATTCTTCTTGGAGGCAGAGGAATTCTGAATCTGTGAATCTCTAGTGGCTTGCTTTTGAACATCTGATGAGTCTGGTGAGAATTGAGGTTTCCACAGATGTGGAGGGGGGAACTAATAAAGTCGTTCTATTCAATTCACTACCCAGTGACAGATTTGTAGATTTTGCTGTTCGTGTGGAGTGTCTCTCCTCAAGCATATAAACCTTCTACAAAGAGTGAAAGGGTTGTTGAGAGAAAAGCCAGTGCTTTATTAGATCCATGAAAGTATTTGCATCTGACCTCCTCTTGGAAGTCTTGATGTTCTAGTCAGAGATCCACATTCAGCAAATGTAATCTGCTAATCTGCCAGACTGGTCTTCTCTAGTCTTGTGCAGGAACTGAACCACAATGAGCATCTTTAGGGCTCCATTTGTAATATACATGGGTGCAAGAGAAGGACACAGCTAGCAGTGAGGAAATAGATAGACTTGAGATGCTATATAATTGTGAGCAAGACAATAATTTGGTGTATGTCTACCTATCATGAAAGTCTCTACATTCCTTGGGAATGATCAATCTGCTTCATTTCATTACACCATATCAAAATTTTCAAAACTGCAGTCGCTTGAAACATGGTCCAAAGGGGCAGTCTAGCAGAGGAAGATGTAAACAAAAGACTGAACTTTTGGGAGCATCAGTGAAAGATAGTGCACTTTGGTAACACAGAATAACTTTTGCTGTTCAACAGTAGGTAGATGTTTACGAGTTTTTTGTTTTTGACACGCTGGCAGGTGGTGAATCTTGAAGATATTATAGCTGAGCGGGATGCCTGTGGTGTTGGATTTATAGCAAGCCTAAAGAATGAAGGGTCTCACAGTATAGTTGAAGCTGCACTTACAGCTCTCGGCTGTATGGAGCATCGTGGTGGCTGTGGGGCTGATAGTGACTCAGGAGATGGAGCAGGACTAATGACAAAAATACCGTGGCAACTTCTTAATAGATGGTTCCAGGAGAATGGACTTCCTCCACTGGATGAATCACACACTGGAGTTGGAATGGTTTTTTTGTCAAAGGATGAGAGCCTTGCAGCAGCAGCAAAAGCAGGTAGTCTGCCAGAGCTTACACCAGAATTTGCATTTTATTTTTTAGCCACTTTCAGAAGTCTGAGCAATAGCTGATCAGAAGGTGACCACTTTCTGTTGAATGCAGCTGTGGAGGATGTCTTTAAGAAGGAAGGCCTTGAAGTTCTTGGTTGGCGTCCAGTGCCTGTTACAGAGTCAGTGGTTGGTTATTATGCCAAGAAAACATTGCCAAGGATTGAACAGGTCGTTGTGAAGGTGTCTACTGAGGATGCAGTGGATGACATAGAGAGGGAGCTTTATATTTCTCGAAAACTGATAGAGCAAGCAGCCACAACAGAGCCTTGGGGTGAGGAGCTGTATTTCTGCTCCTTATCTAGCCGGACCATTGTTTACAAAGGAATGCTAAGGTCTCAAGTAGTTGGTGCCTTCTATGATGACCTTCGAAATGAGGATTATGTAACCCCATTCGCAATCTATCACCGGCGCTTTAGCACCAACACCAATCCACGATGGCCTCTTGCACAACCCATGAGGTTTCTTGGGCACAATGGAGAAATCAACACACTCCAGGTAAGTAAATAGATGATTAATGGGTGATCATTCAAACTCTCTTCCAGTCCAGTTCAGGTGTATGGTCTTGGCTGTGCTGTTCCCCAACTGTAGCAATGCATAGTGGTGTTTGCAAGGGAAAACAAAGATGCAACACAATTTTCACAACTAGATTCGTGTTCTGTGTCATGGATACTGAATTGAACATACATTATGTACATGATGTCTGCCAACAAATAGTGGGCAATTTGTTCACAACGAACTGCACTAGTTATGCACTTCTTTTTGAAATCCTTCCAGAGGGGAGCTTTTGATAGACATTTTAGGATGAACTGATCATGTTACAGTGGTCATTTGAGACTAGGAATGGATGTTTAGGATTGCTTTCTTAAAACATGGTATCTATTCTAGGCAATATGGTCTAACTTTTTGGTGGGACAGACTGACATTATGAGATTGTGAAAATATTTCAAGGTAGATGTAAGTCAAGTTACATAATACAGGGGTTCATCTTGGCTATTATGAAGAACAATTCTGACAGGCCAGTTCTCAAAAGAGCCTTAATCATACGGCGAGCTGTGGAATATGTTCTGTTCTTTTCAGTTTATAAGACAGTTCATGGTTAGAAGGAGGGCTTATGTGCATGAGTTAATGGGCAAGGGGCTCTCTGGGGTGTTGTATCTGAGCACTATTACCACCAGTATTGGACCCATTGGACAGCACACTCTATGAAAACAGCATGAATTTAAAGCATACTACTTTCATCATTTTCAAAACTGAAGTGGTGACATGAAAGAGCATAGCTGAAGGGGGGAATGAATTTTCAGGGCAATTTGAACTGGATGCGGTCAAGAGAAGCTTCATTGAGTTCACCTGTCTGGAGGGGAAGAGAGCAAGAGATCCGGCCCTTTGGAAATCCCACGGCATCTGATTCATCTAACCTTGACATGATTGCAGAGGTATGCTGTTAGGGTAGACAATCTGAGCCCAAGAGAAGAGAATGGAATGTTTGATCAGACCTAAAATCCCGGAGTTGCTTTATGTCAAATGAATAGCACGACAGTAGGTCTATTGCCACACCTCGTGGCTTACTCCTATGTAGGTGAGGACTACATATGGCCTATTAAAACCAATGGAGCCAGAAAGTAGGTAAATAGTTGAAGTGGTTCTCTGAAATGTTGGAAGGGGTTTTGAAGTCCTTGAAGTCAGAGTTGGCCAAGAATATAGAACTTGTAGAGGATGGTGCGCCTTGTTCTAAGACATGGCTACCTCCTCATGTCAATGTGTGGATTCCAGCATGCAAAGAAATGTTGGTTATATTTAACCACTTGAACCAAGATTTAGGAAAGAAAATGCTGAAGGAGAGAAGAAGAGTAAGGTGTAGTAAACATAGTTGCAGAAAGAAAAGGCAGAGTATATTAAGGACAGGAGATGACAAGCATAATTGTGGCTGCAATATGGTACTATTTTAACCTATGTCTTTTAGAAGAGGAAGAACATACAGAAATGACTTGAATACCCAGGTGACTGTTCAAGGAGCCAATAATCCTAAGAGCACAATGCATATACTCAGAAGCCTGGAATACAGCTGTAGTAACATAGAAATCACTGAGTGGTAATTTTGAATGCGGATGAGAAAGCACTATGGATCTTGCAGCCTGAACTCTTCAGTAAGAGTTAGGACTGAAGAACAAGGGGTCCTCATTGAGTAGACTATCTTCAACTGTAGGGTGGTAGTGAGAACCGCCAGTGGACAGCACCAGTAGCCTTCTGGACATGGGCTTAATGCCTTGGTTGGGTGGGAAGAGTTATAACCTTTGTCTTCTGTGTTGCAGTTGTTAATGAGGAGTGGTCGGAGTCCTGAAGAGACTCTCATGATGATGGTGCCAGAAGCTTACAAGAAGCACCCTACTTTAGATGTCAATTATCCAGAGGTGCATAACATTCACCACATACTCTGCAGTGGGTAACTTTTGCAATTTTATTGTGTTTGAAGGAACTCAGTAGCTTTTTATAAATTAAATTGAACATAATGAGCACGGAAACTGTCAACTAGCCTGTTTCTTTCTTGCTTAGCAATGTCTCTTGAGTGCTAGCCAACATCACGTCTGAGTCTTCCCATTGCTTCCGGAAAGGCAACAGAAACTCAGGATGCAGATTGTGTATAATGGTTTGCCCAAGTTTTTGGGAAGATTATTATATGCTTATCTACACCCACTGTTGGGAGCTGCTGAACTCAGTGGGTAGTCATGGCAGCTCGTCACTGCCGTTCGTGATGAAGGTGATGGTCTGTCACTTTGTGAGCGACTCTCATGAGGTTATGACTGCACTCATTGTTGTGTTAGCTTTAATTGTTGTTGTGGAGATTTCTCTGCAACTTCATCGATCTTTCTGTTTCTTTCTTGCAGCTTGTGAAGTCTCTACTAGGTAGTCACAGTCATGAGGCACTGTCAAGTAGGCATTTTTTGTGGAATTTTTCTTGGTCTCTCTGAGCACTTCTAGTCATGCTCTAGTATTGGACATATTTCTCCAGCAGTTACTCTAGATGTGGAAAGAACTAGAAGTATTCAATGAGTTGTCCTGTAGTGCACTAATGTGATACAAAGAATCATGTTTTCCAGGTGGTGGACTTCTATGAATATTATAAAGGCCAAATGGAGGCTTGGGATGGACCTGCATTGCTTCTCTTCAGGTAGGACTGACTCCACTATTCTGTGGCAGGGGAAATTTTATGTGAGATGCTGATATTTTGTTAGAGATGGAAGCAGCTTAGAGAGCCTGCAGACCATAGGGTGGAGTGAAGAGCAGAAGGTATTAAGGACCTATAAATCTGGAGTTGAGTGCACTAAAGACAGACTTATCCCTACCCTGAGATTGGCAAGTTTCTTGTCACATCTTCCTGATTGGATTTATGTTAGCATGGCCTCAGGACCTATGAGTTTCTGCGAAGGTATTTGTGTAATGATTGCATGTGAAACAGGATTCTAGACTTTGTGTTGAGTGTCAGAAGAAATATACTCGCTGATAACTAAGAATCATATATCAGGGGAAAAGACATTGGTAAGAGTTTTTGATAGCATTTGTATTCATCACAGAGCTGGAGAGTATTTGGAGGTTACATGCATCAAGAAAGAGTGAGGATTTTGATGCTGTTGTAGGTTGCTGATTAAGTTTATAGGTTAGAATTGTTATTGGTCCTAGGTTGTTGGGATGATCAAACTTGGAAGTGAATGTATACCTCGAAAGCCCATTGAACAGCTCAGAACAATGATATTCTAACCAGTACAAGGGCATCCATTCTTGAAACTCTACAACACATACCCAACTCTGCACTATATGTAGATGAAGAGAGAACATGATTGAGATTGGGATACAGAACTCTTGTTATGACTGAGTAATATCTTCTGACATGCTCCTGACTGAATTGATGCTTGGTGTCTATCCAAAGTAATGGTAGAACAGTGGGTGCATGTTTGGATCGCAATGGCCTCCGCCCAGCACGATATTGGAAAACCAAGGATGGCCTTATTTATGTCGCATCTGAGGTAAATAGTATTGTTTCAAATGCATCTTGTACATCCATGGTTATGAAACTAGCAGAACAAATTTGGTGTTCGTAAGTGGGCTTCAATGCTACTGCTGTTCTTGCTAATGTATGTCTGCCTAGATGCAATGGAGCAATGTTTGTGACAAAACAAATATTTGTGAGCCCTGTGATCACCTCTAGAAGATATGGGTAGTTGTGACTTTAGAATTTAACCTAATGCAGATGTCTGCTATATTTCTATCTGTTCTGATTCTTTGCTGCAAACTCATGTGATTACTTGAAACATTTTTTTTGCAGGTTGGAGTGCTGGATATAAAGGACTCCGAGATATTAATGAAAGGTCGATTGGGCCCAGGAATGATGATATCGGTCAACTTGGAGACTGGCGAGGTACTCATAAGAGTTATGTTGTGTTCATGGTTTTTGAAATATTTCCTTTGGTGTTCTGCACCATTGCATTGACACTAGTCTCTTTCCATAGACACAATACCTTACAGTGTTCCATGATGACCTTAAGATAAAAGGTTTGTTCTGCTCTCAATCTGTATTATGTAATAGTGATGAGGTAATGGTGCAGGTGTATGAAAACACAGAAGTGAAGAAGCGAGTTGCAAATGCAAAACCCTATCAAAAGTGGGTGGCTGAAGGGAGTCAAAAGCTCCAGCCTGTAGAATTCTCTGCAGCACCTGTCTACAGTACTGACACTTTGATGAGGCTCCACCAGTATGGCAAACTCTCTTTCATACATTTTTGCTTCATGAGATTCCAGGCCATGCAGATATTGAATCATCTTGCTGTAGTGAATATTGACAGCTTTGAGGGAGAGCTTTCTAGGTGAGCTGATATGTTATTGTGCTATAAGCCCAAATGACTCAGTGGGCCAAGTGAAACCCATATCATGAACTCCTGAAGTGGGTAAGGAATTCAGCAGTAAGAAGAGGGATTACTTCTGCTGTTCAAATTATATCATATGGTCAAGTAGAGCTTAGAAGACGAGTTCTTGAAACTATTGAAACTATTGAAGGAATTTCTTTAGTTTCCAGGATTGGTAAAATTGGAGATGTCCATGTAGATTTCTATGACCCAGTGTGCCTAGAAACAAAATGGACCTGTTGAAAAGAACTGTTGAAATTTCGACCAAGCAAACATATTGTGGTTTCCATTGGCAGGGCATTTGGTTACTCCAGTGAGGATGTGCAAATGGTTATTGAGAACATGGCATCTCAGGGAAAGGAACCAACATTTTGCATGGGTGATGATACCCCACTGGCAGTGTTGTCCCACAAGCCACATATGTTGTTTGATTACTTCAAGCAAAGATTTGCTCAGGTATGTTCAGCCTTTCTCAGTTATACAGGGGCAGTATTCTGTTCTATTCATGACCTGCATGATTGATTTCTCATTCTGTGTCAAATGAAAGTTTTCTCAGGTGTTCTTTCAAGAGACACACATATCCTGCTTCTGCTCAGCAGGAGTACCTTTCATCTAAAAGCTGAGGTGCTGCAAAGTAGCCAATGTATTCTTTGATGATGTATATGGAGATACCCTGCAGCCTATTGCAGTGCTTGCACATTTGACTTCAGTCCCATGTTTGCAGGTCACGAATCCAGCCATTGATCCTTTAAGAGAAGGCTTGGTGATGTCTCTGGAAATCACCATTGGCAAACGAGGAAATTTGCTGGAAGATGGTCCCCATAAAACAGCCCAGGTATGAACCTAAGGGTGCATGCTGATGGACTTGTTATGGTTGGCATTGAGTTTCTGGGAGCATACTTGCAGAGACATGCTATTCTTGCAAATGTATTTTTGTCAATTCTGATGGTGAATAGTGGTGTACTGCTGTATCTGCTTTTTTGGTACTAAGATCTCTGAATGAAGAGGGTTCATATCTTGTCCCAGCAGATGAAGATTTATTAGGATACGTGTCTTCGACTTGTCTGCAGGTGGAACTGTCAAGTCCAGTGTTAAGTGAAGGAGAGCTTGATGCTCTGAAGGCTGAAGAGTCCTTGAACCCAGCAACATTGCCAATTTTCTTTGACATCAGTGATGCAATTGAGGGAGCATTGGAGAGGGGATTGAGGACCTTGTGTGAAGCTGCAGCTGCAGCTGTCCAAGCTGGATCTCAGCTCCTGATCCTCAGTGATCGCACCAATGACCTGGTACTTCAAACTTTTGGGATGCAATATGGTGTCTTCTTCCCTTGGTAACACTTCAAAGTTGTTCTGTTCTTTCTTAGAATTACAATGTGTCCATTGGCTTCTTGGTGCAGCTGTTGCCTTTTGTTGTTGTCTCAGACAAGAACTATTTTGTTGGTCAATTGCAGGAGCCAACAAAACCTGCTATTCCAGTGCTGTTAGCTGTAGGGGCAGTGCATCACCACCTCATCTTGAATGGATTGCGCATGTCAGCTTCTATAGTTGCAGATACTGCCCAATGCTTCAGTACCCATCAGTTTGCTTGTCTTATTGGCTATGGTGCCAGGTACTTGCATTACCTTGTCTTCCATCTTATTAGCTGGCCATTTGCACTTTTTTTATTTGGCTCTCTACCCAAATAACATTTTGGTTTTGGTTCAGCAAGACATTGAATAAAATCCTGCTCACCCTTTTAAAATAAACTTGGGCATCCAGTTGAGAGTCCCATGAACTACTGCACCAGAAATTTGGAGTCTTGAATCCTTAGGGGTCTGGATCTGTTTACACCACCCAACATTGGAGGAAGAGACAGAGGAAGTTGTCGTAGGCAGATTTTTGAATGTGAAACCCTTTTGTTAAAGATCCTGATGCTCAGGTTCTGTGGTCTGTTACAGTTTGTCAAAGTTTCTTAGCATTCTAGAAACTAATTGCTGTCTTCACTGGCAGTGCCATCTGTCCATACTTGGCATTGGAGACATGTCGCCAATGGCGTCTCAGCACAAGGACTATTGCTTTGATGAGAACTGGGAAAATGCCAACCATGACAATTGAGCAAGCCCAGCAAAATTTTCGGAAGGTGAGGCCTCAAAAGTTCATATGGCTTTAAGATTAAACCCTCCTGAGTTTGATGGTGGTCTCAGCTACCTCACAGAAAGTATGATGTTGAGGATATCTGCTTGCAAAATGCCACAAAGGTGGGTAAAAATTTGTGAACCCTCTGAGGTCAGAGCTGTACACTTTGCAGAAGTATTGTTTGGCTGCATCTTTTGCACTGAGTGGTTTGCTCATGAATAATTGCAAACTTGTGTGCCAGTTTGTTACTTTTTAGATGATGACATTAAATCTCCTTTGAATCTGACCAGGGGTTTTTGAGATGCAGGCAGTAAAGGCTGGTCTTCTTAAGATCTTGTCCAAAATGGGCATTTCTCTCTTGACAAGGTACACATGCTTGTAGTATTAAATGTCATACATCCATGTTTGTGCAGAGATCACTGTCATATTTTCTGAAAGTTTCTTAAGCTTTTCATTGTTAGCAGTGAAAGTTGTAATTTCTGCAGTTTGCACTTGTGCTTTGCTCCTCATGTCCTTCTTGGTCCATTGGTAAGTTGAATTTCTTTGACAACACAGCTCACAACAGTATGGTGCACTCTCTGGTCCTAATCTCTTGAACCATGTTGTGCAGCTATCATGGTGCCCAGATTTTTGAAATCTATGGTTTAGGTAGAGATGTTGTGGACGTGGGATTCAGAGGGAGTGTATCACGCATTGGGGGTCTGACTCTTGATGAGGTATGATAGCTACTGTCTTCAGGAATTTACTCAGAAGCAATGCTCTAAATATATTAGGAGGCCTGAACACAATGACCATCTTTTACCAGCTGAAAGCACAGGTCCATAAGAAAGGTATTGGAAGTCCCAACGTCTTAGCTTTGAAAGATTCAACTGTTGCTCCATAAGCTGCACTATTTTTGTATTTCTGCTCCACTAAGAATACAGGCTGGTCATTCTAACTGGAGACGAGCAATGTAAGCACACATTTTACGACTTTACTTGGACTGGCATGTACAGCTTGCCCGGGAGACAATATCCTTCTGGTCAAAGGGCTTTAGCGAGGAAACATCAAAGAAACTGGAGAATTTTGGTTTCATCCAGCTGAGGCCAGGAGGTGAGCATTCTGATCTGTGTTGGATCTACTAAGGCCGGAATACTTCATAATTGTGGACTCAGAGTTGTACTGGACTCTGAAAGCTTCCTCATAATTTAGCAACTGTCTGATGGCTCTGGAGCCTTGTTGTTGCAACCTTGTTTGTGTAAGGACTGCAAATCACATGTGCTCCTGTTTTGTTGAAGGTTGTGGTTCAATATCTTTATGAGGAACACTTTAGATACAGGTGAAGGCGGAATTCAAGAAGACAAATTAAAATAGTCCATGATATGTTTTTGATTTATTTGCATGCCTTGTGATGTGGATGGGGCAGGGGAGTATCATGGCAACAACCCAGAGATGTCAAAGCTACTGCACAAAGCAGTGCGGGAGAAAAATGAAAGTGCATATACTGTTTACCAACAGTACCTTGCCAAACGGCCAGTCAATGTAAACCACTTTTCAAATTACTATTCCTGTAACTCTGGTGTTGTGATGAGATCTAGGAGTGATAGATAACAGTCCAATGCCTTGGTAAAAGGAGACCAGGCAGATATCTTGAGAGAGCTTAGAAATCCATGGGTTTTTCCTATATATGAGAAGCATATGTTCTGAAGTGTGGTAACACTTGAACAGGTCCTTCGGGATTTACTTGAGTTCCAAAGCAAAAGGGCACCCATTCCTTTAGAGAAAGTGGAGCCTATCTCCAGCATTGTACAGCGGTTCTGCACAGGTGGCATGTCCCTGGGGGCCATTTCAAGAGAAACCCATGAGGCAATTGCAATAGCTATGAACAGGCTTGGAGGGAAGTCCAACTCTGGAGAAGGTGGTGAGGTATGCATGAGCTCAACTAGCACCATCCCAATATCTGTGTATCACAACTTTCCACTGACAGAGGGTCCTGAAAGCAAAGGTACTCTCAAACTGCATGTTTTCATGTATTATGTAGTGAAAATTTATGTTGGTGCTCTGTTTACAGGATCCAGTACGTTGGAGGCGTCTTGCAGACGTAGAGGATGGTGTCTCACCAACACTTCCTCACTTGAAAGGCTTAGAAAATGGTGACACTGCTACTAGTGCCATCAAGCAGGTTGGATAAAATCACACATACCATCTATTCTAATTTGAATGTATTCTTGCTTCCATTCAATTCTCTTAGCTATTGAGTGTTGATCAATCCTCTCAATTGGCCACCACTGCACTTGAGGGTCATGAAGGCATTCTGTTCTGAAAAGAGAGGCTACTAATGGTATGACTGCTTCTGTTACAGGTTGCATCAGGGCGATTTGGTGTCACACCTACTTTTCTGGCTAATGCAGACCAACTAGAAATCAAGATTGCTCAAGGGGCCAAACCAGGAGAAGGGGGCCAGCTTCCTGGGAAGAAAGTTAGTCCATACATTGCCACACTACGCAACTCAAAGCCAGGAGTCCCCCTCATTTCTCCCCCACCTCATCATGACATCTACTCTATTGAGGACTTGGCTCAGCTTATCTATGATCTTCACCAGGTACATTCTTGTTGCTTCCCTTCATCCTGTATCTGAACCAATGCATGGTCTCAGTGCACCTTCCAGAAATTTGACAGAAAATCAGGACATGGATTTTTGTAGGATTTTCTGCCATTAATTTTGGCAGATTATTGTGTACTCATTTACTACCAAGCTGATGGAAAGTATATGGCAGCAAGTCACTGCCACCAATGTTGAAAGTGATGGTCTGATAGTTTGTGAGTGACACTGACAAGGTTATGACCAGACTGATTCTTGTTCTGTTTGTATTGGTTTGGCTGGAACTGACACAGTTTTCACCCTTTAAAGTGTTTTCCCGGAGTTCACTCTGCACTCTCATTGATATATCTTTTTACCTCTGGTGTCTGTTTCTTTGAGATAGTCCTGATTACATTGTTGGACATGGATCCAGCCTTGGCGAGATCCACTCCATGGTGTGGCAGTTAGATAGCTATCTATCCAGTTTGGGTTATCTTAGTCATCTTGATCTGGACTCATTGCATGTGTGGAAACATTTTACAAAGCCCATCTTGGCTAATGTGGGGATGCTGATGAGGTCAATTCTGAACTATATTGGTGCAACAGGTGAACCCCAGGGCAAAAGTGTCTGTGAAGTTGGTGGCAGAAGCTGGAATTGGCACTGTTGCCAGTGGAGTTGCAAAAGCTAATGCTGATGTGATCCAGGTACATGGCCTTTTTTCTTAATTTGTCACCTCTTCCATGCTTCTTCTCTGTTTTTTAACTCATAGTCTCTCCAGAATGGAAGATGCTTGGACTGGCTGAATCTCCACCTACAAGTTTCTGATGGGCAGATATCTGGACATGATGGAGGAACTGGAGCCAGTCCTATTAGCTCAATCAAGCATGCAGGAGGCCCATGGGAGCTTGGCCTTGCTGAAACTCATCAGGTCTCACCTTACCTGAAGAAGCCTTACCAGGATTGTGTCAGTACTTTTGTAGATTAATTCCAGTATCCAGCAGTGCAATATAAACTCATAATGGTGACCTTTGAGAGTAAATGAACGTAAACTTGATGTGGGGCTTGACATGACAGTGACCCTAAGAGTAACTTTGTGGTTTTGTTAATACTGTTTCAGATCAACAGGCTGTTGCCTCTGAAAGTTGATTTTCTGGTCACTTATATGACTGCACTAGGTTTTGTTCTTACGGCATATGGCTAAGTTTTGGATGTATTGTGTGCCAGACATTACTTGCCAATGGACTTCGTGAGAGGGTGGTGCTCAGAGTAGACGGAGGTTTTAAGAGTGGAGTGGACGTGTTGATGGCGGCAGCTATGGGTGGGGATGAATATGGTTTTGGGTCTATTGCTATGATTGCTACAGGCTGTGTCATGGCACGTATCTGCCATACTAACAATTGTCCTGTTGGAGTTGCAAGCCAAGTAAGCAATGATGCCTTCTCAGACCTCAATTTCTGCAATGCTTATGGCAGTGTGAATAGAAACTGTTGGTGCTGCTGAAGTTTTGAACTTGATGCATCATGTTGTGCAAACTTGTGCTGATGGTGTTAGTGTGATGTGCAGAGAGAAGAATTGCGTGCACGGTTTCCTGGGGTCCCAGGTGATCTTGTAAACTTCTTCTCATATGTTGCTGAAGAGGTGTGTTGTCTCTTCCCACATAAGTTCTTTCATGTCTTGTGGTTACAAGAGGAAATCTGTATTTTGTGTTCACCTGCTAATTTGACTACATGATTGCTAAAAAGAGTTGCTGATGTTTACTTTTCCTGAGAAGAGAATGATCAAAGCTCATGGTGTTGCAAAGCAGATTGCTGAAATGTAGCATCCTGTGATAGTCTATTTGAAAAAACAGTGTGTGGGGTCTAATGTATGTGGAAATTGGAACAATGTGCTGTTCATGATGTGTAGTTAGGTATTTTGTTCACTACTAAAACCTGGAACATGGAATCTACATCCACAGGTCCGGGGCTTGCTTGCAGAATTGGGGTATGAGAAGCTTGATGACGTAATTGGCCGAACAGAGATACTGAAAGCCAGAAATATTCAGCTTGCCAAGACACAGCTGTTAGACTTAAGTTACCTAATGGCGGTACGTACTTGTGAGCAAATTTCACACAGGATTCTCACAGATTTCCAAGTTTTTGCTTACTTTTTTGGCGATTTGTTCATGTTTCAGTCACAATTATGCTGGTTGCAACTAGTCTGTGTAAAAAGTGGACCGTCTTGTTTGAGTCCAACCTCAGTAGCACAGGTTGGGAATAGAAAGTGCTTTGGAACGCAATGGTTTAGCTTATTGGTATAAGGATCTTGATGTTGATGATGTAAAGTATTTTCTTTCTTGGAACTTTATTAATTCCATAGGAATGAAATGGACACCATCATCCCTTTTAGGCACTCGCAATAACTTTTTCCCATCCCACGGATAGGGATTTGATATGTTTGGGATGACTGAATTCTGCAGGATATTGGCTTTCCAAAATTGACCAGCTCAGAAATACGTCAACAGGAAGTGCACTCCAATGGCCCTGTTCTGGACAACACTCTCCTTGTTGATCCTCAGGTGGTCTTCACTCCCTTTCTTGTATTTTTTGCTTGTTTCCTTTTCAAAGGCAGGCATGTGATTTATGACCCTGACACCAAGACAAGCAAAGGTCTCAACCAAAAAAAAAATTCCTTAGTTGATCAGGCTAATTTGGAAAAGTGAACTTTTTGGAAAGGTCCTTGTGCTAACTGAAGATCACATACAGTCTCAAATGTATGAGGAGATAGCCTGAGATGCATGCTATGTGGTGGGAATTATCATGTTCACAGATTGCAGATGCAATTGAAAATGAGAAGACAGTACAGAAGACTGTGAAGATTTATAACATTGACCGCTCTGTGGGTGGTCGTATTGCTGGTGCAATTGCAAAGAAATATGGGAACACTGGTTTTGCAGGCCTGCTTCAATTGACGTATGTACTTCTGAAGTTGATGGAGACCCAATGGATATGACTTGGTTGAAATTTTGCAATTCAGAGTATTTGAGTAATTGGAGTTTGATTGAATTTGGAGGGGTTGTGCTTTGGCTCACTTTCTGACAGCTGCAGGGTGTGCAATTTGTTCTTACTCTACCAAATGTTTGGACAGATTTGAAGGCAGTGCTGGGCAGTCATTTGGTTGCTTCCTGACTCCAGGCATGCACATTCGATTGGTAGGAGAGGCTAATGACTATGTGGCCAAGGTATCTCTTCCTGAGTGTCTGCTGTTTACCTCTTTGAAGTGTTTATCAGTGGATTTCCAAATTCAATCATGCTTTTAGAGACTCGATTAGAATCTCTCCACCTGCATTTAGGTTCTCAGTGTCATGGGCACATGTTGCCTCTTTGAGCTCTACGCTATCATAATATTTAGGCATCCTGACCATCTTTTTTTCGACAAACTTCCTCTTCTGAACCTATTTTCTCTGTTTGATGACTGTAGGGAATGGCAGGTGGAGAGATTGTGATAGTCCCAAATGACGATTGTGGATTTGTACCAGAAGATTCCACCATTGTAGGCAACACTTGTCTTTATGGAGCAACAGGTGGCCAGTTGTTTGTGAGGGGAAAAGCAGGTGAACGGTTTGCAGTCCGCAATTCCCTGGCTGAAGCAGTTATTGAGGGCACTGGTGACCACTGCTGTGAATACATGACTGGTGGTTGTGTTGTGGCCCTTGGCAAGTAAGTTGGCTGTGAGCCCTCAATTTGTGGTGATATGTACATTTCCACTTGGAAACACACTTAACACCTTCCAGATGAAAGAATGTTGACTAAATTTCTTCAACTTGCATGTGTAGGGTTGGGCGTAATGTGGCTGCAGGAATGACTGGTGGTTTAGGCTACTTTCTGGATGAGGACAACACCTTTACTTCCAAGGTTTGAAGCTTTTCATGAGTTCTTTCTCAGAATAATGTCATCTGGCTCTTATGTGAACATTTATTGTCTAAGGAGGGTAGGTTATCTGGGCTTTATACTACATAGCATCTTGCCTGCTGAGATACTTATATTCCAGATTGGAGATTTTAACCAATACCTTTGTCAATTCTCTCATCTGCCCATTGTGTAAACAGCTGAACAAGGAGATAGTAAAAATGCAACGTGTGACAGCACCAGCAGGCCAATTGCAGCTTCAGAGGCTTGTGCAGTCCCATGTGGTAATTTTCACAATCCTTTATTGGCCAAGTCTACTTCCACATTGCTCAAGTTTTGAACTCCTGATTGAGCGTGCCAGCTTGTGGTTCCTTTTGAGACAGGAGGCTCATCAGCATTTATGTTCTGTGGTAATGATGGTTCAGGACAAGACAGGGAGCAATAAGGGAAAGCAAGTGCTGTCAAACTGGGAGAAATATCTTCCTTTGTTTTGGCAGCTTGTGCCTCCAAGTGAGGAAGATACTCCTGAAGCAAATGCAAAGCTCGGAGATAAGAGTGTGGAGACGCTTGTTGCACAACCTGCCTAGAGATTGTCTCCCTCTTCCACCACTTGGAACATTGGGAGACTCAGTAAGAAACCATGTTGTAACATGGTCTTATACCATAGAATGCTCCACAAGGTATGAAAGTGATCAACCCCATCACAAATTAGGAACTTGCAAAATCATGCTGGCATTTTCAGTCAAAAATTAGAAGTGAATGTGACTGAGATCAAACAGTTTTATTGTTTGGATGATCTGAATTTCCTTGAAAACAATTTCATGGATCTTCTAGGAGTATATTTCGAGCTAGCACTGATTTAGCAAGAGAAATGAGCATCATTGTCTAATTTGTGAAAGAATCTGAGTGAAATATGTAGCTGGAGAGTGAGATGCAAAGTGTCATCCAGCACATAGCCAGCCTGCCTAAGCAGCAGGCCAATCCACTTGCATTGTGTTTCATTGTTTTCATGATGGACTAGTATGCCAGCACTAGCAATGGTGCTGGTTCTCCATCGAGTAATTACAGCTTTTGCATACCTACTTGTCTGTTCAGGTGAACCTGGTGAAACCCAATTGCTCATGTCACCTGTGCTTGGAAGTCGAGTCTCCTTCTCTCTGCATGTTAATGTTTTGTATGTTTTGTACTATTCACATAACCTCTCATGCACCATTAACTCTTTCTCCACTACTTGAGATTATTAGTTAGTGCCCATGTTTTAATCTGTGGGGAGGTGGACGATCTCTTGATGACTTTAGTCTACTACTCTTGAAATGGGAGAAACTGAAACTGTTAACAGAAAACTTCCTGAGAGAAAGTCCAATGATTTATTTATGTATGTGCATTTTTGTAGAAGAGTTCAAAAACTGTTTGGAATTTGAATCAATATATACTTTGCAAAGAATCATTGAGGACTCAAAATGACAAGAATAATACTAATAATAGATTAAAGTGAATTTCACATCATTGATTAAAAAAAAACCCTTGACAATTTGCACTTGTAGATCAAGGAAGTGTATGTTGAAAGTGAATGCTTGTTGTTATCTCTCAAGTGCCTTCACCTGACTACCTAAAAACAAGATCATGGTATGCAGAGAGGCTGCATACATGAAAGGATATTGTTCATGAATTGCAGCAGGGATTGTGATTGCATTTTAGGAAGTTCATTAGTTATAGCTAGTTACACAAAGTAAACAAGTGAATGAACCAGAAATGCATAATGAATCTGCATTTTGGATGTTTTGGACATTATGCTGGTTGAACATTATATGATGGACTTCAATTGCATTTGACGAAACTCATAATGAATCTGCATTTTGGATGTTTTGAACATTGTGCTAGGAGAACATTATATGACGGGCTTCAATTGCATTTGACCACATACGTTGTGTGGTAATAATATCGAAAGGAACTCATTGGAATTTGTTAGTGTATTTGGAGGTTTTAAGTCTGTTGTGTTTACTATTTTCACCAAGTAAAGCTTAAGGAAGCAAAGCGCAGAGTGGGAACACAATCCTTATATTCATGAATCTCCTAGAAAAGAGGAGGGATGTTATGCTTCCTCCTCAAGAGTGGAGGGAAAACCGTGCATCAAGAGTGGGAGTGGCAACTATAGGTGCCAGCTATAGCGCTACACTCATGATATATAAGACAAAAACCTCTTCACTAAATTATGTAAAGTGTGTGAAGCCATCCATTGCGAGTTGCAACATGTTGTTCACCTTGAGTGCAGTGATTTTCTTGAACAAAATTTTGTCATTTTTAACAAAAAAGAATAGAGAAAATTTTGGAAAATATTTTTTTTAAATTGTAAATTGACTTTATTTTGCTAAGTTTTTAGAAATATTCGCCAAATCTTGATATTGGTACCAAAACTGAAAAATAAATAAATATATATTTCTTTTTTTTGTCAGTGTTCTTCAAGTTTTTCCTCAAAAACAAATTCACAAAATAACAAGAATTCATTACACCAAAAAACTCACTTCCTTGACCATATAAACAAAAATCTAATCAAGCCCATGTCAATGGAATTATAGTACAATGCTTTGTAGATATCTATGAACTAAAATTCACTACGACAAGCAAATTTACGCATTCTAGCCAAACAATTTACACATTCTTGCCTTAAATGTTTTTCTTGGGCACAAAGCTCCTAGTGTCTAGCACATGATTCTATATCCTTGACTAGGTAAACAAACATGAATGAACATACAGAAAGCAACCACAATAAACCCAGATACACAACAACAAAAACAGAATTAAAAAAGGAAAAAACAACAAGGCAAATAACGAGACATAGAGGGTCTAGGGACGCTCTGTTGGTGGGAGGAGAAGGCCTATTTGGACATTGGACAATCACTTTGCATGTTGCACAGTATTTTTTTCCTTTCTTTGCCCCAACAAAAAAATTTACTCTCCCTCTACCCCCACAAAGAAAAAAAGGGAGACCCGATTAGTACCCCACCCATTGGCTGGATGAAATTTCTATTCATAAAATTGTCCCTCCTCGCTTGCAACCTCAGCTAATACCCCCCCATATCAACTTGGGGTAGTTATAAGAAAAAAAAAACAAAAAATTCACCCCATCCCCCCAAAACCCCAAAGAAAAAAAAACTAAGCACCCTTAAGCCTTCTCATTCGCTGCATGAAATTTCTATTTCCAAAATTGTTCATGACCATTTTTGGCAAGGCCAAAAACAAAATTTTACCTTATAAGAGGCAAAAAACGTAGGGTGTTCTTTGCAAGGGGTATTAGCCCAGACCAAAAATCGTCACAAACTCTTTTGGGAAGAGGAATTGCATGCAGCCAATGGGAAGGCCCAAGCATGCACTCAAGGTGCCTTGCTTTTTCTCTTTTTAAGTTTGGGGGAGAGGGAAGGATTTTTTTCATTTTTTCCTTCATTCCCAATGTGTTCCCACTATGTTCCCTTCAAGTTCCCAATGGGTTCCCATCACAAGGAGGCTGTCCCTTCTTGGGCCTTTGAATACTTGGGCACATTGGCATTACAGTCCTTCCCCTTGAGGTAACAAAATGAATGCATTTGTGGACTCAAATTGACCCAAGAAGTTACCATGAGTGGGTTTATTAAGTTTGGCTGGCGAATTTTTGTCCTCAGGACGTAGAGTAAAGCGGGCTAAAGGCCCACTTTAGATGGGGATCCAGCCTCCAAATTCCTATGAACCAATTTGTACTCATTTGAAGCAAATTGAATCCTTGAGTGGGACCCTAACTTGCATCTTGGTTCTTCAAATCAAAAGCTCTCTTTTTTAGCTCATTTTCCTTTGGTTTGAACCAATTGATTTTCCCTCCAAAATGGTGCCATGTTAGTTTAGCCGCAATTTGCCATTCTTTGGTCTTGGACTCTCATCTAAAGGCCATGGATCCAATTTATGACTCTCATCCAATAGGATTGCTCTATTTCATTCGACCCTAGACCTTGGACCCTCATCTAAAGTGACCCTAAGTGTGAGGCCCGCTTTCTTGGGGATGTATTGTACAAGGTTGGCCTAAGTACTGCAAAGCCCTATTTGTTCATTATTTCCTTAACCACTTGCAACTGAGCCCACATTTTGTGAAGGCATGTGCCAGTGAGAAAAAGTAAAATATATGGGTATTTGTCTGGACACAAGTGAGTTTTTTTCCGGAAATTTTTATTTTTTTTCTTAACTCAAAAGTTAGGGGAAAATTTGGAAATTTTTCTTTTTTTAGTGTAAATCTGAATAAGTTTGCTATATTTTGGGAACAATTATCAAATTTTTAACAATATCAAATAATTGAATAAAAACACCATGATTCGCCTTGGCATTGAAATTTTGGGCTGTAAAAAATATCAACTCCATTAAATGACAAATCAATTATGGGTTTCCTTCAAAACCACAATTGTTTGAATGGATTATGTGTATGGTAATGCAGGGTATTACTTGATGGAATGATAGAATCAGGCTCGTATGGAGGGAATTTATGAAATGCAGTTTCCCATCCAATTCCCACCCTTGTGGAATGCCCACCCACAAAGTTGTTATGCATCCAAATCACCTAATCATGTTACGAGGTATCATAATCTCTCATGATTTTGTTTGAACATATATGCCACAAAGGGCAAAACTATTATGGAATGGCAAGCCACTCTCTTGTTGCTTTTATTAGAGAAACCCCAGTGGTGCTCAATATGTGACCCTGCGAAAATATTCCTCACATCCAAGTTTAGTTATTTACTTTTCTTCCAATCTCACCCATAAAAATAAAACTCTGACGGCAAAGAAGTGTGAGACCACTAATAGCAAACCACCTCGACCATACATAATGATTGGCCAATCAGAAACAGGGACAAGCAGAGCTTGAAGGTTCTATGTGCACTCCAAAACCATGAAAGGGAAGGCTTTTTAGTTTGCAAGGTTGCAGTGAGAGTAGAAGTTCATTTTTATGTAAGTGAGAGGTGTGGAAGAGATTTCTTTATATTAGATTATATTCGTTACACTCTTCTCTAGGAGTGGTTACGGTTGGCTGTGTCCTTATCCAGCTTCAGAAAACTATGCAAAAATGCTGGGCCAAAACCATTCTTGACTTTTCTTTACCCAATTGTTTTGTGCAGGGTCACATACTGAGCACCGCTGGGGATGCAACTTTCAAAATGGTACGTTTGGAGAATTATAAACTAGAACCGTAGTGGACACCCCAATCCACTATTCCTCATTTTGAGCATTTTTCAACTTCCTAAACCTCAACTTTTTAAAATTTTATTATTTTAAATACTGTAGCGTACGGTCAAATTCCACCTCGGGAAAAAAAAAAAAAATTCAAAAAATGAATTCGTTTTTCTTAATTTTGAAATTTTTTTTTCCCCCATCATCTATTATAATATTGTGATACGAGTATTGAAATTATTCAGAGTGTAGCCTATGATAATTATGATGATTTTCAACATGGCAACTTCATATTTTCACGAAATTTCATTTCATTATTTTGAGGATTATTTAATGACAAAACTAACCTTAGGGTAAGGTAGTGCTAGTAACTTTTTTTTTATAAATATAGACATTGGAATAGGTCTGTTAAGGCCCATTCCAGATTGGAATTGGTCCGGTAGGAGGGCTTGTTCCACCTATGCTTCATGCATGTTGAGCCTGGTAGCATAAGTCTATCAGGTGGTAATGGGCTCTACAAGGCCCACCTTACTAGGCACCCATTATTAGTACACCATGCAAAAAAAACTCCCACTTTGGGGGCAATTTGGATGAAGCCCAACTCTCGTTTGTGTGGGTTCATCTTGGGTCAGTCCATCCTGCTCCTCTACCTACCCCTAACTTCCTACCTACCTACACTCCGACCTCCTACCTTCTACCACCAATAGTCGTGTCAATAGGTGGCCAAAGGCACATTAAAACACTTGCATCTTGAGTAGATCCAAAAACCATTAACCATTGTATATGTAGAGACTTAAAGCAAGGATTGTTTGCAAAATGTGATATTTCTATTCTTCTATAAATTCTAATTGCAAATTGTAGAATGGTCAGGCATACACTAAACAAGAGCAACGAATTTAATGTGATATCAATCTGGATGTAGTTGCAAGACAATGCCCAATAAGAAAAACATTTAAATTTTTATTATTATAATCAAATTATGATTAACATTTCAATTATCTTTCTTACACAATATTTGTCAAATATTCGAGAACTTATTCCCTAGGGGAAATTTGAAATTTTTTTCCCTTCTCTCTTCCTAAGGCAACTTCCCTCCTCCTCAAGGGAGAAGTAAACTTAGTTCTTTTTTTCATCATAACTTTTAGCTCATAACTTCACATCTAGAATGTAAGATCATTTTAAATATATCTACATTTTAAGAGTATTCCAATGGTGTAAATAATGTTTGATTTGAACAACATTTATTCCTTGGAACTTTTTTGTCAAACATTTAGGAACTTGTCCCCAAAGGAAGTTAGTCCTATAACTCCCTTCCATCCTGATGGAAAAGTCAACTTAATCCCTTTTTAAATCAACACTTCTTTTGTCATAATTTCTAGCTTATAATTTCAAATCAAGATTACAAAATCATTTTAATTATCTAGGTTTTGAGAGGTTTAAAAAAGGTTTGATTTGGACAACATTTACCCCTTGTGTTTTCTTGTCAAACATTTGGAAACTTGCTCTTAGAGGGAAGTTGCTCCCCAAGGAAATTTAATCCCCCTTTCCATGGGAAATTACTCCCCTTCTTTGGGGGGGGGGGGATGTGGCTATAGCTACCATTTTATAGAAAAATCCCTTTCTCCCCGGGCCATCTAGCTTGAAGAAGTTGCCAAGAGGATATATATTTTTTCATCCATTTCTTTCATGGAAGGACAATAAAAATTTGAAAAAGGGATCAAACCCTAAACGCTTTGGTTGAAAGAACAAATTTTAATCAATAGATCTTTTTTTTTTCCAAGTTGCCCCCCAAAAGAATTTAGTCCCTTTCTCCTTAAAGAAGTTCCTCCCTAGAGGAACTTAAGTAGTGCCTTTATCCTTGAAGGAAGGTGCTCCCGAGCACAATTTAGTCCCTTTCTCCCCAAGGAAGTTGTTCCTTGAGGGAACTTAATGTCTTCTCTTGGAAGCAACTTGCTCCCCACTACAACTTAATCCCTTTCTCCCTAGGATAGTTGCTTCCTAGGGGAATTTAGTGTTTTTTTTTCTGTGAATGAAGTTGCTCTTTGATGCAACTTAGTCCCTTTTTCCTTGAGGTGGAGGAACTTAATACCTTCTTCTTGAGGGAAATTGCTTTTTGGGACAACTTAATTCCTTTCTCCTTAGGGGAACATGTTTGGGGTTACCATTTTGTCTCATACCTGAGGAAAGTCCCTTTTTCCTTTGGGCATTTAGCTTGAAGAAGTTGTTTAGAGGGGCTTTTTTTTTCATCCATTTTGTTCGTGGAAGGATCAATTTTTTTAAAAAAAAGGATCCAACCTTGAACTTTCTGGTTGAACAAAGATATTCTAATTATTATATCATTTTTTCTTTGAAAATATTGTGTAAGAAAGATCACTATACCCAAATTACATTCTATGAGTGGTCTTTTTCTATTAAATTAGTCATTTATGCCATTTGTAGTAACTCATTGTTTATGTCATTTTTAGTCAATTATGCCACTTGTAGTCATATAAGATTAGTTATAGAATGTCATTTTTGACGTAGTGGGTAATTAAAATGTTAATCATAGTTTAGGTACAATGAAAAAAAATTGAAAATATTTTTCTTATTGGGCATTGTCCTATATTGTTTTGATACCAATGCTGCATTGAATTTGTTCATGTTTAAGTTTGCCAAATGGTCATGGTCATGAATGCAATATTTTCATAATGTTACAATTTTATGTTGTTTTATTAGAAGTGCATATTGTTGTGGTTTAGTGTGTTTTTTTTGTGTTGATGTGGAGCAGACTTGTTTATTCCCTCATATTTTTTGTATTTGTTTCTTTGTCCATATATGAATATTAAAAACAAAATTGTTATGTACATGTACATGAATAAAAAGATTCATTTTTCTATGTTCCATAAATAAAAAAGGATCCTATGGTAAATAAATTGGCTTGCTTTCATATGAACTTATTTTGAAGTGGCATGACATTACTAAAAACAAGGAAGAAGGGGGGAAGTTAGAGTATAAAAAGGAAGAGGAAGAAAAAAGAAAGGAAGAACTAGAAAAAAAGGGGGGAAAAAAATAGAGTAAGAGGGGGGAAAATCATTCTTCTCATAATTCTTCCTTCTAAAAAATGATTTTCAAAAAAAATAATCCTTGAATTTATTTTTAGATAAACACCTTGCAACTCTATTATGAGGAACTAAGCTTGTGAAGAGCATCAAAAAATGTTTTTTTAAACAATAATTATATTTAAAACATTTTTTTACAAGGAGTCAAGTTCGTAATAAAATTGCAATTAACATTGAAACAAACATTGAAACATGATGATGGTGAAAGTCAAGAAGGACAAAAGATAAAAAAGGGAATTAAACAAAGGATATCAACATAGGAATAGAAAGGAAGGACAAAGAAAGTTACATGTTTTACAAAACCTTGCTATACAAAAGTAAAAAAAAGGAGGAACAAGGAAGGAGAGGAAAAAGAGAAAGTGATGTGCTTCCAAAGGCTTGTCACAAAGAAATGAGGTAAATTGGAAGAGAGGAGAGATAGAGAAAGAAAGGAAGATGGGAGAGAGGGTATGAGTTGTAAGTTCTATCAAGCCTTGTGAAAAGGAAAAAAAAAAAAAAGGGGGGGGGGGAGGGGGGGGGGGGGGAGGGGGAAAAGAGGTGGAAAAGGGGAAAAAAAAAACAAAAAAAAAATTAAAAAAAAATTATAAAAAACCCAAAAAAAAAAACAAAACATTTAGATTTTTTTATTTATTATAAAAAAAAAAAAAATTTATTATAAATTTATTTTATTTTTTTTTATTATTATTTATAACT
>Ga0116227_10005858_pt1 | contig 25406 bp, 12 predicted proteins | sample S1TSphgellanicum_FD_89693 | JGI IMG/M metagenome (GOLD analysis project Ga0116227, IMG submission 89693) | Host-associated microbial communities from peat moss isolated from Minnesota, USA - S1T2_Fb - Sphagnum magellanicum MG | ecosystem: Host-associated > Plants > Peat moss > Unclassified... | reverse complement strand
TTTTAGAAATAGAAACAAAACCTAAACCAAAACATTATAATTTATAAATATATTTAAAAAAAACGGGTAATTAATAAAAAAAAAAAAAAAAAATTCAAAAAAAAAAAAAAAAGAACCACCCAACACTAGTTAATATATATAACATAGTTTGACATTAGTGTAAAACTGTGACACTTGGTGCAAAAAAGAGGAAAAACCCAAAATCTGTTATAGCCTAGTGAGTAAAAAAAATCTGCAAAATCTGAGTGTGAATGTGCAAGCAAAAAGCAAAGAGCATGTGCCTAAAATAATATATAATAAAAAATAAAATAAAATAAAATAATAAATAAAGAAAAACAAACACCTGACAAGTGAACAAGAGAAGACCAAAAAAAAAGAAAAAAAAAAAAAGAGAAAGGATGGAAGTCCAAACAAAAGACTTAACACCCCAAAAAAAGTCTTGTAGCCAACCTCTTTTGAAAATCCATCCAAAACTATAATTTTTAAATTTTTAAAATGTTTTTTAAAAAAAACGAAAAAAGAAAAAAGAAAAAAGAAAAAAAAGGGGGTGTGTCATATTTGTCAGCTAATTGCCATTTTTACATTAAAAAAATATCATCATCTTAAGGCCAAAAAAGAAGAAGTATGGAAGCTCAAAAATATTTCACCAATGCAAAAATATTCAACCTAATCTTCACCAAAAAAAAATCCTCTTGTAAAAAAACCAAAATCCTTCAAGATATTATTATAACTTTGTAACTAAATTTCTCATGTTTCAACACAAGCCAAAATATATCATCTTTCAAAAAAAAAATCCTCATATTAAAAAAATAGACCTATTATTTATTACCACCTAGTAGGGGCCTATAAAAATCCCTTAAGCTACTATACTCTAGTAAAAAATGGATGATAAGTGCTAACTAGCTAGCCAGTGTTGTTGGGAGGTTCTGGACGGAGGCATGCCGGTTATCAACCGGGTATGAAGACATTTGGGGGGTGCCATAGGTTGTGAAAGAAAATCAAAGGAACAGAGTCTTTCGGGGTTTTTGAAACAACTATCATGATCGACCATTCTTTGATTTAATCAAAAATTTTGCCTCAAAAAGAATCGGAACCCCCCTGATTCATTAAAGATTCAAAGAACCGCCCCAAGATTGGCGCTAACTATTAGGCCAATGTTGTGCGATTATTAGAACCGTGAACCAACCCCTGACGGTTATCAGGGCGGCTCTTAGGACTCATAACTGCGGTCCACCAAAACCAAAGGACCCAATTCTCGTATATAATCAAGGTTCTTAAGTTTTTTCTTTTTTTTTTGAAAATAAAAAAATACAAACAACCCTAAAACCATCAATTTCTTTCACGAAATAATTTAAAGACCGAGTTCATCTCACCCATGTGAATGTTGAGTCATCACGGCCTACTCCTGTACAAAAAAAATAAAAATAATAATAATAATAAATCATTTCTAATGTAGTGTTTTTGAAATAATTTGGAAATAGAGAACCGTTGGTTCCCAAAACAAGTTGGAAAAAAAAATTCATCAGAATTAAAGAACCATCAGTTCTGGGTATTTCATAAACCTCAAAGAACCGGCGGTTTTCATGAACAATTCGGTAATAAACTTCGGGTTCTTTTGGGATGGTTGTTTTGATTCTTTCAAAAATTTGAGAACCATGGTTATATTTTTTTTGTTCCGGGAACCCAAGAGAAAACCATAGGGTGTCAAGAGACCTTGATGATGATATACTTGAAGTAAGATCTTCAAGGAAAACTACCAGCCACAAAGGGTAAGATTCAGGGGGATTTTTATTTTTTTATTTTAATTATTTTTTTCAATTTTGTGATATCAGAAATTTGCCAAAAAATTCCCCCCCAAAAAATTCGCAAAATTAATTAGTTGAATTTAGACTAGAAAAACAAGGTTTTCTCAAATTTATTTGTTGAGAAAATGAAAAAAATCCTTGAGAAATAGCAGTGATAATAAGAATACCTTCAAGAATATCATAATCAACTAATCCGTGTATAATAAAATCGCAATCGAATATTGTGGATTATAGTCAAAATTCTCTCCTCTTGTGCTAGCTATCCGGAGCTCATAACATATCCTTGCATAAAAGCTTTATTATATTAAGGGGATATTCTTCTATACACCGCTCAATCTATTGTCCCCTTGTTTGTTGGGTTTTCAAACAATTAGGGTGGCAACAATCTTGCCAACAACTTGAAAATTTGAAGTTGCAAAGATGTTATTGTGTGTGTGTGTGTGTGTGTGTTTTTGAGGGTTGCAAGTTTCAAAGTTGGCAACTTTTGCATAATGGTAGAAACGCTTTGTTGAGCTCTCTTGCACATTTTGAGGACAAACAAAGAATAGAGTATTTGAGGATCAAGGTCCCTAATTTCTACATGAGGTGTCCTCCTTTCATAATTAGGTCAATTTCTTGAGAAGAATCAAGACCTTAATTTTTATTGACGGTTGAAATCATTCTCTACGGTGTGACCAAAAGAAAAAAAAAAAAGACCTCCATGGAAGTGCCTACTAGATACATTGGCAACCACATTGTTGGTACATGCATTGTAAGCTACAAAAAATGCTTTTTACCGAAGAGAGGGCAAACGTGTTTTGGCATTATCACCATCCCTAAGGAGATAATCTATGAGTGTTAATGATGCAACAAACAGACTATATAAGTGCAATTGTGTTTTCAAGTGATCACAACATTTGAATGACCCAACCTCTCCAAGAAATAAATGCTTGATTAGATCACAGGGTATACACATATACGTTTCAAAAGAATGTTGCATCACATAAGTTGTTACAAACTTATGATCCAACCACAAGCACTTTTGTCTTTCAGTAAGTTGTACCGAAGGTGTTGACCATTACAATCAAAAGCGATGATGAGTTTGATTAATGTTTGCACTACACTTGGATTCTTTTTTTGGAGCTGAATTCTTCTGCTCATTGCCATCCTACTGGAGTTCTCCCTTCAAATTCTAGACTGTTATATGTATCGTCTCAAATTATTTTGATGTCAATTCATTGATCAGCTTGTATCGTATAAGCAGAGAGACGTTGAATTCTGAAGAGAGAGGTCAGCTTTGTTAGGAGCAAAACATCTCAACAGAGAAACCCAATCAGCCAATGATGCTGCTGATGGGGTTGGAGGGAGTCATGGGTGAGGAACTGCACAATCCCAAAAAGCTACTCGCTGTGTTCACTAAACCCTAAACACTTCAGTTTGTCATAAAACCATAAAACCAGAAGTCATGAAATCCCAAAATCAAATTCCCTGTTCCAAATGAAGGAATCACAAATTCTGGCATGAAATGAGTGTCATCTGTGCTCCCTAAACCCTAAATCCTAAACGCTTCAGTTTGTCAAAATCATGAAACCCAACGAAATTCATGAAATCCTGAAATCAAATTCCCTGTTCCAAATGAAGGAATCACAAATATTGGAATGAAATGGGTATCATCTGTGTTCCCCAAACCCTAAACCCTTCAGTTTGTCAAAACCATCAAACCCAAGCTTAATGAAATCCTGAAACCCTGAAATCAAATTGTGTGTTCCAAATGAATGAAGCACAAATTTTGGCACTGCAGACTATGGGTACTATCATCATGCACATGAGAGAAGACAAATTTGTCTAAATGGGTTTGTTGCTCTCTGGCAACTGTGAAGAATTACACTTCCTACAAAATAAATATAAACAAATAGTGCGAGACTGACTGCAGTCAGCTACATCATGAAGGCTCTAATCAAATACCTGAGTTTTCATCATCATTTCCATGCAGCTGAGCCTCAAAGAAACACTTCACCTAAACTCTAGGTTGTTCTAGATTGTTAAACCTCTAGTTTGCTCTTTTGCTTATCTGCAGAATAAGAGCCAACAAACAAGCTACAAACAACTCTACAAGAGAACATGCAATTCATTTTGTTGATGGATGGGTTTGTTGGTTTGGGTTGTGAATTGTTACAATAAGAAGCTTTGGAAAGAGACACATGGTACATAGGGGATTGAATTGACACACGGTAAATGTCACATAAGTCGGGTTGATGTCTATGTACCGAGTCATAAGTGCCGTGGTCGTGTTCTCACCGAAAGTCCTTGTGACACATTCCTTTGGTGCACAAGTGGCAAGCTTTGGATACTTGTGATTTTGGCATGATGCTCTGGGTGGTGGTCTTGTTCTCGTAAGTTTGCACCTTCTTCTGCTGCTGCTTCACTAAAATGATGTCTGGATGGTCCTTGTTCACTGTTGGAAACTGCTCTCTTGTGTTGTGCTTTCATGACAAACTTTTCCCGGAATTCCCTTACACTTTTTTGAATTTCTTCTTGACACAGGTCTAACATCTGTTCAGCCTCTGTGACAACATCAGTTCTACTACCTACATGAAGGACTTCACTATTTGGTGGCAACTTGTTCTCCATTTTCTCCTTGGGCTTCTTCTCCACACCGACTTCTATGTATTCTGCACCCTCTTCCTTGCTTTTCTTGTCCTTCTTGTCTTTCTTCTTCTTTGCCTTCTCCACACTCTCGTCATCTGAATTTCCCTTCTCACTGTCATCTTTGGTTTTCACATCCTTGTGATCTTTTTTCTTTGCTGCCTTGGCCTCACCATCTTCTGCATGTTCATCCACTTCCTTGCTTTTCTTCTCCTTCTTATCCTTCTTCTTTTCTGTTTTCTCCTCACCATCTTCTCCATCTTCACCATCAGCCTTGATTTTCTTCTCCTTCTTGTCCTTCTTTTCCACCTTCGCCTCCCCATCTTCTCCATCTTCATCTTCTTCCTTGCTTTTCTTCTCCTTCTTCTCCTTCTTTTTTTCCATTTTCTCCTCACCATCTTCTCCATCTTCACCATCATCCTTGCTTTTCTTCTCCTTCTTGTCCTTCTTCTTTTCCACCTTTCCCTCCCCGTCTTCTCCATCTTCACCCTCATCCTTGCTTTTCTTCTCCTTCTTGTCCTTCTTCTTTTCGGCCTTCCCCTCCCCATCTTCTCCATCTTCACCCTTGTGCTTGCTTTTTTTCTCCTTCTTGTCCTTCTTCTTTTCCACCTTCCCTTCCTCATCTTCTCCATCTTCACCCTCGTCCTTGCTTTTCTTCTCCTTCTTGTCCTTCTTCTTTTCTGCCTTCCCTTCCTCATCTTCTCCATCTTCACCCTCATCTTTGCTCTTCTTGTCCTTCTTGTCCTTCTTCTTTTCAGCCTTCCCCTCCTCATCTTCTCCATCTTCACCCTCATCTTTGTTTTTCTTGTCCTTCTTGTCCTTGTCCTTTTTCTCCTTTTTGTCACCTTTGTCGCCATCCTTATCCTTGACAACCAACGGTATGAGCTTTTCATCCAAGTTTCCATTGAAAACCAACTTCCGTGTTTCCCAATAACGCTGGGTAATGAAGCTGGAGTGGATGTGGCCCTCAATCCGCCACTTCAATTTGGTGCCTTCCATCTTCTTTGGCAAACGCCAAATCAAGGTGTCATCAAAACTGCTCCCGCTGAAGATGACACCGCCTTCACTGGTGAATGGAAGTTGGCTAAGTGGATGCGCAGGCACCCGCTTACCAAACCGCCAAATGGATGTTGATTCTGCCATGCGTGGTGGGTTTAGCCGATTGAACTCTTGTCCTTTCATGGCTTGCAATGTCCATACAAAGCTGCCACCTCGATCTTGCTGCACGGGCAATTGTTCAAACCGCCATGGCGTGTTTTTCACAGTTGTACTCACACCTACACCGGCTGAACCCCCTAAGGTGCCTCTCGCTCCTTGTGCTAGCGTACCTATGCCTGCACCAACTTGCACACGCTCCATTATCCCTACCTTGAATGTCGGGTTGGCAGATGATTTTGACATGGTGACACCTGTTCCTTCGGTTGTTTCCGGTGTCACTGAAATGAACACAAGACTTGGGAAATGACCCATGCGCTGCTCATCCCATAGTGAATTGTCAACTTTGAATCTCACATGCTTGATAGACACCGTCACCTGCAAATGTTTCAAATCTCCACAATGTCTGTCATGAGACCAGAAGAAGCAAAACAGAAAGAGAGAGAAGGAAAACACAAAAGAACACAGGAATGGATGACTCTCAATGGCAAATGACAAAAGAATTGTTGTACATGTTTCAGGAGCAGTGAAGGATTCAGGAAGAGGATGTGAGGAGGAGGAGGAGGTTTTTTTTTGAACCTGAAGAAAGTCGGGCATGGCCTCCACAGTTGCAACAAGCTGGATGTTGACCCGGGCTCGCTGGCTGAACAATTGAATGAGCTGTTTGTAGCGTCGGAAAGGCTCATCTTCATCATAGCATTGCTCCACCGGCATAAGCAGCAATGGCATGTCGACTTGTAGCTCCCAAAGCCCATTTTTGGCCTGTGCCATGATCTGGGCATTTGTGGACATAGCTCGTGGGGACTCACGCCCACCCCGCTGTATGCGAGACCAAAGCGTGTGCAGAATGGCATCATGGTGCTGTCGAGTGCTCAACTCCTCAACAAGCTGATACATCAGCTGGTCAATTCGTGCCCTGCCAGCAATTATCTTCCTCGCCTCTTCATTATACCCATGTTTCCGTCCACCAGCATGCAACTTATCTGCCAACCAAGTGTTTTCCCTTTCTCTCGTCTTTAGAAGCTCCTTAAAGACCTCTGCATGCCCATTTGCTGCAGCAACAACTGCAGCCCACCACAGAAAATACGTCCCATATGCTGCCCTGACAGCTTCATGTACTAGCTCTGGGCCACGTCGCCCCTTCAAGTCCCAGAACCCAGATAGGAACGAAGGTGCAGCTGCAGGCAGCATTGTTCTACAAGAGGCCAGTCTTTGGAACCAATCATCACTTGCTTCTGCAAGTGGTATTTTTACATATGGGTATGCATCAAGTTCGTACTTGGTGGTCAACACATGGCCCATGATTGCAATGCCTATGAACCCAGTGGGTTTCAGCAATCTCCGTACCACCTCCACATGACCAGCTTCAGCAGCCTTGAGAAATGCAAACGCTGTAAAACGGGCGGTCAAGAAGCTGGCAACCAGATGGCCCTCAACTTGAATCTCACAAAGTCTTTGCACACAGTGATAGCATCCTTTGAACGCAGCCTGTACCAATGCATGTCCCACTGCCTGTGGCTCCACCGAATCCTCAATCAACAAAGCTGCCACTTTGCGAGAGGGGAACAACAAGTCTGAAACATTCACCGCCTCTTGTGTGTCTCGCCATACTGCCTTCAATTCTGGAAAGTGAATCTCCTGGCGAGCTATCTTCAACACCGTGTCAACATCAATTGTCTCACTCTTTGATGCTGTCTGTTCCGCCTGCTCTAATGCATTGCTCAACCTTTCTGATTCATAACGTCCCATGCTCATCTACATGTGAAATTCCTGATCATGAATTCCCAGATCCAAATTGGAAAGAAATCGACTCCCCCCAAAACTCTTGATTACAAGATCTGCCAAAAACACAACAAAATTCAAACACTCAATTGTTTGTTCTTTGTTATTGTTGTCATTATACCCAAAACAAAAACCCTAGGGTGGGTGTGCTGTGATCAGATGGTGCCGCCACACCATTAAGGAAGCAGCAAGTCTAAGGCTTGACAACAAATAAACAAAGTCTAGCAAACATGGGTGTTTGCTTATATGATTGCAGATGCAGATCATAAGATTGTACAGTGGTGCAATAGATGATGCACTAGCACACTTTTTTTAGGTGGAGCAAGAGACATGCTTGAGACAGGTCGTTCACACTTCACAAGTGCCGACTGTTTCATTGGTTTCATGAGGCTTATTGGGCCAGTTGGAGCTACTGCAACAACCACTTACAGGATACAGCTAGCCTCCAGGTTCATGAAGACACTAGGACACTTTTGCCTTGCCAGTTTACCATCATACACTTACTCTACCCGACAGTATCTTTAGCAAGATGTACTAACCCAAATTTCATGCTCAACAGGGGGATCTTCTCACCAGCCCCGCAAAAATTCCCATTTGCAGAGAAGAGCTCGACATAGAGAGCCTAACCCTCACACCTCCTACTAGAGCTCATCCTGAACTCCATTGGAAAGAGCAAAACCTTGTCCTGAAACGATATATATATATGTATTCTAGAAGTAAATGGAACTACCCAAGTTCTGGTTTCTACAATACTGTAAGAAAGGATTCAGACAACTGGCAACAACACTGTCCATCCGTCCATCCCAACAGTAATCTAGCCAGCATGGCTCCAACCAGAATCTGTTGTGAAATTTTGCTGTTGATGTTTTTCAAAGACATTCAAAGACTCAGTGCTTCTTGCACACTCCAGCTAACCATGCTAGAAATTCACCTTGAATAAGCTACCAACTGCTGTACTCAAAAGACGAACCCTGCTCTCTTTGTCTGGATTACTCAGAACTCCTCAGAATGGATTCTCAAAGGATGGACCAACAGACAGGCACAGAAGAGGAAGTTTTGCCAGATCAAACCACCGGCATGACTTGGGGTGAAAGACAGTACCACCACATGCTCCTCCCTCAGTAGACATGTCTGTCAACAATCTAGCTGATGTTGAGTACTAATTTCTTGTTCTGATGAGTATAGCCATAACAACAACTCCTGTTTCTGTATATTTGTGGGGAGGAGGAGGAACAGGAGGACAAACAACAAGAAGAAAGACTTGAGATCATTATGTATGGTACAAGACAAAAGATCTTAATAGAAGAAGAAGAAGAAGAGGGTTTCAAACTCACCACCCTAGGGAGGAAAAGAGGACTGACTGCGAGCCAGTCACTGACAGTTTGGAGCTCGTCTGTCACCGGTAAAACTCTCAGGGGAAGTTGCTGTGGCAGCTATACAATAAATGGGTCACAAGATTTAAATGCAAAATCTCAAAGCAACATATCTTCCAAGAAGAACAAGAACAAGTCCTCCAACAACAACTTGTCCTCCTTGTCCTCCTTGTCCTCCTTGATGATGATGATGATGATGAAATCAGACTCAAGCTGCTGTCTGGAAAATCTTTTGCAGAAGAAGAAGATGATGACAATGATGATGATGGGTAGTAGTAGTGGTAGTAGTAGGGTGCCAAGTTTCTTCACAAAGCATCACACCCACAAAGCCTCAAAAACAAAAAAGAAAAGCAAAGTTGTTCAAGGGTGCTTCAAGATTTGTAACTCTTCCCCGCCACCCACAACAAAAACTTGAAAGCTTTTGAAAAGAGAGAGAGAGTGTGTGTGTGTGTGTGTGTGTGTGTGTGTGTGTGTGAGAGTGTGAGTGAGTGATGAAGCACACTATAGGCTAGTATTGATGAAAGAAGAAGAAGAGCTAAGGAATTCACAAACCCAAATGGCTAGTTAGTCAACAACAATCAAAAGCTTCAAGAGTGGGGAGGAAAGGGGGAGTGGAGGGAAGGTGATCCACAACAAGCAAAGAGGAGAAAAACATTACTAAGAGAAGGAATACGAGTGGACTTTTCTTGACAACAACGTCTTGTTGAATCTCACCATGCCCCACCCCAACTCCCTCAAAAGTCATGAAGGAAAAAGAGTTGTGGGTAGTTGCATTTTTGATTTGTTTTTCTTTCGTGTCCAAATTCCATCACTTGATGACAACAAAAAAAACAAGGAAAAATAAATGGGGGAAGGACATACTCGGAATGTGACTTTTACAAAAGGTTTTTTTTGTTGTTGTTGGCCTGCCTTGCCTACCAAAGGCAAGGATATTGTTGTGTTTAGATTTCATTATAGAGTATAGTAGTAGCTTCGGGGATTTTGGCCCCGAGGTAAAGCAAGTCTAATCTTTTTTGATATGAGGATTTTGGAAAACATGATATTTTTTTTGGCTTGTGTGTGTTGAAACTTGAGATTAGTTATTATAGAGTTATATATAATATCTTGAAGGATTTTGGTTTCTTTTAGAAGGATTATATTTGTGTGTGGTGAAATATTTGAGTTTCCATCATTCTTCTTTTGCCTTAAGATAATTCTTTTTAGTGTTAAATGGCAAGGCCATAGTGTGACACAACCCCCCCCTTTTTTTTCTTTTTTTTTTTTTTGGGAGAAAATATTACCCAAAATCATGTTATCTAGGTACCTACTTTAGTACATTGGCAGCTTTGACACTATTTTGTGATCTTTGTAAAAAATGTTGGGATTTATTTTTTAATATTTTTTTTTCAAAATACATTAGGAAGGAAAATGGGGAAAAAAAAATTAATTCAAAAAACTCTTTTAAACTATTTCAGAAATATTTTGTTTTTGACATTGAGTCTTCAAAATTAATTAATTGATAAACATCTATTGACACATTTTCTCAAAGCTGATTTTGCATACTCTTTCATATGGTTGTCCATTCACAATTTAATTTCAAACTAACTGGAATGTGAAAGGATCATATGAAAACTAAATTATCTAGCTACTTTTCTAATAATTATCTCCTTCCTTTCTTAATAACTATCTTATTCTTTTCCTCTACTCATCAACATGGATATTAAAAAACAGATTAACACGTGTTTTTTTTTCATGTCCATAATATGCATATTTATATTATTTATTAATTGCTCTTCTTGTCTAATAATAATAATAATGATGATGAACTATTGAAAACCATATGGGAACATAAGAAGAGAAAATAATAATAATAATAATAATAATAAACAATAGTCAATTGTTGTTGCTGGTAATGTGAAACAAGCCCGAGCCCAAGTTGAATTAATTGATAGCCATGTGTTGAAGTTGCCTTTTGTGTTACGATATTCTGAGGGAAAAATCCTTGAAATTTGCCATATTTAGACCACAGGTTCTTCTTGCATATGACCATTATACCTATAAATTCTAGAATTTTTTTTTAACCTCCTTGTGGATGATCACTAGCAAGTAATTAATTAATTAATTAATTAATTATTTATTTATATTTAATTTGTGAAGTAGGTGGACTTGTGATCATCCAGAAGAGGACTTAGCCAAATTTGGGTTCTGGATATAGGGGAATATATGACCTAAATATGGTAATTTATTTTTTTTTTCCTGGAAATATGGCCAATTTAATTATCAAAGATGAGCTTTGCTGGTTTTATTTAGAACCCAATCATAGAATAGTCTGGAATCTTGAAATCTTGAATTGATCATCACAATTCTTCTTCCTTCTTTCTTCCTTTCTTTTAGGTTTTTTTAATAAAGAAAACCCTAAACCCTACCCTAGCATCCGTACCAAGTCTTTTGTCCTCCTCCTCATCATCCTCATCACCCTCATCAAATCATTTCCAATTCCTCAAATCATTCATCCATCCATCCGTAGGTAGGTCGGTAGTTTCTTACAATGAAGAAGTATGAAGTCAAAAGACTGGGTAGTGCTTACCTAGGCTGGTGGGCAAGAAGGTGCCTAATAAAAAAAAATTTGGGTTATTTCCGAAGCTTGTGTGCTTGAGAGCTTCTTTCACATTTTCAACATGGCAAGCACATATTTCTCAAAAACAATTGACAATTCCCAAAAAAATGATTAATTAGGTGCCTTAGCCAAGCTAGGTACTACCCAATAGTCAAGAACTTAGTAACTAACTAGTAACCATCTTGACATGTAAGTATAACATGCTTATCGTTGCCACGTAATTATAACCCACCCACTAACAATTCCTACTGAGCTCCTGGAAACCTCGCATTTAGTTACGAGTAGAGTAAAGTCGGAGGCCACAAACAAGCTTTACCCCAAGTATCCTAACAACCTACTCCAATTTCTTTTCTTTTTCTTTTTTTTTTCTTTGTGATACCTAGCAAGTACCCAATGGGTACCACAAGATAAACCCCCCAAAATTTGTGGGGCATCTTGAAAAATGAATTTTCTTAACATCCATCCATCCATTTTTCCCTCCATCCATCATAGTGGGCATTCTAATTTTTGAAGTGCCCCTCTCCCCCCCCCCCCCCACCCCCCAAAAAAAAGTGAGGAAAAAATTATGCTTGGTAAAGTGCGGTCCAATAACACTTAAAGAATTTGGAGCACATCTTTACATAACAATGTCGTACTGGCGTAACAATGTAAGTGCAACTTGGGCATATAATACAACAAGGCGTCACAAACACACTTGGCCTTGCCAGTAAATAAGATGTTGTACATCTACCTACTGTGTGCACACTCTGAACACCAAAAAAAACCCTAAACCCTAACACCCAAAAACATCTAAAAATCCTAAACCCTAAACCTTAACACCAAAAAAACATCTGTTCCAATTTAAACCATCTAAACACTTTCACCAAAGAAACCAGTTCTAATAAGGTAAAAACTTCCAAAAGTTGGATCGAATGCACTAGTCCCTGTGTCCCTGTGGGGGCAGAGGCCAATAACAAAGATAGTTGAGTGATTTTTTTGAGGAAAGAAATATGGGTTTGTGCCCTAAAGTGGTGGTCATTGGTGTTTTTTTCAAAAGCATTTTTGAAAGGGGCCTAGTGGTTATTGTGTGCTTGAGCTAGCAACTCAAGTGGCTACAATCAAATGCCTTGGTTATCTTTTGATTGGTTATATAAAATAATAATAATAACATATGGATTTTATTTTTTGTTGGAGGGGTGGTGTAATTGATTATTGTAAGTTGCATTGTGTGTGTGAATGGTGGTTATTTCAATTTTGATTTCAAGTTTGAATTTTGGCAATTATAAGAAAATATTAAAAAAATATGAAGTTTTTTGACAAGTGTTGGAAAATTGGAGTGAAAAGACTTTATTAAAAAACTCCCATCTAGTAGGTTAAAGTACTTCAATTACAAAACTTACAATTTAAAACTTAGATTACATGTAAAGAATACGTATTGAGCATATAAGAAATTTTTACAAGTTTAATAAAATTCAAGACAAAAACAAAAACTAAATGACCAATGTGTAAAAAAAAAAAAATTTAAATCAAATCATATGAGGGAATTGAACACTCATCCTAAAAAGCACTATAGTCGATGGCAACACATGATCCTAATGTGCAAGTCATACATTAATTTTAGTGATACAAAGAAGATCAAATGGATAATGGGTATGAAACAAAAATTTACCCAAAATTCAAATTGGTCATCATCATGGAAACTAACGATTTATAATATAAACTTAGAAACCCCCAAACAATCATCATAAGAAATTATTAAAAGTCCAAACTTATAATTAAGTTATAGTATATTAGCAAAATTCTTAACATGTCACAAGTGACAAATGCCATACATAAGCAAATAGAAAATATAAGAAGGAAAATTAAGTATCATAACCTTGATGTAGCAAGAAATCATACACGTCTTAGAAATTGATCCAACCATACCCAACATTCACAATACAAAATTCAAGGTCTATGAAGCTTGGGCATGGAAAGTTTTCATGGATTGCAACATGAAACAATCATAATGCTTCAAAAACCTAGAACTTCCCATTTACAAACTAGTAATGGACGACAACTAAAAAACATCAAGCCAAAAGACATATTTTTGTTTTCTCATCAATCCAAATTATGATGGTGTTGTCATAACGAAAGGTATAAAAATAAAGGTTGTGCAAACATACAAACCACCAAATCCAAATGTTAACAAAGTCAATTTCAAAATCTTGTCTCCATGATGTTAAGGTTGATAAATTTTTTTCATTCTCCAAAAATCCCATAATTTGAACCACATTTAACTTTGCACACAAACTCAAAAAATTGGGCACATCATATTGTATTGGAAGAAAATTTCTTCCAAAGTTTGGATAGTGGATTGAAATCCATGGGTTGGTCCATAGTTCATTAAGCATTGGGGATCATTGTAATCTTGAAAAAAGAGGATTAAACATCCAAAATATTCACATTAGTTATTGTGAGGATCCACAATTGGGTGGATCCAACCTTTCTAGGTTGGCAATAAAACCCTTTCAAAATAGCCATGTGAACAAGGAAGGTCATCTCACATAAATATTTCGAATAGTACTATGGGTAAACCATGTTCAAAACATCCATCACATCTTGGGCAAGAAATTGCTTTTCAAGTTCATCATTAACCTTGATTGTTATTTTAAAACATTATATTTCAACATGATTAATGGTTTATTAAAAGATTTTATGAATCACAAACACATAGGATGATGTTTGAGGACGACAATAATGCATCATTATGGAAATGTCAACAATTGGAAACTCAAGTTCTCTAATCCAATATTTAAATCAAACACCCGTTCATGCACCATCACATCTAATGTTCCATTCAACAAGTTTTGGTAACCATTGAATGCATCATTCATGTAAACAATTTGGGGATCATTGTACCAATATTTTCCTAGCACAATTTTATTACAACAATGAAATCACACACAAAACGTTGTTAAAATAACAAGAATTTGATCAATTTATTTAGCCTTTCAAGCATGGACATCATTAAAGTGAAAACCAACATTACCTCCAAGTTACAAATAAGATCCAAGAGACAATCAGCTTGCACAATCAATAGCTAAAACATGTTTCAATTCTTGCAAAACTTTGAACATTATTGGCCTTTTAATCCCATAGTTTTCACTATAATGAATCTTGATGCATTTTTGAAATCAACATGCGATATTCAAACAACATTCTTTTTTTTGGGAATAACATTAAAATCTAATGAGTTTTGATGTTTTTCAAAATCCACTAGCCCCATGTTTCCACAATGTTAACCAATTCAACAAATTCATGGGTTGATTTAGGACTATGAATGAAATACACATACAGTTTACAACACATCCTCAATTTTTTACATAATGTTTAATTGAGTAAAAATTTGGATTACAAAATTTGTGTAATGGTTCATTCAATGAACACTAATCATGAATGGTGCATATTGATTTTTCAATTGGAGTATCACACCTATTATGATACCTTTAAACACGTTCACTTTGGATCAACTCCAAATGTTATAAATTTAGATGAAATTGTGTCCTAGGGCAAACCACCAAAAAGTTTTACAACACCTAGAATTGTAGATAAGGCCTTTATTTGACAACAATGTTTCCAAAGGTTGTTTAATTTAGGGGTCAACAATTTTTCCTTGCCCTTTATTTAGTTATACACATTGCATCTTACTTTATGCACCTTGCCATGATGTACATCCACCACCAATTCAAGCCATTGAAGTTTTACATTTTAGACATCTTGAAACATGTTATTTTTCTCACACACTTTCCTTTTTTTCTTTTTTTTTTCAACAAATATCTAAAAATTTACATTAAAAAACGATTTAAAAAAGGGATAAGGTTTGGGGTTTGATTGTTAAAAGATGTCACGTTAGTTCACAGCCTGCCAAAACCATTCAAATATCCTTATGAATGCATGACTATAGTAACATTTAGTTTAATATTTTTAAAAATCTTTTTAAGATTAAAATTTGGAACCCATTTTTTCAAATCCAACCTATTGCATGGCATATAATGGACAAATGCAACCTTACTTTTAAGGTATTTTCTTTGTCCATATTAAAGGTTTTTTTTGCAAGATTTAAAATGTTAACTTCACAATTCACAAGGAAGCCTACTAAGAATGTAAGATATCCTTATTGGGTAAAATCCCATTTCCATGAGCCAAAAACCATGTCAAATCATGATCAAAATTACATTTTTTTGTTACATATGCCTATGTGGTACAATCTTCATGACAAATTGTGTTTTATGACTAATATTGATGTTGAGAAATCCATATTAAATCATTAAATATTTCAATTGTGATTTTTAGTTCAAGCAAAGGACCTTTAAAATTGACCGTGCACTTTGTCAAAGATGATTACTTTCACAAATGGCACCTTAATTTTCATAATACAAATTCTTTGAAGCTCAATGATTTTGTAATAACAAAGGATTATTAAACACACCTAAAAAACACTCAAACTATAAGAAATATACAACTTAATATTTTTCCAAAAAATAATGATTTAAGATTTATTTGAAGTTCATGAATATTTTAAGAAATATAAATGTGATAAAATGTATATGGTGGTTAAAACAAAGTTGTAACTTGTGATATAAGAAACAAAACTTCAAATTAATTAACTTGTTTTAACATGATTTGAAATTGTGATTATTGTGATTATTTTTCAAAATGAAACATAAGAATTTGGTAAAATTTGTACCATTTTAAAAATTCATATTTACTCAAAAATGATTAACACAAAACATGTAATATATTGGAGCAAATATAACTTTTTTAATAACAAGTTACAAAATATTTCATTCAAAATGTATTTTTAATGGAAAAAAATTGCAAAAAATTTATAGTCCTTTGAAAAAAGGTAAACACATTGGTTCATGAAAACATGATCTTACTTTTTTTTTAATTTATAATTTTAAAATTAATTGATTATTTTTATTTTAAAAATTCAACTTGCAGTAAACTATAAATCCTCTTGTTTTTAAATCTTTTTGTCTATAATGGAAAAACAAACGTAAGATTTTTAAAAATTTATTCAATATGCTTATTTTGTTAATTTTGGGTGCTTCTATTTAAAATATTTCCAAATTAATAAGTGATAACTTTTGATTATAAATAAATATTATTATTGAATCCCTTCTTGCTAAACTAAAAGGCAAGCTTGGATCTAATTATGGTAAAGCCCATGGCCCCAAGTTTTATTAATTGTAGAGATTTGCTCCAATTGCTTTTTCTTTTTTTCTCATGATACCTTACACTAAAGGTGTTGTGAAAGACAAAACATTTTTGCCAAAAGAAATATTCCATTTTTTGTCATTACTCTTTCAACCATACTCCTTGTATGAAACTAGTTGCATTATCAAAACCTCTTTTCTTCAAAACTAACAAAAACACACAAAAAACTTTAAAACCATAAAGCCTAGAAAATAGGAAGTAAAATTCAAAAACCTACAAATTTAAAACCTTATCTAAACCTTGGATTCCAACCCCTACTAAAACCTATGATACAAACCTTGTGAAAATGCCTTTAAAACTTGCAATTGTTTGGTTTTTAGATGGGTTTAGCTCCATGTAGACCTATTGGGTCAAGTTCTTAAACCTGAACTCAACCAACAATTTGAATCTAACCAATTTGAATCAAAACAACTACAAACTTTTTTTTTTCTTGTAGCTTGTTCAAGCTTGTTGCCTTCAATCTTTTACTTTTCTTGTTGTTAGGGTTTTGAGGCAAGTGTTTTTGTTTCCACAACCTATCTTGTAGCTTGTTGTTTTCAAGCATAAGGTTTTCTTGTTTTGATTAGGTTTTTGATTAAGTCCCTTATAGCATGGCACTTCTAAAGGTACTAATAAGGTTCAAATATAAATTTTTATTATTTTTTGGGGTACCTTTTTTTAAGGTGCTTTCTATTGTGAATGATTTTTGGTCGAGTTAGGTTGGTGTTGTTGTTGTTTGCAACACAACTTATTGCATTACAGTCCATGGTGACGGTGAATTTGGTGATATCAACATAGTAGAAATTACACATGCTCAATGTGAACAATATGTTGCAATTGTTTTATTGAGTTAAAAGCTATTAGAACCATTATTTGAGGCTAACCTAGTAGCTAAAAAGAAGAAGAAGAAAAGGGTAAAGGAATGGGAAGTGAATAAGGTTTTTAAGGATAATTGGGTAGTAAAGTTCCATGGGTAGAAATTGTTGTTGGTTCTGATGGGAACATCCATATGGTTAAGTGTTAGGTGTGTTCATAGATGGAAGGGAGAGATAAGCTTTTGGTTTCGAAGTTTGACAACCTTTAAAAACATGCTGGGAGGCACAAATGTTAAAAAAAAGGGCCTAATTATGTTGTGGGGTAGTATTATATGTTTATAGAATGTCAACATGCAAAAAATGAACGCTTGTTTTATTATCGAAGAAGAGATACAATTGCAAACATGGTGGTTTTGGGGAATTCGAGTGGAGAAAGGAAAAATAAATTTTTGCAATTTGTTGTTATTTTTTGGCTTTTGAAACAAGGTTGGCCTCTCAATGACTTTGAAGCCATGAAGTTATTGTTTTAGTTTTTGAAGGTGAAGAACATGCCAAAGAAGCACTAGAGTGATAATGTTGGATGGGAAATTGTAAAAATAATGCATTGCATTATGTTCATTGCAACTAAAAAAAATATTTCTACGATAAGGTTCTTTGTTATGAATTGTGATGAAGTGACGACAATGGATAATCAATCTTGGGTTAACATTCATGCTTACCTTGTGGATGGTTTCAAGTGCATATCGATTCTATTAAATTTGGAAAAATTGATTGGCGGTGGTACAATTGATAATCTCACCATTGTGACCTCAAATTTTTTGTTAGTCTATGGAGGCTTGATTGTTGAAAAAATCAGCAACAAGCTGATTTGTTTTGGTTTTGATGGTGTTGTTGTTTTCATAGGGGTTTTTAAGGAATATAAGCCATTGGTTGTGAAAATGAATGATGATATTCATTTTGTTCTAATTGTGAAACTCACACTTGAATTCTTGTGTGATGTTGAGGTTATCATGGGTTCAATTCCATCATGCCCATGTTGGAGGTAGTCCATGAACTCATCGAGTTTGCTCAAAGTCATGATACTTTTGTTTACAACTTTGTGGGAGCTATGAAAATCTATTGTATAGATCTTTATTCATTATATTGTGATTCAAAGTAGATGTACACTAATATGAAGCTCAAGTCTTTCACAGACCTTGTGGATTGCACAAATGATGGGCTACTAACAACTTAGTAGATTGATGTAGCCACCAATATTCAATATGCCATTTTTAATTTCCAAGGCCACTAGTACCGGATCCATTACAAGCCCCCTATAATAGGGTTGTATGCCATGTGTATTCGTGATGAATGGTATGTTGCGGTGAAGGTAGTGAAAGTGCAATGTTCCATTGTAGCTATTGGCTTCATTGCAAAATTTGGGAAGAGGTTTCCTAGCTAGGAGTTGAAGAATGCTACTAGGATTATTTATCCCCAATATTGGTTGAATTTTGATGCAAAAACCATGTTCCCTACCCATATATTTAGCCCTATTGAAAGCCTAGTATTGTTTTGGTGATGAGGGCTTGGAAGCCATCTACCTTACTAAATGAACAAAAGTTTGATATGGGAGCATCCCTATTCAAGCTAACTATGCACGCAAATAGCAAGCAAGCTTTAGAGCCTCCTTTGACATGTAATCTTGTGACTACATTGTGGTCCAATCTAGGCTTTAGTGCATTTTTTAAGTAGTGACTATTGGAGTATTTCAAGTTGGTGGAAATCTTGATTGTCATGGTTTTGGGCAATGTGGAGGACGAATGTTGTTTCTTCAATTGTTTCTTTCATGAAATCCAAAATTAGAAACAAATTGACAAACCATTTTAATTTGGTTGTCAAAATGTTTGCTCAAAAACACTATTCCATGGATATTTATCCATTTGGAGATGTAATCAAAGATTGGCAAGATAGTAAGCAAAGGTATGTAGAAGATGCTTAAATTGTTTAAAACATTTAGTGTTGCATATTAGATGTCTTTAGTGTGTTATGTTCATGGATGCACCTTGTTTGGTTGCACAATGTTTTGAGATTAGGTTGTAGCTTTTATGTAAGCACATAGGCAAGTAATCTTGCCAATGTTTTTTTGTTGCAAATGTAATTTATTTGAAAAATGCATTTTTTCCTAGCTCCTTCATGTGTATTTGTGTGTTTTGGAGTTTTCATTTTGCATTTTTGCAAAATACTTGGAAATTTTGTAAGTTTCTGTTTTTTTTGTAAGTTTGCAATTTTTATTTTTTTGTAAGTTTTGGTATTTCTTATCTTTGAATTTTTGTCTTTGAACTAATGTGTGGGTGTAATAGGTAAGGTTTTAACATGTGTTCTATGTGTAGATTTGACTTGGGTTGCATTGGGCAAAATTTAAAAGGATTGGGGTTTGATCCCTCCCCAAGTCTCAAAGTTCTATTGCATCTATCCTAAGTTCTAACCTCCTAGTTTTTGTTGTTACCAAAACTATACACAAGATTTTATATGTTTGTTAATACACCTCCATGGATGATTTCATGGATGCATAAATTATCGTCAACATTTTTCCAAGTGAAACAATCATATAACTAGTTTATCTTATTTGACAAACAAAATTATTGCAATAATTTCCCCCGATAATTTCTTCTTGGATACCAAAATTGTTATTACAAATTATGCAAGTCATCAATTGTACCTAGAAAAAAAAAAAGTTTATTTTCCAAAACTACCACCTATGGTCAAAATGTATAGCCAACTATAGCCAACCTTGGGCAAATGAAAAAGAAATTGTTGGGTTGTGTATAGTGCACTTCCTATCCCATAATGACGTATTCTAATGCCAAAGGTGGTAAAGATTGATTGCTTTAAGCTTTAGCACCACTGGCTCTTTTTTGACACTAGTAGTACAAGTTGCAACAATATAGGCTGCAAGTTGTGATTAACAAATGTGTACAACAAAATACCTTAACATTATAAGGTTTCCTTTTTTGTCTTTTGCTTTGGAGTAGGTCCACCACTACTACTATTAGCACATGAGTAAAATGGGTTATACACCTTATTTTGGATGAAGTAGGTTATTAGGTACTAACTATATTGCCTTCAATTTTCAATAGGTAATGTGAAATCCACTTTGAGAGCATGTAAGTAAAATATAATGCTAGGAAACTTACAATGACTTCCAAGAACACGAGTTTCAAGTAATGATTGTTTCCAAAGGCAACTTCAACACATGTCTATCAAATGATTGATTGATTGATTAATTAATTAATTAATTCATTCATTCATTCAGTGCATTCATTCATTTTGAAGATTCCATGGCCAAAATAGAAAAAGAAAAATCTTGAATATTCCCAAAAAGATTTTTATTTATTTATAGCTTCACTAAATTGTTTTCTTTGGGAAAAAAAAATTAAATTAATTAATTAATTAATTTCAACATTTTTACAACAAGGTATTATGATAGTCGGTCATAATGATTGGCCCAAGTGGTGACAATTAAATAGGATATTATATTATATTATATTATATTTCCATGTTTGTGGGTGGGGGAAACCTTAACAATGAACAACTATCTATCACTCTTTTAGCCATACATAGTAAAGGGGGGCTAATAAAGGGGTTGTAAAGGGGGGGCTAATAAAGGGCTAGTAAAGGGGTTGTAAAGGGGGGGCTAATAAAGGGCTAGTAAAGGGGTTGTTTTACTACATATGTGGAATGGGCCCTATGGTTACCACCATGGTTAAATTAAACTGGATATACCAAACTGGTGGTTTAGAATGAATGAATGAATGAAGTAAGTTAGGCCGCACGTCTCCAGTGACGACGACGACGACGACTCTCCACACTATGAAGTTGGTGAATTGTGGACCTCGATTGGTTGCGGACCTCAATTTGGTTCAGCACCTGAGGGTCTTGGAATATTCATCCATCCATTGCGTGTTGCCAGAACGGCACCTGGAATACGAAAACCCTAATCCTGATTTAGGGTTTACCGCGTCCCTGCCAAACCCTAATCGTGATTGTGTTTGGAATGTCAAACCCTAAGCGTGATTTAGGGTTGACTCAGACTCTGCTGTTGCTTGTGGTGTGCTTCCTTCCGCAGCAGCGTTGTTGCTTTCGCTAGCGACGCGGCTGCTGCTGCTGCCTTGCTTCCCCAGCGTCGGTGTTGCTCGCTGCAGACGCGGCTGCGGAGGCTGATGAGTCACGTGCTCTCAACGGTAACGTGTGGAAGCAGCATTTTTGACGCGTCGCAAGCGGGTTCTTGCCGGAGTTGGCATCATCAAGTTGTGCGCACACGCTCTCCAAAGACTGCTGGTGTGTTCTTTCTGGTTTAGGCTTCTATTGTGTTGCATCCGGCAAATGGGTCGGGGTCGCGGTGAAGTCGCTCCTCTTCTTCGCGTGTGCTTTTTGATGTGGCCCACATGCAGATTGACTGGGGATCCGATTAGGTTTTTGCAGTTCTCATGAGATTAGGGCTATCGCGCAACGCTGTCGTTGGACTCTTGACAGAATGGAACAACAAAATTCGCTTACCACTGATCGATTCTTCTCCACCTCCATCAGTAATCTTTCTAGTCTAGGATCTCTGTGTTTTGTGGAGTTTCTTTTCCTGGCTTTTTGCTAGTCATGAGTCGCAGACAGTTGGTATTGAGATTCCTTGTCGTGCATTCACACAATTGATTTTTTAAACATTCCTTTTTAGGGTTTGGCAATTTGACCATCTAGAGAGCTTTCTGTGCACTAGAATGTATGCACTGCTTAGAGGCAAGGAATAAACCCAAAGGGTTTTAGGCCAGTTGTCATGTATCAAGGTGGGCTTTACAACATGGAGAGCAGGGCTCTGCGATTATTCTTATGGGTGCAATCATAACACATTTCAGTCTAAGGTTGCTTCTATGTCAGATCACATTTCAGTCTTAGGTTGCCTTCTGTCAGGAATGTTGGAAGGAATTAATTTTATTTGATGTTTAGAGTGTTTGTGTGGCATGCATCTTGTTGTTATTAGTCTTTGATTGTTGGAAGAAATTGGCAATGTAAAACTGTAGCTTGTTGCAGAGCACATAGTTATTTGCACACTTGAACCTGGATGTATGAGCTTTTTTGATTGAAGAGATGCAGCAATTGTGTGTGGCAGGAACATTTGGAGCAGTCCCCAGTTAGAGAGAACAAGTCCTGCAGAAACCTTATTTTGTAGCAATATATGTTGTAGTAAAGAAAAACTTGATAGTTCTAGTCATGATTTGCAAGTATGGACAAATATACTCGGGCTTTGTACAATACATGTAGCAGCAGTTTAGATCTGGGGGCAGTTGTGTGAGTACTCATACTCTCCTGCAGTGATGCAGCAATATGTAACAGGCAGTCAGAAGTCAGGAGCAGACTTCTTTGTTTTGAAGAAATTTATTGGTTTTGTGCTTTTGACATCACATCAAAAGCATAGATTGAAAAAAAAATTGCAGTTGAAGTTGCAGCTATTTTCAAGTTTTTTTTGGATGTGCATGCAGTGTAAGATCATTGTTGAATTGGAAATTCAAGTAAGGAAACAAGAACCACAATATGTTTCTTCTGAGTTATGTTGATGAGTTTCATAGTTAGGAGTGCTCAGCACAAACTGACCAAGCAAAGAAGCAATAGAAAGATCTGGATACACCAGATTACTCATGCAGTGCACATGAAGGGAGGTTGGACAATGAACACTCAGAAAATATAATAAGATTTCTACATGACTGGATATTTTCTCACTATCTTTTTTCTAAAGTGGAAATTGCTTCCAATAAGGCCCTATTCTGTGGCACCAGAGAAGAGGTGATGATGGGCATGTCTTATAGCCTGCACAATCAGATAGTTTTTTCACTACCTAGTGGAAACTGCTTGGGGGTAGCTTAACTACTCTAGACTTTCTGGCACCTTGGTTGATGCTATTGGGAATTGAGTCAGTATGAGCAAATGGGTTGTGTCAAATTCACTGTTGACAACCACCCAATCAACACTTTGTGGGTGGGTTGTAAGTAAAATCCCAAATTTGTTTGAGAGGGCATGCGAAATCTTTGGCCCCATTATTTTTCCATGCTTTCTACTTTTAGAGACTTCTAAAATTGGAAGTTTGTGCAATAATGAGCAGACAGATGTGAAAATGCAAGAGTGAGTGAGACTCACGTTTCTTTCTAAATCTTTGCTGCCTCCAAAGTCCTTCCCGTACCCTACAACTGTGCCTAAAAGCTGGAGTTGAATGGGCTTGATTCTTGAATCTCCGTAGTTGAATGGGCTTGAATCTGGAATCTGTGGAGTTGAATGGGCTTGATTCTTGAATCTCCAAGTTCCGTTTTTTTTCTGTCCTACGACTCCGCCTCCCTGTCTGGAGTTGACTGGGCTAAAATCCCAACCGTTCTTCCTATTCTTACCATTGCCTCCCAGCTGGAGTTGAATAAGCTTGGATCCTTTCACCACCCAACTCCAATAATTCAACACACTTTTGGCTGTCTCATTGTCCCAGCGACTTCCTGCTTTGCTGATGGAAAGGCTTTTTGGGGGAGGGGGAGGGGGAGGGGGTGGGGACGAGGAGGGGGCGACTCTTTTGGAGAAATTGGCCCATATTGTCGCCATATTTTGAGGGAAAAAAGAGTTGAATTTGCCATATTGAGATCATTTAGGTTCAGATTTTGCAAGTCCAAAGTATGTAACAAAGGTTTTGAAAAACAATTCTACTTTTGCTCTCTTTTTTGAACTGTAGCCAAATTTGGCTAAGTCCAATTTGTGGATGATCACAAAATTGACAAAAAAAGAAAACCCCTGAATTTCTAGAGAGTCTCCTTATATGATGAAATTGCCCATTGCCAACTGAATGAGTTGACTCTTCTCATTTACTATTTTGCCAAGTGGACATTTCCTGGTTGCCAAGTCCACATTGCTGAATTGCTATTTTATTGGCTTTGGCAAAAAAGCCAAGTTCACATTGCCAAATTATCCACTCCCCAAAGTCAAGTTCACATTGCCAAATTGCCAACTAAATTGGCACAGTCTCAACTCCATTGCTAACTACATTGCTAACTTTCCAAGTTGACCACATTTTGATGGCTGCCCAAAATGCTCTCTAAACTGCCCAAAGTTAAATTTTTATTGGTTATTTATTCCTTGGTTGTTGCTGTGTTCTTTTTTATGTTTTTTTTTTTCTTGATTCTTTTCTCTTCTGGGAAGAGGGGGGGAAGGTGGGGTCGGGGGGGGTGGGGCTTCAATTAGCAACCTACTTTCCTACTTAATGTATTGACTGACCTACTTTCTTGCATAGGCTACTTCATCTACCTACCCACCTAGGGTCCCTACTTAGTCTATTAACCCACTTACTTAGCATACCTATCTAAATACCTATATGTCTACTTAAGTTACTTACCCACCTAGACTACCCACCCACCTACCTTGATTACAAACTTACCTACTCATTAATGCTACCTACCTACAAGGGATACAATGTGTATATCTACCTACCTTCCTACCTATGCAACTTAGCACTTACCTTGGTTACCAACCTAGGTAGGTAGGTTCATAACCAAAGTAAGTAGTCAGTAGTATAGGTAGGAAGGTAGATAGATATGTAGGTATCCTAATTAGTTTGGTAGCTTTAATTTGTAACTAGGTTGGGTGGGTAATGTCCCAGATAGGTAGGTACCTAAATAATCAAGTAGCCTTGGTGGGTAGATAAGTTGGTAATTTAGGTGGGTGAGTAAGTAGCTTAGGTAAGCATGTAGGTAAATAGGTACACTAGATAGGTGTGTAAGTCACCTAATTAGATAGGTAGGTAGGTAGCATATGCAAGCAAGTAATTAGGTCGATACAATAGGTAGGGAGGGTAGGTTGTTAATTGAAGCACCCTCCCACTCTGCCTTCCCCCCACACCAAAGAGAAAAAAGAACCCCCCCCCCCCCCCCCCCCCCCCCCGCCCCCCCCACGACCCCCCCACGCCGAGGCCCACCCGCCGCACCCCACCCAACACAATAATAAACAACAGGTGCACACTCCTGCAATTAATTCACACAAG
>Ga0116227_10005857_pt1 | contig 25408 bp, 15 predicted proteins | sample S1TSphgellanicum_FD_89693 | JGI IMG/M metagenome (GOLD analysis project Ga0116227, IMG submission 89693) | Host-associated microbial communities from peat moss isolated from Minnesota, USA - S1T2_Fb - Sphagnum magellanicum MG | ecosystem: Host-associated > Plants > Peat moss > Unclassified... | reverse complement strand
TATTTTTTATTTTAAAAAATGTGAAAAAAAATTTTTAAAAACCCACAAATTTTTCAAAAAAAAAACCTTTTTAAAAATTCCCCCCCCCCCCCCCCCCGCCAATACAAAACACTGTAAATTAGATCCATCCAGAACCGATTGCGCAGTTCGTCGACAACTTACGTTCCAGAACTGACTGTGCCGTTGGTTGACGACGAAATCACCGCCTTTAAATCCAGAACGAACGACTTGGGATCCAGAACTACAAAAAAGAGGTTTTGTTGGTTCACCACGAGTCGGAGCCTTTGTTGATCCAGGACGAACGAACTGCGCAGTGTTCATGGACGACCAATCTTCAAGAGCCCTTTGTTTTCTCCTGCACTAACTGCGCAGTTCGTAACCAGGGGGCTGGTCAATTGCCGTGAAAGTATTAAATAGTTATTTATAAAAACTTCATAGCTCCAGAGGTACTAGCCTAGAGGCCCTAGGGGCCACTTTTCCACCGTTCGTTGACACTGGGCCGCCATTGATAAACTCTCAAGAGTTGCGTACCTCTAATGTCGGTCGTCATTAAGAACTTTGCCCTAATCTGACAATGGCCTCGAATTCAGGGCCTACGAATAAAGCAGGACTCGCAGTTTGGATCGTAAGTCAAAATTCAAACTTTTAAATGTAAGTACATACTATGGAATGGGATCAGGGTTTTTTCTTTTTTTCTTTTTTTTTTCCAAATTTTTCCAATGTAGCTGAAGTGGTACCAGTTCATCCATCAGATGATTTGGCCAGACTTGGCTATAGACTAGATATGAAGGTAGGAAAAAGGAAAAAAAAAAAAAGAATCCTTCTATATTCTTGGCTACCTAATGGAACTTATCATGAAACTCTGGTGTTCTGGGAAATTGTTTTTCGAAATCTGGCGAATTGGGTCTTTTTCTTTTTTTTTCTTTCCCCATCAAAAATCCTTTGTGTTGGTCTAAATCATATTTTTCAGATGGAAATTTGACTAAATTTTGCCCTCCAAAAAAAAAACACTGAATGAGATCCCTCAGGTGGTGAGGGATTGTTCTTGCAGGCAGGGCTTCTTTTAAGGATATTGTGGTGTAATCAAAGTGGTGATCATCCAGAAAGTAATTTAGCCAAATTTGGCTACATTCTAGATATGAAAGTAGAAGGGAAAAAAAAAACCTGAATCTTTCTATGTGATTGGCTACCTAATAGAACTTATAATAAAAATCTGGCAATTTGGATTTATTTTTCTTCAGAATCTGGTGAGTTTGGGCCATTTTTTCTCACTGAAAAATCCTTTGTATAGGTCAAAATCATATTTTTCAGGTCGAAATTTGGCCAGTAAAAGAAACCCTGCTGCCAGGGCCTATTCCAAACTGTACAAGTACCCTGGTTTTGCGACGGTCAATCTACAGCCACCTAAGAAAAAGGCTGAAAAAATGCCTGAAAACCCAAAGTGATAATGTTTTAAGATTCTTGAAACACACACACACACACACTCTCTTGGAAAATGAATATGTCTCAAGAACTTCCATCATGGAATCATGCTCCTTGCACACTGTTACAAAGTAGACTTCATATCATCTTTAGAGCTTACACATTCAATATGAACATCACTCGAATTTTAATATACCTTCATTGGTTGGACCTCTGTTGAGATTAGTGGTTAAATTAGTGAAAATGTGGGAATTGATGGATAGATAATACCTATCATAAACTTGAAAGCATTCATGAAAAGATGGATGTACACATTTTTTACTATATTCTCCTAATTGCTAATCTTTGTTCCAACATAGTTTACGGGTCACTCTAAGAACTTCTGTCTACGATCCAACATTAGAATGTGATTAGGTTGAAAGAATTGCATTTACATCACATTGAAGTACACACATAAATGACAAGAAATGTTACAATGTTGTTATCACTTGAAAAGCCAATTTTGCACATAGATGATGATGCAACTTCTTGATCAAATTCACCATATACCACATATGTGATATGCTCAATGTGACATGTTTGCATGTGTCTGAATTCTTGTAATTGATAGTCAGAGCTACCTTTGTGCTTAAAAAGGTTTTGTATTTTAAAAGAACTTTCATAAGTTTAGATCCCCTAATAGGCTACACAGCCACATAGAGATCAAACAATCTTATATGCATTAGAAGAACCAAAAGTGGACAATTCATTAGAATTGAAAGCTATGGACCAAGCTACCCTATATGATCTTGGCCCCTAGTAGAGAATTGCATCTAAGTTTAAGGTGGGCACTGGGCAATACAAATTGTCAACATGTACTTCCAGTGTGTGAAGTCAAGGAAGGGAGAAATTGATTGCACATTAACCTAAGTACCTGACATTGCCCACATAACCAGAAGTAGCATGTTTTGGACCTTGTACTTAAAAACCCCAATCATTTCAGCACCTTAGGGTGCTAAGTCAAGAAGTCATTGTGTGGAAAACCCTCTCTTCACATGTGAGCATTTCAAATTGTATTTTGGTGAAAGATTAATAGTAAGTCATAGATAGTTCACAAAATCATCACTGTAACGTGTGGCCACTGTGCAGCAAAGTGAAGCCCCTAATTGTATTTTGTTCAGTGATTATAATACTTTTTCATATACCTCTACTTACCTATAATGCTTGCCAAGTTTCAGTTAGAACTATCTCAGTTCGGACTGGGGAATCCAATCACAATTGGATCCAGTCTTCAAAAATAAAAATTTTTAGTTTTGATTCTGAAAATCAGACCCAGTTCCAGTCTGGTTCATACTAACTTGGACTAGATTTCAGAACTAGCGTTTAAACAAAAATCAATGGTTATGGTTCCACACCTACATAGAACCAAAAACCCAATTCTGGGTCCAGTTCTTGAAGAAAGTAAAATTAGGTTGTGACTCTTGTTTCAGTTCCAAAAATCAGTTCACTTCTTACTAATCAAAATCAGAATTGGCAATTCTTAACTACCAAAATGCATCATACCCTACCTCGCTACATATGGGACTTAGCAAAAGCCAGCATCAAAACAGAGAATCTATTGACTGGGTTCTTTATTTGAAGCTGGTTCAGCTTGAAGTTCTAGGTTAGGTCCTAGGGTATCTAGATGGGAGGTTCAATATTTTGGAACTGAACCAGGCACCCAGCCCTTTTTCAAAACTGAATTAGAACCTGAATGAACTGGGGGTGCTATATATCCATTATTAGATAACTTTAGGTTCTATAGATAGTTTTTAAATAAAATAAAAGCAAAAGTCTAACTTTAATTTTTAATGGGCAAGTAGGTAGTTTTAATTGGTTGCACATAATCAACATTACATCATCTTTATCTAAACCCTAAACCCACACGTATCTATCTACCTAGTATTCACCAAGAGCTTTACCCAGTTCCCTAGATACATTTGTAATGACTACCTAGATACATAGTCATTAGTCATTACCGATGTATCTAGGTATTACCTACCTACTTACCTATAATGCTTACCAAGTTTCATATACAACTACCCCTAGGTAATGTGAGGTGGAAGTAGTAGGATGGTTTAGAAGGTAGGAACTTTGGTAACTCAGTTTTGAGAACCGAGTGACAATAGGTTTCCAATGGGATGATGCAGTGGTCATCGGTGGGTTGTTGGGTCACATAAAATTAGGTCTGAAATTGACTAATATTTGGCTGCCATTTTTCTGGGCAAGTCTTAAGCATTTGCACTGGAGAATTGAGAGCCCAAACCAGACATTTGACTCAAATGAAACAACTCGTGACAAAGGCAGCCAGCCAGTCACATTCGTCCCTTGGAGAAAGACAGACAGCTGAGCCCCAGTCCTGTTATTTTCAGCCATTCTATTAACGGCAGCGGCTAACACAATATAATAACAAATTTTAGACAAAACCCAAAATTGTTGATTTCATGCCAACTTCTAACAAAAGGATTTGACAAAAGCCAGCGGGTTTCTTGCACACACCTTCCAAGACAAGAATTTGACAAAAGGTGTATCAAGCAGCTGTGATGATTTCATGCAAAATCCAACTTCCATTGGGTTATTGACTTTTTGTTTGTTCTCATTTTTCGTTATAACAACAACGGGTTCTGCAACACTATAATTGACTTCTACAATCAAGGTATGCACAGTATATAGGGCCCCATATGTGCAGGTATGTAGGTCCTACAACAATTTCTTTATTTGTGACCATAATTGATGATTGATTAGCACTGTTTTTCATCACACTTGGCTACAATGGCTCCCACCAGACTGGTGACTCCATAGACACTTGAAAATTTGTCAACTGTGGGCTGTTTTTGGGAGCAATAGTACTATTGCTACTACCTATGGATCTGATAGCAGACTTTCCATGTGTGATTGTTTTGTGAATGTCAGCGGCTTACTTGTCTACTTTTAGATATTGTTGTCATCCTCTTCTATGGATTATTTCAAGTCCTCTCTACATGATCCGCCTGGGTGATTAGCATTTAGATTTTTTTTTAATTGCATAGTGTGAAATTCAAACGATGTTGTTACTTGGCACCTTTTTCTTACTTTTTCCCAGTGGTGCTTTTTTTTTTGCTTGCTTGAGGTGGGAAGGCTAAGCATAGGGAAACTAGGATTTGGTTATGAAAGTTTTTTTTTTATCCTGGTGATTGGGAGGAGCTTTAGACAAAACATTTATTGTGCGCATAGGTTCTAGCTATTACTTTATCTTTAGTCCCCCCTTGGAGATGGTGCCCTTCTCCAAAAGGTTTCATCCCTCTCTTCCCATTTGGAGTGTCACCATTTTCATTGGAGTTTAGCCTTAGGGTGAGCTAGGGAATATGTGGCTTCAACCTCTTTAAAGACCATTATTACTTTGTAGGCTCTTCATCCCTCAGATTCATCCTTGTTTGTTCAGATTCTTTGATGGAGTTCAGCTAGAAGTAGAGTTGGATTTTTCTTTAGACATTTTCAAGTCAGCTTTCATCCATTTAGTCAACTTTCAGTTGGAGGGCCTTCAATCATCGTTTTTGAACACCTTTAAAATATATTTGATCCAGAAGACTCAGTTAGCTACTTTTCCTAATTATTCTTGGTGTGTTTTTATGTTGTTACAAAGCGTATCCTTGGGACTATAGCTAAGGCCCTTCGTGCTGCTAGGCTATTAGCTTTGGTCAAGCCTTTTGGTGGCATTTGGCCAATTGTAGTAGGCGAGACTCTTTATTGATTGGTGAGTAGGACCCTTTGCCTCCAGTTTCATGATGCATTTGTCATTCACTTATCCCCCCATCAATTTGGGGTCACAATTAAAGGAGGCTATGAAACAATGATGCATAAGATTTGGAGATCTTTAGATGTTCACCCTAATTGGGTTGTGTTGCAAGTAGACATTGCAAATGCTTTCAACATTGTTTTTTGTAGGGTTATATTTTAGGTGTTGAGTGTTGTAGGTGGGTAATTGTTTCGACTCATACCTTTCATTTGCTCCTTTTATACTTTTTGACTCTTTTTTTTCTTTAGTCACCACTCCTTTCATGGCAAGCTATTTGTTATTCAATTCTCCATAGTACCCATCAAGGGGATCCTTTGGGTGGTCCTCTTTTTGCCTTAGCTCATTTTCGTGCATTTTGTAATTTGGCTACCCATTTCCCATCTTATTTGTTCCCTTCCATTATAGATGACACCCACATTAGTGGGCCCGTTTCAATTGTTTTTTAAGCCTTCCATCATTTTTCTTTCTAGTTAGATTTGGTTAGCCTTGTGGTTCAACCCTACAAATGTGCTACTTGGTTTATTTTGGGGTTGCCTTCAGGGTTGCCTTCAAGGTTCCCACCTCCATTAGGTTTTTGTACCCCTGCTAAGGGCATTAGGGTTTTGGGTGTTCCTTTGGGTTCCTTTTCTTTCAAAATCTTTTTTTTTCTTAGGGGCTTTGGACGATGATGTTTAGCACATTGATGTCTTTCCTAGGTTGGGGGATGTGCAAGTGGCATTTGGGATTCTCAATTGTTGTTTTGCACAAAGGCCTTATTACTTTCCTTGTTCTTTTCCGCCACTCGTAGATTTTCAACACCAACTAACTTCTTTTTATTCAACCCTTATTCGCATATTTGGGAAATTTTTAAGACCAGGTTCTTTGGAGTGTCCGAAGGTTCCCCTAGTTCGTCAAAAAGCCTCTTTACCCATCTCCAGAGGTGGGGTAGGTCTTGTCTTTATATAGGTTATTGTTTTGGCAACGTACTTGGGGATTTTGATAGGACGGCTATCCATTTTTGTTGGGGGTTATAAGGGCCAATAGTTCAGGTCCACTTCCATTCCAGGCTCACCTTAGGTGTGCTCGTGACCTTTTACTTCTAATTGCTCAAGCTTCCATCCCACCTTTTGAGTAGCTATCAGAAAGAAGAACATATCATCTTCAAGAGAACATCTCAAAGAACAAGCATGAACATTCATTTTCCAACATCATCTAAAAGTTGTCTTTTGGTTATCGTTGTGTTTAATTGAGATCTTGTGTAGGCCTAAGCTTGAATGTTTGGCTTTCTGCCCATCTAGTCATCCCATATTTTTTGATGACCTCTAACATTTTCTCCTTAGCACAATGTACTAGATTGGGCCTCCCCCATCCCACATCTCATCTTCATTTTCGATGCATATGCAGCTAGGCCATAAATCCGACATGGATACACCTATTTCGTTATGCTCATGGGGGAAAGCACACAACCACACATGATGTAGTTTGAAATTTTTTTGCTTCCATTGATAGGGATGTTGGATTCCATGTTTTGTGCAAACAAACACATGTTCTCTTGATGCCATCTTTTTAGACATCACGATGACAAATGGATATCAAGCTTACAATTGGTGGTATTCACACTTTGGCTAATGTAATCATTGTTGACTCGACTCATGCGAATCTTGTTTCATTAGGTGCTTCTTCTAGGGGAGTGGCAATGACGATTGTAGCTCATGCAAAGGTTGTGTCATATCGTGACCAACACCTTGAAGATGATTTCATCCATCTAGTAGCAGAGATATTTGGATATTTACATTAACAGGTAGACCACTTCCTTTATCGTTGTGCCAACATGGCATGGTCAACGAAGGGCTTTAGTGGTCCTCCACTTTTGATTATACATTCATTTTATAAGTAGAAAGTGTCAATGGTTCTTTAGAGAATTTAAGTAACCACTATTTTGCGTTAAGTAGTTATGGTAGCATGAGAGGCCTCTTCTAGGCTTGATGTCCTACTAGGTTTCTCGCCCATCTCTTTGCACGATTTGCTTCGTGCTTATGGTGATCCTAGGTTTCAGGTTTTTTCCTATTGGGGCTCCCCATTGTGCATGTTGCATTTTCGAGTGTGGTATTTTGTTTGTTTGGACTTTGATCCTTCCTTTTTTCTTCTCTTGTTCCCTTTCTGGGTGCTTTTCCTTTATTTATTTATTTATTTAATCCAGAGAAGGTTGATGGCATGTTACAAGTTACAACGAGTGTTGGATAGTTTTTTACTTTTATGAAGAACCTCTGGTTCAGTTTCTTGAAAAAAATTAATTAAAATTATCTTGGTTTTGGTTGCAAATTCCACACATAAACAGAATAAAAAATCTGGTTTACAGGTCTGGTTCTTGAAACATACACAGTTGGGTTTTTGGGTTCTATGGTTTCGTTGTGATTGTCTGTGGTTGATGTTTATCGAGCACTTTTAAAACTATTTTCAGCTACTTTCTTACCTATTTTATGAGGTTCAGACCAGTGTTGTGCGTGTAAATGGTTTGGGACTTACACTCTAAGTGTATAATATTCATTTATATTTGTGTAAATGTAAAATATGAAACATGTAAGTGTAAAATCATGTAAATTTACTTTACACCTTGTAAAACAGTAGAATTAAAAAAAAATGTATTTATATAATTTTACATAGTTCGATAAAACAATGTAAATGTAAATATATTTATGTTTATATGATTTTACATGGCTATGTAAAACAACGTAAATCTGAAACAAATGTAAAAAATGTGATTTTTACTTGAAGAGGGGAGATTTCATAAATGTTTTTGATGATAAGCGAGCTAAAATGGCTCATTGCAAAAAGACAAAAACTATCAAAATATACACCCACAACTAATTCATATAACTTTGCAAAAAAAGTATGGTCATTGAAGGTATATAATACAATTATCTATAAAATAAGGAAAACGCCAATAGAACCCTGTGTTTGATCGAAAACAAGGTGAGATTCAAAAAAAATAAAAACATACCAAAAAAACAAAGAAAAACATTAGCATTCAAGGGTGAGGGACCTCAGTTTTTGTGGTGAACGAACTAAGTTTCACCCTGTCTTTCATCTCTTTTTTCAGCGCCTCCACTGTTGTTTCTGCATATATTTTCACTGCTCCTACTTGTAAAGCTACTATAATTAGTCTTGAACCTTGTGCATTAAATGCTGATTTTCTAGCATTTCATCCCCAGATTTAATAAAAATTTCTTACTTTATGGATACCCCTGAAAGAGGGGTTTGGGGTGAAAGGAGGCCCAAAGGACAAGGTGACTTTACAAATAATTTTAGTATGTACACTTACACACCCCAAAACATTACATGGGGCTGTGTAGGATATATACACTGCAACAGGATAACTGTAAGTGTAAAAAATTTAGATGTGTAACTGTAAATGATTTACACTTACACAAGATTCACACACATCATATATATATATATAATGGCTATTGACACTTACAGGAGATTCACACGCCATATATATATATATATATATATATATGGCTATTGACACTTACACACACATCACTAGTTGAGACTAGGTTGATGGCATGTTACAATTAGTGTTGTTTGTGTATGTGGTTTAGATACACATGTTTGGGGGTGTATTCAAGGGAACTTTTGGGTAGGTCTTTTTTTACTGAATGTTTTTGGGGACCAAAACAAGTTATCAAAATCAATATCAAACAAATTGGTTGCTCGGTACATTATTAAATAACCAGCTAATAACTGCATGCTATTATGCTGGTCATTAGCTGGTTATTAGGTTTTTAGAAAACTAAATATAAAAGTAAAGAATATTTTGTTTTATAATTTTTTTTGTATTAATGTTTAAAGATAGATAACCTACCTAGATGATAATCAAGTCATCAGGTAGGTTATAATTAATTATTAACTATAATTAGTTGTTCAATGCTTTATTTACATAGACCTCTATTTTAATTTGTTGTAAAAGTTTGTACTCATTTAAATTTTTAGCATTGGGGAATTGTGTAGTGTGTGTACATGAAACCAAACTTGGTCCCAAAAATAGAGTTTTGAAGGTTTTTTTAATTTGAAAAAATGTGACGATATACTGAAATGGAAGTGTTCAAATTTTGGAAGAACCTAGCTCAAACTTGTACTCGATAGAATCATCACATAAATTTTAAAATGTCAGAACCAGACCTGAGGTTCTCTCAAAATGGAAGAATCGGACAACACTAGTTTACACCATGTGTAGATTCAAACCAGTGTTGGTCAGTTATTGAACAACAACCTGGGTATCAACTAGGGTCAGGATTAGGGTATCAAATAACATGTGTGTCGGTTAAATTTCCAAGGAATATCCAACCAAGAAGATACCCGGTCTGGTATTAGGATTTTAAATACTTTATAAAGTATTTACCTATTGGTAGGGTGTTAGTTTTCGCAAAAATCAATACCATATTGATACCCTTATGAGGACCTACCACTTTTACCTAAGGTGGTTATTTTTGTCATCCACATGTTTCATCCATTTAATTTTTTTCATCCAAGTGCTTTCATTCATTTAGGGTTTCACTTTTTTCCCTACACCTAAAGCCCTAAACCACAAGTCCATCTCTCATTTGTCATTTTCAACTTTGCATTCAGCAATTGTTTTCTCTCTCAACTTTGCATTCAACAATTATTTTCTACATGTCGTTGGGATGGATTCCCATGTTTGATTACGGTAGCCACTTGTAATTGTTAGTCGTGAGATCCTTCAATGCTATTGTGAATGTTGAAGGCAAATATCAAGGCATTTTGGGGGTGCAAGATGACAAATTTTCCTTTCAACTCACAACAATCAAAGTCCTTTATGCCCCACTAAGTAACTACTTCCCCATTTTGTTATGTCTCCTTTGTGTTTGTTGTCTTTCAAGTGTATGGGACTAAATGCATAGCATTGAAGCTATGCTATAGAAACAAATTTGCATGAATTTTTTGAGGGTTTCAAGTTACAAGTTTTGAAATTTGAAATTGATAAAAGGACAACTTTTATAATTCATCGATCAATATTAGATTTTAAAACCAGATTTTAGAGTTTCTTTGTTTTATTAATTGTAAATTAATATGCAAATGGTTTCAATGAGCATATGCATGAAGGTTTTGATTGTGATGATGCTCACTTGGAATCAAGGAATTTAGTTGAAGATGCATGGCCATTAATTGGTTTGATTTTGACGTCAAGTGGACCATTTGCATTTGAAGGCATTGCAATGCTGAGTGACTTGGATGAGGAAATAGAAATTACATAGGAGGTATAAAAAGCTTGATTCATCCTTAATCAAAAGGCATGGGTCCCTCATTATAGGTTGTTTATCCCTAGCATTTTTTTGTGATGAATGATGGTAGTAAATTAGATTTTAGTATGCCTCAAACTATGCATTGAATGATTTGCCATTTTGTTTGCCAAACTTACAATGCACCAGTAGTATCACCAAAAGGAGGAAAAGCACAATTTCTTATAAGCAGCAACATGGGACTACTTCTATGAAGGTTTGGATTTAAAGTTTTGTGGAGGATTGCATGAAGCATTCGAGAGGAGAAACGTTACTTCTTCATTATTCATCACATTCATATTGTGAAACTGAAGTTATGTTTAGAAAAATAATTAGGTTTAAGGAAAAAGAAATGTAGTTTAGAAAAATAAAGTTCAAAGCAATACGGATTGAGTGGGTTTCATATTTGTAGTTAGCAAATCATCAAAGTGGTTTCCTAATCACATTATGAGAATTTGATCTGATCCACCCTTCATTATTTAATTTTTTATGTAAATAATATTGTTGTAATTGAAAAGGAAATATATTATATATTTATTTTGAAATATTGACATCAATTGAATTTTGGTTTCATGAGATGTGTAAATGTGCAAATGTAAGGCAATAATGTGTGGTTTGAAAGATTTTGATTACATTATGAAAAAATGGTGTGATTTGCAACTAGCTTTGTAATTGCATTTTTGAGTTGTAATAACCATTTGCAATTCATTACAATTTAGCATATTTTACGAGTGTGAATGCTATTGAACAAGTTGCATGAGTTACAACAAATACAATTCATTGTATGTGAAATTGTATACATATGCAACTCGAATTCAGTTACAATTATGTAAGAATAACTACTATGCAATTTTAATGCAATTAGTTTGCAACTATTGTCATAATGTCAACATGATGTTACTTTTCATTGATTCATCAAAATTTAACATAATACTTTGGGGGTTTTTTAGTGAATTTTTTTTTTTGAAATATGTTAATTTTTTTAGAGCTCTAGTTGCAAAGTAATGTGGTTTCAATGAACAAGATTTTTCATAGTGTTAAATTATATCATTTTGAAGTCTTGTAGTCTACATAGTCTTGTAGAAAATAAGAAATGTGGAAAGAATGAAAATAAGAAGAATAGAAAACAAATTGTTTTGAAAAATAAAATAATTTTTTTTTTATAATCAACCTATGCATTATATTGGCTAGTTCTTAGTAGGGTCTTTCAAAAATCAATCCTTATGCATACCAATCAGTTTTTACATGTGAAAAAAAAAATAGATTGATACCTCTATTGATTGGTTATTCCAACAAGTTGATACTAGGTGGGTTTTAGAAAATTTGAAAAATCTTAATATTTGATACAATAGGTGTAAGTGAAACAATGAAATTTTTTTAACAATCGATTCAATGGATATTGAAAAGAATCAAGAATTAGTTAACATTAATTCAAACATCTATATTCCATTCACATTTGTGTAAGTTTTTAATTATAACATTAAACATGTAAGTGTAAATTGTTGAAGTGTGAGTGTAAAAGAAATATACTTCTTACACATAATGTAAAACCAAATAAAATTGTATAAGGAAAAGATAAAAATTTGCAAAACTAATAAACATGTACTAATGTTTTTAGTTTGTAAATCTAATGTAAAAACATTGGTGATCTACATGGAAAAATATGTAACATTAATTACAATTGTTAGAAAATTAAAAAATTAGCATCAATGGTTAAATGTTTTGAATTTTTTTTTAAAATGGCCCCAAATTGCAAAAATTGTCAAAAATGTGACAAACCTTTTTTTTCAAGATTTTCTTCTTAATTAAAATTTTCAATATATTTTTAATTATAAAATTTGAAAAATGTGGCCATTCATACTGCCTGCTACACACCCAAAAATTGTTTACACTAACTTGTGACATGAATATGAGAATAATTCACACTTCCTCTATGTAAATTCAAAAGGAAATTATACATCAAAGGAAGTGCAAGTGTCATGAGTAGTGTTGTGTGTAAGTGTAAATCATTTATAACTCCATGGTTTTACATGTACAATTTATGTACATTTCAATTACATAAGTGCTGGCACAAGATTGTTATCAACTTGTGGTCAATCCAAGGTGGCAAAATGTTGTACATGGTTTCGATATTATTAGGTTGGACGGTTTTGGGTTTGGGGTTGGTTTCAATCTCGAGTATGGTTTGAGTTACAAAGCAACTAGATCAATGGTTCTTCCTTAAGCCAAATTGAACCTTAAATAGGAAGATGGTTTTCCCATTTTATTTTTTTGAGAAGAACCAAACCAAAGGTGTTTCCATTGAAAAAAACTTCAACACTCATTGACCCATCAAGGTGTACTATTGGATTACAAGGTTCCATTTTTAAGGTTTTGTAGTCTTCTTTTTTGTTATTGTTTTGCAACAACATTTGGCAACTTGGCTTTCCATAACCTTTTGTAAATGACTTCCAATGGTGATGGCTACTTGAAACTTCTTGGAACCATCCCCTTTGCTTTCCAATGTGAATGAATCTTCCCTTTCTTTCTTTTTTTAAATTGATTTTTTTTTAAATTAGAGTTTTGTAATTTGTATTCTTTCTTGAGTTTGTTGCAAAGCCAGGGTTTTTGGTCTTTGTGGAATGTTGCAAAGCTAAGCATGCAAACATCCTTACGATTTTGGAGTAAAAAACACATAATTTAAAAATTAGAAATTTTTAATGTGCAAAATCATTATAATGCATTTGCTTGCTTAAGACAAGTTTCGATCACTTGTAGACATTTAAGCACCTTGATACTATGTGAGCAACCCCATTCATTTCTTTTTGAAGTTCTTCATACAAGACATTATTGAAATCAAATTACATACATTCACGTGCCTAACAACTACCAAGTGAATCCCCATATTTTTTTGTCTTTTATTTTTTGGTATCAAGTTTGACTTTATTCTTCAATGTTCATAGTTGATTTTTGGTGGGATTTTTCTCCCCTCAATCTAATGATGTTATTGAAATGGAAATTATCCATAAAAAATTATATTCAAAATATGAAAATAGAAAACATTGGACATCTTTCAATATTTCTAGTACATTTTAGTAGTTTTATTTTTTAATTTTTTGAAATTTGGTGATTTCCCCCAAAAAATAGGGAATTTTTAACGAGATGTTCTTTTTAAAAAAAATTTCCAAAGAATGAAAAAAATTCACTACCAAAAAAAGTCATTGGGTGATTTCACTTTCAACAATATCATCTTTGAACAAATATTTTCTTTTATTTTACAATGTTTTATATTTGTTTTTTGTTTTGTAGATGCATAGTTTGAACACTTGCAAATCAATTAAATTATTATTTTTGGCAATATGTCCATTGGACATGATGATCTAGAATTTGTAAGTTTTATTGAAAGAGGTTTAAAACAAACATCTAACCATGAATAGGGTGTAGCATGGCTACTACTTTCACCAACATTAACAATTATCCATGTTATGTGACATCCCCATAATTGCATTTGTGAGTTTTGATCATTTTTTGTTGTGCATAATCGTGGTGCTACTACAAAATGCAACCCCCAACAACTACTTTGCATTTTATGTCACCTCGGACAAATGAAGGTGAATGTGTTGATGGGGTCAAAAGCTCCAAAGGATTTATTATTTACAACAAGGAAAATGGGACAAGTGCCTTGAATAAACATGTGCAACAAGACCTGCACATGGATGTTATTTCATATTGCATGTGGGTGACAAATTGCTATTCATTTACCTTCACAAGTGCCTACAAATCTAATAGGAGAATCCATCCTTCATTTAAAGTGATTTTCAATTGGAGTTGGTTTATTTCAAGCTTAGTATGTTGAACCAAGTTATTTCTATGCTTGCACCATTTCTTGTTTTGTTATTATTTACTTTCTTACAATGGCTCACAACATGTTAACAATCATGTTAGATCTTTGATTCAAAAGTAGGGAGGTTGTGTGTGAATTTATGGGGAATGATGCCATGGCACAATCAACTATAAATGAATATGATCAAACATCATTTTGCCCTTGCCACTATAAATGTACTCCCACCTTAATCTTGTGAATGCACCAATAGAACACGTAGTCAACTTAGGTGAAGATGATTTTTTTGAACATGAGATATTTTCTACTTAAAAAAATCAGTTGTAACTTTCTCATTATTGGCATGTGAACTTTAAATAATGTGAAAACCCACTTGCATGGTGGATAGGAAATGAGACTCAATTCCCAAACATGGCTTTTATGGCCCACCAAATGTTCGGGGTTGCAGGCCTCATATTGAAAGAAAAAAAAATTCAGGATTGCAAGTGTAATCACAAGTCTTTGTCAATCTAAACTTGGAAGTGAAATTTGTAACACCTTGTGATGATTGCCACATATTTTCGTAACAATGTTTGTGAAGGGTGTGAAGGAGGTTAAAAGTTTTCATTGTTTGATTTTTTGATTCATGAAGAAAACATCATTGATGATAACAAAACCATAATTGAAGAAGATGGCTACTTTGAATATGCATAACATCAATTAAAATCCATTGGTCTTTCCTAACTATTTTACTTTTCATAACCAAAAATTCAAGTGTTCAATAATCTTGCAAGCAAGTGAATTTTTTTGTTTTCTTTTATGTTATTACAAGCATGGATGGTGTTTATTTTACAAGTGTGTTGTGTTGTTGAATATGCTTTGGCAATTATTCCAATGATGAACAGATGCTGGTTTAAAAACATTTCAAAATATAAATTTGTTAAAATTGAACAAAGGTGATCTTGCAAAATGGGAAGGTTTTTGCATTGTCCTTAGTTCTTGGAAAGTATATTGATCCCTAGCTTGTCATGGACCTAGATTGGCTATACATTATGCATGTGTATGAATCATGTTTTTTTATTTTTCATTTAAGAATTGACAACAAATTGGGCTACTACCATGTATCTAATTTGCACTTCTATTTTTGTTGCCATAGTGCTATGCTTGGAGATGATTACCAAAAGAACCAAAACTATTCATCAAAATTCTTATGACATTTTTTGGCATTTGGTAGATAGCAAAGCATATTAAGAATACCATGGTAGTTTCAAAATGGATGGTAGCATGCATTGGGTAATGTTGACATAGCCCAAAAATGAAGGGTATGTGTTTTTGAAGGCAAAGTTTATCATAGATTTTGAAATAGTGAATGTTATCTTTGATTTACTTTGCAAAAGCTTTTATCATCATAAATTTTTGCTTCAATAAGTTCCAAAGCATATTTTTTACATAATGGGCATTCACCAAATATTCATGAATGGGTCTTTCTACAAAGTACAATAATACATGCATATATGAAATTTATGTGACAAATTAAACATGTGACTCTTTCACACACCTTGTCCATAAACATATGATCTATCAAAAAAAAAAAATTACTAATTTTCTATATTTATTCATAGCTACTTGCAATTTTGTTTTTACATGAATGGAGGAAAAAAAAACCTAGTTACTAACCTCCAAGTTGTTAAAAAAATTGAACCAATGATGATGAAACTAGCCTTAAACTTGCATTGGAATTGAAAGTTCCAAATGGTTACAAAACCAAAGAACCAAAAACCAACATCCATAAGAAATGAAAAAAAACCAAAACAAAAGAATCTAGTCACACCCACACACAAATTGAACCTAAACCAAAAGTTCTATTTAACAAATTGTTGACTTAATTTTGGGTCACATAATCTAATTCTTTTACTATTGTATGAACTAAACTAATTTTTTTCCAATAATCAATGTCAACTTGAACCCCTTAATTATGTTTGAACTAGGATTTTACCAAGTTCCAAACCATTTGACAAAACCTTCAATTATATAATAATGGTTAAACTTACCATTAAATTTAGTAATGAATTGAAAAACTATGTTCAATTTTCCATTTATAACAAAATGTTTTTTTTAATTTTAATAAAACAAATTCCAAATCATATTTCTTGCTCCCAGTGATGTAGGATGGTGTGAGGGAATGAACCCACACATTCCCAACTGAGCTTTCACTTTGGGAGTTGGAGTCCCAATGGACTTTCGAATTTTCAAAAAGCAATTACAGGGGTCAAAATTCATTGGATTAAAAAATTTCTTATACCATTAAAAATCTCTTGGAACTTAGATGTTTACAATGAGCTTGCACGTCCCATTTGAATACTTAAAACACAAGTTATGGCCGAAAGAAGGGCTAGGAATCAAATTGTTAATTTGAATCATGACCACTAAAAATCAGGAATTGCTTTGATTTACTTGCGTGTAGGTGGTGATGTGCCACATATCGTTGGAAAAGATGAGGGCTACAACTTTGCTATAGATCTCCCCTCGATCAGAGGTTTACAAAAAAAATTATGGGCTTCCAAAGTTGCAAAAGTCTTAAATTTGGGAATTTCGGGACTCCCATTTAGGAGTCCCAAGACAAAATGACATTTGGGTGCAAGGATTGTGGCCAGGCACAAAAAATATTATAAAAGGGAAGGTGGTGGCTTCCCTCAAGTCTGGGCCGTGGTGAATTTTGTGAGTTTGTGTATGCCCGTGGTTTATTCGTGCACCAAAAGTGTTCCAATCACACACTAACCAACTTGTTGTTTGGTTTGTGCAAGTTAATGTGAATAATTGACCAGTTTGTCATTTGTCCTAGTCCCATCCCAAAGCTTTAACACACCCCTTTACCCCTGAAGTGTGCTGCGAGTTAAAGAACATACACCAATTCCTTCTTCTTTCGTTGTTTTCACTTTTGAATTCGCATTTGAGTCTTTCAAAAAATGTGGGGTGCGTCATACATGGTATTTAAACAACCTTAGATGTTCACCTTGATTGGGTAATGTTGCAAGTAAACATTACAAATGCCTTTAATATTGCTTTTTGTAACCTTATATTCCAGGAGTTGAGTGCTACATGTGAGCAATTGTTTCAACTCAGCATTTTGTTTATTCTTTTTATGCCCGTAGTACCCTTTTTTCTTTAGTCATCACTCCTTTTAGGGTGATCTATTTGTTATTCAATCCTCCATTCGCACCCATCACGGGGATTTGTTGGGTGATTCCATTTTCACCTTAATTCATTTTCACACCTTTTGTAGGTAGGCTAACATTTTCTAATCTTGTTTGTTTCCTTCCATTGTAGATGACACCCACATCATTTGGCCTACTTTAGTAATATTTCAAGTTATTCATCATTTTTCTTCCCACTTAGATTTAATAAGCCTTGCAATTCAACCCTACAAATGTGCAGCTTGGTTTCCTTCAAGGTTGCCTCAAGGTTTTCATATCCATTAGGTTTTTATACCCCATATTGGGAGCCTTAGGGTTTTGAGTGTTACCTTGGGATCCTTTTTCTTCACACCTTTTTTTCTTTGAGCTTTGAACAAAAATGTTCAACACATAAATGCCATTTCTAAGTTGGGGGATGTGTAAGTGGCATTTGGGATTCTTGCTTATTGTTTCGCCCATAGGTGTTATTACTTTTTTCGTTTTTTCCCCCACTCTTGGATTTTAGCACCAACTAGCCTCCTTTGATTTGACCCTCATTTGCATATTTGGAAAGCTAGGTTATTTGAAGTTTTTGAAAGTTCTTTTAATTTGTCAACAAATTTTTCTTCCCATCTCCAAAGGTGGGATAGGTTTTATTTCCATAGAAATTATTGCCCTAACTGCATACTTGGGGAGTTTGGGGCTTGTCACCTTAATCATCACATCTATGTTTTTATAATACGACTGCCCATTTTCATTAGGGTTTATAAGGCTAGCAGTTAAGGTCCACTCCCATTCCAAACCTACCTTAGGTGGGCTCGTGACCTTCTACCTTTAGTTGTTTAGGCTTACATCCCCCCATTTAAATAATCTTTAGAAAGAGGAGTGGATTGTCTTCAAGAAACATTTCAAAGAACATGCATGATCACTCATTTTATAGCATTGTTTCAAAATTGTCCTTTAATTGTCATTGCGTTCGATTGATTTTTGCACAAGCCTAGGTTTTAATGCTCATCTGCTTGTCCACTCATCCCATCTTTTTGGATGGAGTCTAACATTTTCTCTTCTACACTACACAATAGATTGGGCTTTCCCCATCCTATGCTTTGTGGTCTTTCTTGATGCATATGTAGTCAACCCATAGATTTGTTAAGGATACACGTATTTCGTTCATTCATGGGGCAAAACGCACTATCACACATGATGTAGTTCGAGATTCTTTCACTTCCATTGGTAGGGATGTCGAGTTCTATGTTCTACCTAAACAAATTCATGTTTTTTCATTGCCATCTCTCCAATCATATATTGTGTTTATATCATACAGTATTCGCATTTTAATAAACATAGTCATTATTGATTTGACTCGTGTAAATCTTGTTTTGCAAGCCACTTTTTCTCAAGGAGTTATCATGACAATAATAGTTTAGACAAATGTAATTTAGACAAAGGTTGTGTCATATCACGACCAACGCTTTGAAGATGATTAATCCCTTTAGCAATAAACATATTTGCATGTTTACACCAACAAGCTGATGATTTCCTTCATCAATGTGCTAACATGACATGGTCAACGTAAGGCTCTGGAGGTCCTCACCTTTTGATTTTACAATTCATTTTATGAGTAGAAGGTGTTTGTGGCTCTTTAGAGAGTTGGTTTGGGCCATCACTATCTTATAACGACTAGTTATAGCAATTGGAGAGGCCTCTTCTCAACTTGGTGTTCTTCTAAGTTTTTCAGCCATCTCCTTGCACGACTTGCTTCATGCTATTGGTGATGGGTTTGAGTCCTAGGTTTGTTGATTTCTCCTATTAGGGCTCTCCTTTCTGCATGCATTTTGTGCTTTCAAATGTGGACTTTTGTTTGGACTTTGGTCCTTAGTTTTTTTTCTTCTCTTGTTCCCTTGCTGGGTGTTTTTCCTTTATTTATTTATTTGTCTATTTTGTTTGTGGTGTTGAGATCTCCCAGCTCACATGCTGTGTAGCCCTAGGGTTCAAACGGAGACCGACGTTCATCCAGGAAGTCGGAGTTACGGGACTATAATGCGGATGCGACAGAAAAGATTTCATCGTTGAGGTCTTCGTTTTCGTTTGCAAGACGGGAAGGAGCGACGGAGGAAGACGACGGTGCGAAGAAAGAAACACACAGACAGTCAGGGAGTACGAAACCCTAATCGTTCCAGCAAGCGGGAGAGAGAGAGGGAGAGAGAGAGAGAGGGGTTGTGTTGAGAAGCGCGGGGAGGTCTAGAAGACTGAAGAGAGATAAACGGAGAGGGGAGTTTGTGAGACTTTAATTTTTGGGAATGGCTTTCGTGCTGGAGTTTGCGGAGAATTTGATCAGGAGGGCGATGGAAGATCCGGACGAAAGAGACGCCAAGTTCAGGAAGCATTTGCAGACAACCAAGGCGGAAGCTGAGAAGATTAAGCTTCATTGGGCGAATCCCGTGAAGCCCTTCGGGTACTGGAACTTGGACAGGAACAACCATAAGTTTCTAATGGATCTTACGCTCAGCCGTCTCCCGGGCCGGAGCAGCCCTTACGATGAGATTGCCTCCGCTTCTTCTTCTTCTTCTTCTTCTTCTTCTTCTTCAGTGCAACGCTGAGCTCCTCATATGGTGGTTCAGGTGACTCTCCTTAAGCCTGATTTCTTCCTTTTTCTCTCCTGGCTGGATTCTTTCTCCAACGTCATTCTTGGTTCCCAGACCCGATCTAGGGTTTCTGTCCCAACTCAAGTTCCCTCCTTTCTTTGGTATGGCTCATGCCTTTGCCTCGTGTAGTCAGACCTCTTATCTCTTTCCAGTACACGGAGCAGTAAACCACACATTAAATCTGATGGCTTTTATGCTTATTGGATTTTTTCACGGTTGTTTTTTCCTTTCTACAAGCTGGCAGAGTGCACAAGGTGCTCCTATTTATGAAAGCAGTAATTGATCATGGTTTTGTAACACAAGTCCTGGCACCTCATCCTGCTTGCTATACATGATGAAGATGACGGACTGATGCTCCTAAGGTTATGATCACACGCATGTTACAATTGTATTGTTACCTTCTTCAAATTGTCATCAGGGATTTCTCTCTAGAATCTCATAGATATATGTATGTCATAGCCAAGTTCATGGTTCATTCTGACCTGTTGATTAGTCCTGTCTCTTGATTACTACCAAAGATCATGAGCTGAGTCATGAAACAGTTGCTTCCAGAAATGCACTAGAAACTCAGGATGTGGATTTTTGTATAACTGCACCACCCCATATCAACATTCGCCATCAGTTGGGTGGCAGCTAGTCTCTGCCATTTGTGATGATGGTGATGTTCTGATTCATTGTGAGTGCAGGCACAAGGTTATGAGTTATGACTGCACTCACTCTTCTTATGTTCATTTTGGTTTTGCTGGAACTGGTACAATGGTTACCTGTGAAGTGTCATTGTGGAGTTTTCTGTCTATTCTTATAGATTTACAATCTGCCCCAATCTCTCTATGCTCAATTTGCAATCAGATGCCTGGCATTTGCAATGCAACTCTATTTCATTTGTTGGTAACACTGAACTTTGATGGGTTTGTTTGAAAACTGTCATGGCAGGAAATCATACATTGAGAGAATTTTGATGGGTTTGTTTGAAAATTGTCATGGCAGGAAATTATATGTGGAGAGAATAGCATTACAACAACTTTTGTAGCAGAATGCTCATTAAGTAAAAAATTCATGGCATCATACAGTTCTCTTCTATGCATTGGACGAAAACAGAACCACTATCACGTATTGATGTTCACAAGGTGGTTTTCACTCTGTATTGCTAAATGATTTTGTGATTCTGTTAACTTTCCTATGAATCAAACTTTGTTCAATAAATGGATGCAAATTGAATGGGAAGATTTCGGATATGTACATTTTAAGTTGATTAAGGAAAGTTTATGAAGGTCATAAATGTAATGTTTGATAATGGAAAATTTGTAAAACCACAAAAGCATGCCATCTGTTAAGGGTTAGACCAGTTATAAACACACCTCCATTGCAATTCATAAGAACATCTAACAACTACTATTTTGGATAATCTTTCACTACTATTGACATGTTCAATATTTTGAGTATAGATGTTGAATTATCAAATGTTGGCTTGTACCAAATAAGAACTTTTTGATGTTGTACGGGTGATTATTAAAATTGATGCAATAATGAATTTTTAAATTTTGGAAACCTTCAATATCAGCTCACAAAGATATGAAGGCATTTTTTTGGCATGATTCATAGACTGGACAAGCAAATGGTGAAGAAGCTTAATATTAAATAAAAGGTCTATGTTAGGTAGCAATGGAAGATTTTAGGATGATTTCACAACAATATTTTGGGGTTTAGGGTTTAGGATTTATTCAATAAAATTGCAATATTCATGAGAATAACATCATGACAATTTTATGTCTAATCGACCTTTCAATTCAATTGATATCAAAGATATTTCAAATTGGATATTGAAAATGCATATATTAATAGATTTTTGAATGTCTTAAAATGATGTTAAATATCTTGGCTATTGTTGTCAAAGACTATCTTTTTGCCTATTAATTGCATTGTGCATTCAAAGGACATGATATGAAAATTACAATTATTATCATCTCATGTCCTTTGCCTTTATGAAACAAAAGCAGAAAACATATTTGCAAAATATCAAATATAAATTGCTTTATCAGACAAATTCCAGAGCATATTTTGTTATTGCCCCAAGCTAATGGATGCACATGTGTAGATTTTGGGTGCACCCATACAATTGATGGGTTGTTTTGAAGTCTACCCATCTACTTGTTAAGTTTCTTCTCAATGTTGGGTAACTGATTTAATCATATCTCTATCTCATTTTATTTTTTTTGGATTGTCACTTGCCTTTTTGTATCACAAGGTTTCATATCATTATTAAATGTAAAAAAAAAATTCATATAACTAATTTAAAAATCTTGTTAAAATGAGATTCTTCGAAAATTGATTTGAAAAATTATGCAAGAATTGATTAAAATAAAACATGTCTATATATATATATATATATATAATTTTATTTTTTAAAAATCCAAAGTCATTTAAATGTAAATCTAAGGTTAAATTTCACTTTTACGATCATTGTAAATTTTTTAAAATTTATGAACATTTTAATTTTTATTTATGATCATTTTTACATGAAAGGTTATATTTAACTTCACTTCAAAAAGAATTTTTCTAAATGTATGTGTGAATTAGTTTTTAAATTAAAAAATAAAATTATATATATATATATATATATGATTTTTAAATTAAATATTTTTTTAAAACTATGGAATGTACTCCAATAATTAAATTAATTTTATAATTAAAATTTTATGATCATTTAGTTTCACTTGTATGAGACAAAGGGAAAATAAATGATAAAAAAAATGAAGGTTGATAATCAATTTTTATAAAGATAAATTTTTATATTCATTTGTATAAATTATGGGAATGTACTATAATACTTAAATAGACATTTTAATTTTAAGCTTCACTTCAAAAGGGAAGATTTCAAAAGGTATGTGAGAAAGAAGTAAAAATAATGGTAAAGGAGGTCTAGATTTTGTAAAGGTATTTGAAAAATATTTGCAAAGGTTTTCACTTTTCATGTAAATGGGTAGGGAAGAGGAGTAAGGTAGCTAGGCTTGGAAGAGGTAGTTATTTTAGTAGACAACATAGATATACATACATGATGACAAGAATTATGTGGTGAATGACTTGAAACTATACACTCTAGATAAATTCAAAAAACAAATCATTTTAAATGGAAACATCCTACTTTCATTTCTATTCTACAAACAAATCTATGGCAAAAATACCTTTGGATTATCCAATCACAATAATTTGGAGCTTCAAACTATATATATGCAAACCCAAAACAATCAACCATGTTATTAAAAAAGAAAATAAAATAAAATTGAACTTGCATTTAAAACAAGTACAACTCTTTATGATAACAAAAAAAACCATGTATGGAAAAATTCACCAATGCTCAAATGAACATGAGCTTATTGAACAAATCATAAACCTCTATACTTTGCATTCAAATTATCAAGTGTTTCCCAATATGTAGGTTAAGACCTACCAAGGAGCTACATACCTATGGAGCTACTAAAGGACTACCCATGTTAAGGCCTACCTAGGGACTATCTAAGATAAGGACTACCAAAAGTTTACATAGGGACTAGTTAAGGTGTTATATAGGAGCTACTTAAAGACCTACCTAAATTCTAAAGTGTGCTGATTTGGGCTATTTAAAAGGCTATGAGTCAATGTTAGTTATGTCGCTATGTAACCCCCTATATAGGCTCTTTCTAAACCCCCTATTTTGCACTACGAATCAGCTTTAAGTAACCTTAGGTTGTCCCCTAAATAACCCCTAGTAGGTATCACCTAATCAAAAATATCCCTAGCTAGCCCCACAAATAGATTTTAACATGTCCCTATGTAGCTCTCTATGTAGCCCCTTCTTGCACTATGAATTAGCCTTAAGTAGCCCTTTGAATAATTCCAAGGTATTCTTTAACCTTAAAATTTCTAATTAACCTCACAAGTAGACTTTACATAGCATTTAAATAGCCTTTAAGTATCCCACAACCTAGGTAGGCCCTTAGGTAAACACTAGACACAAAAAATATATAAAAAGACGGAAAAAAAAAACTCAAGCCATCTTGGGTTGAGGAATAAAATTTGAGTTTCCTCTTCTATTATTTCCCTTTAGCACAATTCAATCCTATATTTTGATTTTGTCCTCAATTTCAATGAAACCTAAGTTCTACTTCAAGGTTTGATTATCTTTGCAAATAATTTTATCATGTTTCACATAATCAATTAGTTTAACAAACTTTTTTTTTAAGAGATTACATTTTTTAAAAGAAAACTTAACCTTTTGCAATCTTTTGATGTTTAATTTATTTCAGTGAGGATAAGCATATCAAAGTTGATTTTGGGGATGCAACTTTAGGTTTTGTTAATGATCAATCCTTTTGGAACACAATTTCACACCATAAGCCTTGCAAATTTTCATTTTCATATCATCACCTTTCAATCATTCCATATGAAAATTGAATGTTTTTGTCCTTCCAAGTGACACCAACACATTTGAATTCATTTTAGATCACATTAAATTGAATAAAAAGCCAATGTTCTTAAAATCTTCTCTTTGAAATTCATAGGGTTTCCAATGTAATGGACATACAATTATTTTTTAATGGGATTATTTTTTAAATGAAATTTTATTTTGATATTGTAAGATTCAAACAACACAATACTTTGTGTTCTACTTTTGAAAATATTTGAGAAATTAGAACAAAAGGTTATAGAAGTAACTAGGTTTAGCTTGTTTTTCAATGGCAACATCAGTAAAACATGAAGTAAAAAAAATTGTAGTATTTATAGGACCCAAACAATTCATGTACATTTACACTCAAAAACATCATGTCATTTTTATATTATGGTATAATGTGATTTATATTAATTAGTTTGGTTTGAGGGAGGGGGGGTGGGGAGTGTATGTTGGAATTTGATGATGAAAGAATAGAAACAAGAGAAAAAAAAAATTAACAATCTTTTCACCCAACCTTATGATCACACAAGTTAGAAATTATATGATCCACCCTAGACTTGTAAGGTACTCCTAAATAAGAGGTGAACATAACATATGCAATGTTACCTTCCCTAGTATTGCATGCACAAAGTCATCATTCCATGCACATGCTATCATCACAATAATCCGATGAACATCACATGCAACAAGATACATGACTAACCTTAACTAAAATATCTCATGGTTCCAAAAATTAATTGCATGCAAAACAAAAAATCTAAGTAAAAAATTTTTTAAAAAAAAAAAAAAAAAATTGGAGAAAAAAAAAATTAATAGGTTTTTATTTCCAACAAAGCTGCACCCAAAAAAAATATTTATTTTTTTT
>Ga0116227_10005856_pt1 | contig 25411 bp, 15 predicted proteins | sample S1TSphgellanicum_FD_89693 | JGI IMG/M metagenome (GOLD analysis project Ga0116227, IMG submission 89693) | Host-associated microbial communities from peat moss isolated from Minnesota, USA - S1T2_Fb - Sphagnum magellanicum MG | ecosystem: Host-associated > Plants > Peat moss > Unclassified... | reverse complement strand
ATTTATAGATCAACCAGTGTAATTTGGTAAACATTCGCGGGTAAAGAATGTTATGACAAGGTGCTAAATGAAGAATTTTAAAGAATTTTAATGTGCAAAATGAAGAATGTCATAACTATGGCAAATCAGGATGCTTCAATGAAAGACTGTTGCTATGATCACACAAGATTTGGTATATGTGCATGCTGATCTCTTGAACACACTAGTACACAAACCTTGAATGATGTGCCTACGACAAGCAGTACATCAGCCAATACTGTTGCTTGCGTAGCATCTTGAAGGGTAGAACTTGGCATTGTATCCCCAAATAGAATAACATCCATTTTCATCACCCCATCATACAGATAACACTTTGGCACTATCACCACCTGCAATACACACCTAGTAAAATAAGCACTTTAAAAGATCAAATTTTCATGCTCCTTCAAATCCAAATAGTTCAGACCAAGATGCAAATCCTAGACATTATTCCTTGAAAATAGTGGGGTATCAAGATATGGAGATTTTATTTACCAATGCAACAACCCTGAGGTTTGGGCCGTGTTGATAGCTGTTTGTAAACCTTGTACCACATCCTGGCCAACTTGCCAACAAGAATAAACACAATGTTGAATTAGCCAGACAATTACAGAGTGCATTAACAAATTGAAATGGTATGTTTTTTATCATTGAACTTCTACCCAAAAGGTTGATGATTACTGGCATTATTTCATACATATAATTATTTGTTGTTACATTTATGTATGAAATTAATAGTGTGCATTGGATGGCTAAGGAAGGGGTATGGTTATCATAATCCATCAGTAATTTTGAAACCTTTTTGTCCACGCGATAAGCAAGCCAGAATTGATGGAATGTTGTGATATCAGAAATGAGAATGTCAATCCCAATTCTCGTGCACCCGCCACTACATGTGTGGAGAGTTTCGAGCTCTCCTTTGACACAAAGTCTGTGAGTTTTTTTGGCAATAGAATCATATAGCTCCTGCACAGACCCATCAGAATCTTGCATTATAAACAGTTCAAAAGATTTTGCCAGCAAATTCAAATTGAAATTTGATGGTGTAATTGGTAAGCAAATTATAAATAGCTAAGCAGCAATTTCTCTTTGCTAGCTTAATTTTTGATTTTAAAAGTTTGATTTCTACAAATTTGATTTTTTACAAAGATTTTTTTTATTCTTTTGATTTTCAGCATTTGGGGTAATTTTTCTTTTTCAAAAAATTGACAAATTTGAAAATAATGAATTTACCCCATTCGTGCCCACCATAAGTGGGTGAGGGATGGCAATTCTTGAATTCTTGCTTTGTGATTCTGCTATTATAAAACTACAAAAATTTGGCAATCCAGTTGTTATCCCACCTAAAACCTTGGAAAGATCATGAATGACATTCCATACGAATAGACTAATACAAAGCAGGTATGTGTGTGCAAGACAAATACTCAAAGATTTGGTCATCTAATTTGACTACAATCTAAACATGGAATTTCAATTCCAATAAAGTTTTCCAAAGGACCAGAACCAGCTGACAAAACTTCAACATTTGGGGTAGCTTCTCTACAAACACTTTAGTAATAAACAACCCACTAACAAACAAAGTTTTGCAAGATAGTAGTCCCCCCTAAATCAAAAGCAAAACAAAGCCTGAACTTGAGTGGCATGTATTTGTAGCAAGACAAAACATCTACTGCTGCTTCAAAGAGCAACACCTTAACTTCTAAAACCACATCCCTCTCTTCTGGGCATCTTACTATACACAACTTACAAAAAGCTTGTGAGACTTGCAACAGATTTTGGACGGATATCAACAGCCCTTTGAAACCAAAGACATGAAGTTATGACCATGCAACTGCCTCAACATGGACATATGCCTCCACAGAAAGCTTCTCTTTTGCCTATAGTCCTTCACAATTGCTTTGATGGCATCTTTAGCAAGCATACTATAGTGCAGTTTGACATAGTCTGAACCATACAGTCTAAACCTTTAGTTTGTCACAAAAGCAACATGCTTCTACATCAAATGTGCACACCAAAACCTTGAAGAGCTCAAGATTTAACAAGAGAGCATTGAATCTAATCTACCTATTCTTTATGCTTGTTGTCTCATCCATAGGCTTTCCCTTGATCCACTTTGAAGTTGTCGCAAAGCCATAAAATTAAACCTTTCCCAAAAACAAGAACATACAGATATCTAGATGACATAGTTAGACTATAATCCAACTAAAATAAATAAAATGAGGCTATGATTAGTTATTGGATATGAAATTGGGACAAAAGAAGCATTTGCATCCATTCCTATCTTACCCAATCATTAATAAAGTAGTTACTTGAAGGAGTTGTTACAAAAAAACATTTTCAATAATATTTTGAACATGTGGAACCTTAAACAAATGAATCTAATAAAGAGTGTTGAAAATCTTGATATCATATTGATCATGATGGGACCTTCGTGCAGAGGTTAGCTACAATAAGAAGAGGGAATGTGTCTCCTCGTTGGTAATCAACAACAAATTCATCTAACATTCGCTACGTCCAATTAACATGAACATCTTCATTCACCTAATTTTAATTTACAATCATTTTAACATACTTTGTGTCACAAATCTGTTCAATAGTGCTTGGGATGCAAAATGAAGACACAACAATTTTCTACAAATCTAAGTGTTGCCTACTCTTGATTGGATCAACTTTATCACAAACATTCTTCAATTGCTTCTTAATATTCCAAATGATGTTCACCCTTGCACACTAATGCTTTGATTTGTTGACCCTAAACAAATGGTTTGCTTCTACTATTATCTACTTGAGCAAAGTTCCATTGGAATATCCAACTAAAAACAAATTGTCTTAATTTGATACTTCATTTAAGCTCTAGGTGCTTTGCAATAACAACTTGCATTTGTCATTACTCCTCATCATTGCAACAAATGATCACTTCACACCAATCCTTGATTGCACCACTTTTGCCATCATTCTCCCCCTAGGAGAAACCCGAAAACAAACACCATTTGGTGCATGCAAGTCCATGGCACTAAGTATGTCTACGGTGTAAATGACCATGTGTAGCACTTCAAGTTGATTCGAACATCAACTGTAATTAGACAACAAATAAATGGAGTGGTCTTGGGAACTATGTAATGCACACACGATTTCAATAGGAGATGTGATCAACAATTGCTTCACATTGAGGTTTATACCCAAGGTGTCGAGGTAACATTGACCATAACTTTGTAGATAAAAATCATGGGGTTTGGGGAGATTATTTAACATTGGATTTTATTTTCCCCATTGACAAATTTCAAAAGAAATTTCGCATGCATAAGGAGTTATTTGCCAAGATTCATGATGTCATGGTTCATCATGACTCCTATTTTGAACAGAAGGTCAATGGGCCTAGAAAGCAAGGATTATATTCCATTTAAAAAATCACTTAAGGCATATTGCAAATTCTTGTTTTTGGAATTATAGTAAATGCAATCGATGAATATGTGCACATTGGAAAGTCGATTGTGATTTTTTGTTTTAAAACATTTGCAAGTGTCATATGTGAAATTATTGGAGATGAGTACTTACATGAGCCCATAATAGCACATGTGTTGCACCATATATAAATGAAAGACATGCATGATTTTCTGGGCATGTTTGGGTCTGTAAATTATATTCACTAGGTATGGAAAAATTGCCCCATTGGATGGCAATGCCAATACCAAGACAAGGATGGTATAAGGAGTTTGATCATGGAGGCAATTGCAACGCAAAATTTATGGATTTGACATGCATATGGATTAGGGTTTTCAAAATCCAACAATGGCATCAATGTCATCAACCATTATCTACTCATCGTTAAAAAATTTCATGGTGTTGCGCCTTAGGTGGAATTTTTTGTGGATGGACATAATTATCACATGTATTGTCTTTTGGCATATGGAACTTACCGTAACTGGAAAATTTTCTAGAAGACCATTTCAAAGCCAATTAAGGAGAAACAAAAATGGTATGCAAGAAGGTGTGTGCAAAGATGTGGAACATGCTTTTGGTGTATTGCAAGTGTAGTGGGCAATGCCACAAAATCTTGCACATTTGTGGAATGAATCTACCATGAAAATGGTGTGGATTTTGTGGTGATCATGCATAATATGATTAAGGAAAATGAAAAATGTGATTCCACTTTCAACCATAAATATTTTTTAGAGCTTTACACAACCTGTATTGAACGATATCAAATCTTATATCCATTGACCTTTGAATGATTTGCACAAAGCTTGTGGACATTGAACAATAGCATAAACATCCAAAACTATGTGACCACTTTATGGAACACTTGTGGCAAATTAAGGGAAAATTTTGGAAGTGATGAACATGTATATGCAATGATTTTCAATTATGAAATAAAGTTTTGAACTACATTCAAGTGAAAGCATGTTATGATGGTACATTTTAGGCATGAAAATGTATTCATTTTTTGGTACATTTTGTATTATTTTAAAGGCAAATATTCTTTCATTTCATCTAGTGTTTTGATAAATATACAAAATGGATTTTTTACACAAAACTTTCAACACAATTTTTGTTACCTTTCACATGATAGTGTTTTTTCAACAAACTTTTATGTATTCACAAATTTACATTTGTTTGAATGAACAACTTCATCCAGATGTTTTTTACGAAGTCACATGAGTGGAATTTTTCATATAGAATTAAAATTGGATATTGAAATCATATGTAATATATGATTAAGTACTTCATCAAATTTAATAATCATTTGAATGGGTTTTGAAGTATATTTGCACTTTGGAATATATTGTGTCAATTATAATTTTTCCACTAATATTTTTTTAATTTTTTAATATCAATTTCAAAGTGAAATTTTTTTTGACAAATTTTTTTTTGGGTTTTGAACTATTTTATTTCAAGTACTATTTGCAAAAAAAATAAATTCATATTAACTTAGTAGAAGTTTACAAACAAGTAGTTTCAAAAAATAATATTTGTGACAACAATCTTTGACCACCATGGTGTGCTTTCATGCCCATTCATGATTTGCAATGTTTGCATTTGAAGTTGAAAATGACTTCATGCATACACGCATACTATGATTGTTGTTTCACAAAATACACCTCTTGATTGAAAATGATCAATGTTGTTTTTTGGGAATTTTCATATGTAGCATAACTTGTGATCATCCAAATGGCCCCAAAAAAAAATTAGGTACCTTATTGCCCGACTAACCTAAGTATTGTGGTATCCAAAAAATACACTACAAATAAATGGCATGTATATATGTTGAAAATGAATAGAGAACAAACAATTTGGTGAAGTCATGAATATCAACATCAACTTGAATTTTATTAGTTTTTAGCTCATCAACATCATTAGGAACATAATTAGAACCAAGGCCTTGATTAACATCACTTCGAACATGATCAAGGCTAAGAAAAAATTGATCCATATTACCAACACTAGAACAAAACTATCATTTTGTAACTATTGTATGTAGTTAATTTTCAATTGCATGCAACACATGCAATTGATTTTTAGTTTAGTTGCATAAGATAAGTCACATGCAACATATTGTACATACGATGTACATATAATATGTTTGTATTTTTCATCCGTTCATATTCATACAATTAAATGATTTTTTACACATGTCCATTTTAAATGCCAATCATTTAATGACACATGGTATTTGAAGCCCATTTGACATTTATTATTTAAATTAATTGAGCAAATCTAGGCTATTGGATATAAGGTTTATAAGATGTCAACATGTCACACCTAGGTAAATAGGTAGGTAAATAAATAGGCTAGGTAGCTAGGTAGCTAGGTGGCTTAAGTAGGTAGAATAGTAGATGAATGGGCCTAAATAATTATGTAAATATTATTTCAAAAGGTAGATTTTTAGTTTTTTATCAAAGAAAATTTGAGTTTAACATTTTTTTTGTTCATCCCATTTGCCATTTGTTCTTTGAAGTAAGGCACCTAGAAATAAATAGTTTACAAGCTTCAAAGCTATGACAACCAATATGGGATAAAAATTATAGTTACATTTTAGTTGCAACTTGGTTTATGTTAATAAAATCAATTTTGCAATTTTAAGTTCAAGATTTTTTGTCATTATTCTGTTTTTTTTAGCCTCAAAAATATTTTGTAGTTTTACACCTAATGAATCCAAAGACACAAAAATTGCTCAAATTGGTTTTGAAATGAGCAAGATATGTTCTTTTGAAGTGAAGGGGGTTGTTGTTTGATTTAGGCTAATAAAAAGAGTTTGCAATTTGAAGTTCAAAATCTTTAGTTGTTGTTATGTTGTTTTTGAGCCTCATCTACACTTAGCGCATTCAAAGTCACAAAAATCAATCAAATTGGTTTTTGAAATGAACAAAATATGTTTTTTTGAAGTGAAGGGGGATCATTATTTGATTTAAGCTAATAAAACCAATTTGCAATTTGAAGCTCAAGATCTTTAGTTATTGTTATGTTTTTTTGAGCCTCAAAACTATTTTGTAGTTCTACACTTAGCGCATTCAAAGCCACAAAAATCACTCAAATTGGTTTTGAAATGAACAAAATATGTTTTTTTGAAATGAAGGGGGTCATTGTTTAATTTAGGCTAATAAAACCAATTTGCAATTTGAAGCTCAAGATCTTTGGTTATTGTTATGTTGTTTTTGAACCTCAAAAATATTTTTTAGTTCTACACTTAGCACATTCAAAGCCACAAAAATCATTCAAATTAGTTTTGAAATGAACAAAATATGTTCTTTTGAAGTGAAGGGGATCATTATTTGATTTAGGCTAATAAAACCAGTTTGTAATTTGAAGCTCAAGATCTTTGGTTATTGCTATGTTTTTTTTGAGCCTCAAAAATATTTTGTAGTTCTACACTTAGTGCATTCAAAGCTACAAAAATCACTCAAATTGGTTTTGAAATGAACAAAATATGTTCTTTTGAAGTGAAGGGATCATTATTTGATTGAAGCTAATAAAACCAATTTGTAATTTGAAGCTCAAGATCTTTGGTTATTGTTATGTTATTTTTGAGCTTCAAAAATATTTTGTAGTTCTACACTTAGCACATTCAAAGCCACAAAAATCACTCAAATTGGTTTTGAAATGTAAATGAACAAAATATGTTCTTTTGAATTGAAAGGGTCATTGTTTAATTTAAGTAAAGAAAACCAAATTAAGTTTTGGAGCTCAAGTTCTATAATAATGTATTTATATAAAATCACATATATATATGATATTGTATGTACAGTAACATATAATCAAAATGTAAAGTCATCCATTTTGAAATATAAAAGAAAATTCAATTGCAACATAGCTACAAAAGTGATTGAAAATCATCTAAAATTCAAATGTAGTTGCACGTGCAACTACTTGAGTTGCATAAAACAACCAACTACATACCCATGCTAAAAGATGACACAAGTCAAATAAAAACAACCCTACAACAATCACATGGACTTCACAACAACCCACAAGAATCATAAGAAAAAGTGTCAACCGAGCATGGATATCATCGTCCCTCCCAACATCCTTACCAACAAACAATAATTGTGACCAACGACAAGCTCAATACAATCCTCCACATGTCTGATCAACACTAATTTTTTCATTCCATGTGCTCTAACAATTTGCCTACAAAGTACCTAATTTTGTTATGCCATGTCATGTGTGGAATGTTTATGTGTGCAATATTCTAATTCCCAAATGACGTGGCTAGAGTGGGGAGCTGAATTTTGACCCAAAAAAAAAGGTATGCAAGGACCATTGCAAACAATCTTTGTAGGCCAATTTTAATGAGTTGATGTTTGGCATGCTCTTATAGCAAATTCAACCAAAACAATGGTGAAATGCTTCATGAAGTTCCTCCAAAAATGAATTCACAATTCATAGTAACACATGATGAGCATTCCTCAAAATGCAATGTAACCTTGAAACAAGTTGGCCTTTCAATTAGGCTAAGGTTTGGCTTACCATAAGAAAATGTAGTTTTGTATTTTTTTTTTGTTACTGAGCTTATGGTGCATTCACACTTGATGTGAAGTCAATGTCAAATGAAAATCTAGGTGGCACCCAATGTTAAATGGACAATAGCTTAATGTTAAGTGAATGTTAGCTTAACATAAAATGTTCATGGTAAGTAGATGTAAGTCCTAAATGACTAGCATGGTGTTAGGGCACTCAAGACTAGAGTCCCTAACACCCAAGTGTGAATACACTTTTACTAGTGCAACATGCATTGCAGCTGTTAGGACTTAGAGGACCTATTTAATGTGCTCTTGATAGATAGCAAGTGAAAATTTCACATCCTGCATTCATTTCAACATGCAAACTTGATGAAAAAAGATCTCATCTCTAGATGCAAGGAATATGGATGAAAATTGAACATTAAAAAATAATAATAATAATTTTTAAATTAAAATTAAAAAATTAATAATAAAATTAAAAAATTAAAAAAAAAGAAGAACTGGAGGGTCGGTGCGGGGGGTGAAAAGCTAAGCTCAATGTGAATATTCAGGAGTGCAAAAACCTACAAGAAATTTTCTAGTGTATTTGGAGGTAAACATTACATAGTGGAATTTTTCATTGGCAAAAAGGGAGTGAAATGGCCGCCATGTGGGTGGGCATTTCACATTTCAAAATGCTCATTTTTTTTTTTCTTTCTTATGTGATACCTGGATATTAATTTAAAAAATCTATCATATATCACAGAAAAAAATTTAAAATTAAAAAAAAAATCCTTATAGGTCTATAGTCTTTGAGCCAACCTTTTAAGACCCTAGAGTTTTAGGGTTAATCCGATACTCCAAAAAAGATCATCTTATGGGCTGAAAAATATCATTTCCGACCACGGCTATCCCGGGAGTGATAGCCAACGCATGATTGCCAGAGGGGAGAGAAGAAAGGACAAAAGAGGGAGGACATGATCATCCATCCATCCATCCATCCATCCCTTCATCCCTTCATTCATTCATCCTCCTACTGAACTAGCATCTAAAATAATACACTAACTTAGTACAAATTGAAAAGAAGTGGAAATTTGTGCTGAATAGCTTACCTATGGTGCATTCACACTTGATGTTAAAAGTGATTAGTGTTAAATGAAAATCTAGGTGGCATCCTAGGTGGCACCCAATTTTAAATGGGCGATAGTATAATGTTAAATTACAATCCCTAACAACAGGTGTGAACGCACAAGATATCTTTCTATGCATGGTTCAAAGGTAGGGTTACCCCAAAAAATGTCAAAGGTTGGTTAAAAAATTTCACTTTTCATATTTAGATATTAGCCAAATCTGGCTAAAATCTTCCTATGCATGATTGTCACTTTGGCTACATCACAAAATTGGATGCTGCTGCTCCTTTTCGCCAAAAAGCGAAATAAAAAAATTTTAAAAAATGAAAATGAAGTGTTTTGGAAAGGTTTCTAATCGTCAGAAGTGATGATTTTCCTTTTTTTTAAATAAATCGCCAGATCCTTATATTTGGTTTCCAGTGTGTAGCCAAATATATAAAAGGGATGACTAAAGATTTATACTTCATGTTTGGTTTATAGCCAGATTTGGCTAAATCTTCCTAAGGATGATCGCCAGATTTTTTCGGCATATTTCTAGGGATGGTCGCCACTTTACAAGGCACAAACAAAACACGCCCATTCTCCTTATCCCTTTCTTTGGGGCCCACTTTAAGAGTCGATCCCAGGGTGTGTTTATTGGTTTTGGCGAATCTTTTTTTACAAAGTGGAGATTTTTAGTCGCCAAATTTCGGGGGAAAAAAAAAATCTGAAATTCGCGAGATTTCTATCCTAAGTTCCCTGAAAAGCTGGTAGCCAGAAATTATTATACACGGACGCTAGATTTTTTTGGACTTTGATATTTTCCGATCGCCAAATATGGCTAAATCATCTCATAGATGATCGCCACTTTGTTTCTCCCTAGGCAAGCCCGTCTGTTCTCTCTCACCTTCCTTTGTTTTGTATGTAATGCTGCTTTGCGTCCCGATACATGTTTCTTGTTTTTTTATCAAGAGTTTATAGTTCCGTTGCATTTTTGTTGTATCCGGGCACTCTCTCCATCTGCGCACGCTGCGTGTGAAGACCTTGACAAGATTAGAAGATGGCAGGGAAGAGGATTCTGATCGTCAGCACATCATATGATAAGCTTGGAACGTCAGGCGAAAAAACCGGCGTATGGTAAATTATCAAATCCCATTAGGCCGCTCATGTCCTTTTCCCTAATTTCTTTTGTTTGTGTTGTTGTTGTTGTTGTTGTTGTTCCCGGCCGCCGTTTCTGCTGTTTGAATATCTCCAGTAACTTAGCAGATTTGTGGATGCTTCTACACAAACACACTCTGCAGCTCCTCAAGGAAGAAGATGTGTACATGAGATGCACAAGAAGATTTTATTATTTTATTTATTATTTACTTTGGTACATGATGTTGTTGCAGAGGATTTTTAGATCTTGCAAACAAACCTTCTCAAGAGTATAAGAATTTGATTCGAGCTTGTAATTTCTGCTGTATGATGGAACTCCTGTGCAGTTACCTAGCCCGGACAGATGCTCTTTATGTAATGCAGTAATATTGTCAGTTGGCATATACAACTCAATAGTGGTTTTTTTTCTGTCTGTTTTTACACTAATCTTTTCAGTGTCAGAGAGACTGCAATTCCAATTCTTATGTGAAGGATGCTGGGTTTTGTGTAGGATTGAGGAGCTAGTGGCCCCATATTACATTTTCAAAGAAGCAGGAGCACATGTTGATGTTGTCAGCATTAAGGGCGGCCATGTTCCTATTGGTTATAAATTTGACCATTTTCTGACTTCCTACATGATCACTCACCCTAGTCGCTCTCAAGCTGCTATTCCCACAATGTTTTATCAGTTGATAAAAAGTTCAGTTAATGTTTGTTTCAGTTGCTGCTGTTTTGCTTGATTTTATTTGTCTCCTTGTGTTTTTTCTTGGTGGATAGATAGATAGCTGCACACAATATTTTGCATGGAAATTGTAAGACTATCATTTGATGAACTTCAAAATTGGGTCTGGTGTTGATTGCAATGGTGTGGAAAAGTGCAGATCCCCATAGCTTGGGAGATGACGCAGTGACAGAACATGTGAAACGCTACCATGAGGATTGTAAGTCAATTGAATCTCATGCCCACTAGTCATGCCCACCAGATCAGTCAAGAACAGCTATAGACTAGGTGTAGTTAAGCAGTGTGTAGTTTTATGTTGATATGTGCAATATCAGTGCATATGTTTTGCCCATGCCAAGGTTCAATTTTGGAATAAGCTGAGCCACAGCCTAATTTTGCACCCCCCCAAGCTGAGAGCTTTCTTTCAAAAGATAGATGAATAGATTCTATCAGAGGTCAAATTACAAGCCAGAAAGGTTGGTAATTTCTAATACAAAAGTGAGATCATAATTTGCATCTTCTAGGGCCCTTGTTCTCATTAGAATCCATCCGCAGAAGAGATTGACTGTAAAGGGTTAATTGGAACATACATTGTGCATCCCTGAAGTGGTAAATTCACCTCTAATTTGATATATTTTGTTGTTGGCAGTGGAGCTGAAGAAGACACTGGAGGAGTCCAAATCTATCCAGGAGGTTACCGGAAATTATGATGCTGTGTTTGTGCCTGGTAAGCACTGATCCATGTGTGATAATCACAAACTTCTGTAACAGAAATGTCTTATCCTAGACTTGAATCCTGTGATTTTCTGGTCTTGTGGAGTTAATTCCCTGCAATTTGGACATTTATGTTTGTGGAATGATCTTTTGGGTGTGAACTTGACAGTATGGTGTCAATTTGTCATGAGCATTGGAGACTGTTTGTGATTCTTTCTGCTGCAGGACATTTGTTTTGGGAGTGTGTGGGTTTACTCTGAAGTTTAGGTTGAATCTCTGGCACACTTTGTTATTTAATCAAATTATCAAGTGAGCTGAGTTGAATCATGCTGGGAATGGGATGGCAGGTGGTCATGGAATAGTTCATGACGGCCCCAATGACAAGTACTTGATTGCATTTGCGGAGAAAATTTGGAGTGAAGGAGGGGTAGTAAGTGCAGTGTGCCATGGTCCAGCTGCACTTGTGAATGTGCATGCACCCAATGGGGAACTAATTGTGAAAGGGAGGAAGGTAAGTCTTTTGTGTAGTATACTCTATTTACTTCATGTGTTGCTTGATCTCCTGTTAGTAAACAATGTTTTGGGAAAGTCATGGTTTTGCTTTATACTACTAGGAGTTTGCATGCCACCATTCTAAATCATTCACTTATTTCATGAGTGGGGGATGGTTATGTGCAAAAGGTGGCAGGCTTTTCCAACGCAGAGGAAGAGGCAGCTGGAAAGAAACAATATGTTCCCTTTTTACTAGAGGATAAACTGAAGGAGTCGGGTGGTTTGTATGAGAGCGGCCCTAATTGGGTGAGTTTGATTTCTAGAAAAAATCCCCCCAAAGTCAGTGCTTTTGAACCCTGGAATTTGATACTCAACAACCAATTGATTCCTGAATAGATGGAAAAATGTGACTCTAAATCAGTGGGTTTTTTTTTCTGTGGATGGTGGGGGAATTGGCAGCAACCATTTGCAGTGGCGGATGGAAAGCTTGTGTTAGGACAGAATCCGGCCAGTTCAGCTGAAGTTGCAAAATTAGTTTTGGCAGCACTCTAAATTTGTGTGCATGTGAGAAAAGCATGTGGGGAACTGAAAGCCCTTTCAGTTTCGGAAAGGAGAGGATATGGACATGGTTTTCTTAAAGACAGCTCTAACAAGTTATGTACATTAAAGTGTGATGTTGGGTGTTTCTGTTGGACCTTTTGTTCAGTATGTGAAGAGATAAGTGAAACCATGGTAGTGTGGCATTTTCAAGCAGCAATGTTAAGAAGTCAGTTTAAGACAATATTTCTCATTATGCATGTGTTTAACAGTCTCTTATATTATTGTGTAATTGTGTATTTTCCAATTAAGAGGTGTGCTTAAAAAACAATCATCTGAAAAAGCAGTCTTTTTATTGTGTTGATAAATTGTGTTACAGTTGGCAATTGCCTCCAGAGGTTAAATTCCTGCTTTCTATGAAGGTTTTTTTTTGGGGGCATCAAATAGGTTGTAGTTGAAGCTGTACTGAGCAGGACTGAGATCTGGAAGATGCTGCCTGCTGGGTTTCTTCCAATGTTGTCGGGTTATCAAATTTTAGATGGAACCTCAGTATATGGATGTAGAATAATCCCTTTTTTTCCCCCTAAACAGGAGGATATGTATCGAATTTTTTTGCAATCTTCATTTCAAGATGGTTATGCATTCAAATTTTTTTCTTGCCTGTGGTGGTTATGGATCAGCCAGTTTTCAAGCTTCAAAAAAAAAGCTGTGGATATGCACAAAGGGGATGGATGCACGTCTAAATTTTATATTTTGAATGCTTGTAAGGATTTATGCCACCATTTGTACACTACAAACTAACCTGCAAGATAGGAAAACAAGACACCATGAAAAGAAGGAACTTGTAAGTGAATTGAATCTCATTTCTTTACAAAACTATTCCCAATGCAATGTGAATTGCTTGCCCCAACCACAACTGAGACAAAATCACCCAACCCCATCTACAACACCACCTCAGCAACCCTAACCATCATCTATATGCAACCTTTTGAAGTATTCCACTTCTTTAATCAAATCATAGTTGTCATTTGCCAAAGATGCTTCCACTTTCATGCATTCTTTCACATTTATCTTCTTCTTGCAATTAAAGTGTCGATCATTAGGCTAATTCTACATCACATTGATGATTCGATCGAGGTTCTTAGCTTATAAGCAGTAGTGAAAGATGTTAACACCCTTAGCAAGATTAAACACTTGTTATGTTTCAATTTGTGACCAAAAAACGTTCACAATTTGTTTGCTAAAAAATGCAACATTTGGAAATTGTCCCCTCATTAATGTGTCACCAAGCAAAGGGATCTTCACATGCAATTGGGGGTACATGTAATTTCCTAAACAAAGTCAATTCTCCATTAACAAGTGCTTGTGAAGACTCCTCCACAAATGTTCCAACACCAAATATTTTAATGTCATCCTCAAGTTGTTGATTAGGTTCATTAATTTTTTACATTCTTCAACAATAGGATTTAGTCAATAAAAGCAAGTGATAAGAAGGGGATGATTTCCTTTGCATCATATTCAATTACAAGATGGATTGTATTCATGCAACCCACATATTTTTTCACAGCACACAAATGTTTGAATCAAGGATGCAACTTTATGGCAAACATGTTATGAACTTGCTTTGAATCATAAGCTTTCAAAAAAACCAAGAAAATTTTTGCACTTTCACAACTTTCACATGTTTGAATGCAAGAGGAGTTCAACATTAAACTCATCTAGAACTTTAATCCCATTTTAAACCTGCTCAAATTTAGCTTCCATGTGGACTATTAAAACAATAAATATAGTTGAGGCATCATATAACAACCAATGACCCCTTGAATAGTTCATCACACAAGTTGTGATAATAAGGTTTTAAACACTTTTGATTGCATTTGCAATCACCCAAACCTCAGCCTTAGGAAATTTTTGTTGTAAAAGTAATGTCCTCCACCCATAACACAAGATTATGGTTTTTTTGAACTCCAATGTTTTTTCAAATTGATGATTTTACTAGCAAATTTGGTTTTCATTAGAGTTTTCAATTTTCAATGTTGCAAACCACTCTCAACACATGCCTTCTCCCACTCATGTCTCCCCTTCCTTGATTTTTTTTGTCCATGTGATCATCTTTTGCAAATTTGATTAGGCATTATTCACACTAACCAATTGTTACAACAACCTTGTCATCATTTGTAGCATGTTGGCATACTTTAAACATGACATGACCAAAATAAGTAACTTCATAAACTCACTAAAGTTTCAAAGGATGACAATCAAAAATAAAATGTAATGCTACTACCATAGATATCAACTTGTTGCTTTCATATTTCACAAAAGCAACCACACAATGCATTAGATCAAACTTTGAAATAAAACTTGTAATTGTTAGGCCATGGAAAGCCTTGTTATGTCATGCACCTTAAACAAACTAACATTAACATTCATAAGGTTTGAGATTCATTTATATAGTTGAATACTAAACCAATGTGTCCACTACACTTCAAACATCTAAATATCAAAACTTGTTACCATAGTTGTTGTAAATGTAAGATTAGGTAACACATGCAAGTCCATAGTTTTTTTTTTACTATCACAAGAATCACTTCTTTCACCAAAATAGAAGGAAAAAGAAACACAACACAAGGGCATTGGTGTAATACTAACCTTTGTAGCCCAAATATTTTTTAAAATGGAAAGTGGCTTGTAACCTTTACATATATATAGCACCAATCTTCAAAAAAGTTTTATTACACCTTGTCACCTTTTTTGTAAGGATTTATGGCCCAACAAACGATGTGATTACACATACACTTACACCAAGCCTCTTCTTCTTTAACTACTGACCAAGATTTGCCTCAACAATAGAATTAACAAATACCAACTTCCTCTAAGTAAACAACTTGGGTTTTCATAAGAGTGATCCACTTACTCTTGTTGTATTTTATAAGAATTTTCCATAAAGTACATTGGGACAAAACATCACAAGTACAATTTGTACAACCCATTTTAATTTACAAATGATACATTTGCAACATTTGTGGGTTCAAAATATCCACAAGTAATCCATCATTAAAAACAAAATAACCCTAACAAATTAACGTTCAATAATGTGGTTTACATGCCAATTTTTTGGGAGAAACCTAGTTGGGTACCTAACTCAGTTAGTAATCAAAGATTTTGATTTAGCTACATTTTGTTGATTGTTAAATTTCAAAGTGTAATTCTTTAATTCAAGTTTTAAAATAAAGTTGACAAGTTATATGAACTAATTTTCAAACAAAGCCCCTAACCAACTAACTTTTTCCAAATATCAAACTGACCAAGGTCAATTATTAAATTGCCAACAAAGACTAAAAACAAATATTTGAATTTTCTTTCAATGAATGCAATAGAAAACCATCTAAAATTTTCATTTTTCAAATTTCAAGTTTTAATGAACTAGCAACTTACAATGAAAACACTTACAACTTACATTAAAGAATTGTGTTTCAAGTTTCAATAAAACTTTATCATTGAATTTTTTTTCAATGGAGGCACTTACAACTTAATTACATTACAAAAGATTTTGAAATTGGCTATGTTTCGATAATCACATTAACCATGCCATGAGGAACAACACTCCATGAATGCACTTACCAAGAAGACTATAGATCATAGATCCTTTTGAAATCATCCATGTGTTTTGAGTTTCAATGAAATTAGAAGGAATCCGTAATCCAATAAGCTAGAAGGAAAAATACACAATTCAAGTATATGGGAAAAAGGCTCAATGATCCAAAATCAACCATGAAAGAATATCAATGATGTACACTTAAGTGTAAAATGAGTAAAATCTAAAAAGTCAAATATGTGTCCATTTTGGTGGAAGCAGCAACTTTAGAAAAAGAAATGAAAAAGGTTTGGGAATTTTTCCCATGCAACTTCATCCCAAACTATGCATTGAGTTTTTTTGTCAACTCCAATTTTTCCTTTACATATACCTTCTAAATAAATCAACAAGATCTTGCTCCATATAACTATTAAGTAAATCAACACAATCTTACTCCACATGTTTTTTCATGGCCAATATGCCATTAACCTTGTGATAAGCAATGAAGCCTTTGCAACATATTGTGTGTAAGGCCGTAATCTTTAAACTAGTTGTCTCACTATGACAAAGGATAATGCATCACATAACTTGACTTTGTCCCAAATCAACATGTAGATTATTGTTTACCTTGAAGAATGCCCAAGTCACCAAAGTCCTTTAATGAGGGTTTCAAAACTTTTGTTACTTCTTCAAGTCTTCCAATAACACCTCTTCCATTAGAGACATGTAATGTTAAAGTTAGATGAAACCTTCTACTCTAAAGCATTCATGATGTTAGAACTACTATTGTATCCTACCAAACACCCAACAACAACACACAAATTAGATTTGAACTACAAGTTAATATTGTTAATCTTTGAAGATGAATCCATGGTAGGTATAGCAAGGAAAGGGGGATGAAAATAGATGGTCATAGATATGAAAGAATGGTGATTTGAGTGCACAATTAGTTGCAATGAATGTGAAACACAAGTGAATAATAAAGCTTGAAATTTTTAATAAGTAAAAAAAACTACAATGCATCACAAGTTTGAGCTTTTTGACAAGAGAAAAATAAGAATGATAGTCAAAAGATAGAAAACACAAATACAAAACAAAAGATATGGAGATTGATGAAATATTTTCTCATTGTCGTCAAATTTTAAATAATCATCCTCATTTGCCATACTTGAGCAAAAGGTGAACGCTTGTCATCAAGAAAAAAATGGTAGCAAATTGTCATTTCAAGGTCATATTCAAGGAGCTCCCAAAATTGTGGTGATGCATGTGATCTTGCTTTCTCCATCACATTGAAACATCAAACTTGAACAACTCAAAAAACCTTAAACCTATTTCAAAAAAACCTTCAATTTTCAAATTCCATATTCACCAGTTTTTTTTCAAAGAACCTTGGAAGCACTCTAGTTTTCGCACTCTAAACAGATCAATTTTCCTACAACAAACCTCCAAAACAAGAAGGTTTTCAAACTACAAGCAAGTCAGGTTACTCTCAAAGAACCTCCAAGATGAAAAAAAATTCAAACTACACACAAGTCAGGTTTCATTCTAAGAACCTCCACTATTTTTGGGCATCAAATCCATTGTGAGGGCGAATCTTTGATAAAAAGAAATTGTTAGGTCAAAGGAAGGGGGCAAATAGCACATTCTTGAAAATATGATGGGTCAAATTTGGGGCCACGGGTGTCACAAAATGGGAATTGCCAATGATATACCTATATCATGGATTTGACAAAGAATTGGCAATCCCTAAAAGAACCACCCAACATTGTTATCTATGGCTACACTATTGGACATGCAAAACCTTGAACCCTACACCCTAAACCCTAAACCCTTGAACCCTACAAGTATTAACACTCTTGGAAAATTGTGAAATTGATGTGTAGAATGTTGTCTTAAACGGCAAAATCAGCTGTGACTGTGATTCTGATAGCACTTTATATCCATGAATGGGGATTTACACCTACTAAAAAAGAGGATGGATCTTACACCTACTCCTCAAAAGCGAGAGGGGTCATAGGTGTAAGATCTCTCCCACTCCTAAGGAGTAGGCACGAAAGACCACTCCCCCTCTTAAGCCTTGTGATCTCTACCTATGTTTAGGTTAATGACAACATTCATTTCATGCTTTACAATGGCTAAAGCCCATTCCTTACTTATGATACTTACCCACCTACATAGGTAGTTACTAGTTTACCTTGGTAAGGGAAGGGGGAAAGTAGGAAGGAGGGTTTAGAGGACCGCTTACTGTGTAATTCAGTTGTGGATGAATTTCATCCACAAATGAGTCATAACAGGCTTCCCATGGATGGTGCACTAGTGGGTGCTGGGTCACATAATTCCTGAAAGGGCTGCCCAGGTCAGGTTAGGTCAGGTCAGGTTAAGTCAGTTTATCTTAGTATTCATACTATAATTACTAGCACTTCCAGTTATGATGTGGATTTTGCAATGGGTTCTTCATTAAATTCCAGATCCTTTTATGTGAAGGAAAGCCAGTTGTTGATTTATTTGACCAACCCATTTTGGACACGTGTACACACATAAACCCTAAACCCTAATTGCACCACCTTTAAGTATTATTAGGGCAAATTGTGTTTGTGCAACAACACTCATCAAAATCAGGTACCAGTTACCAGTGATCACAGTTTTGGTCAGGTAAATGGCAGTAAGCAATTAACATGTTTTTTTGTTTTGTTTTGTTATTATTATTATTTAAATAAATATTTTTAGTGTGTCTCAGAGTCTTTGCACTGGGGTTAAATGCTAAAAATATTTAATGTTCTATTTTCATTAACTTAAACATTGGAACATGTGAATAAACAATAAACCCACCACAATTTGCCATTCTAGGCAAGTTCGTATGGACAAATTCAAAGTTAGGCAAGTTTGGTATTTGGTATTTCCTTTCCACTTATGTTCATTAGTTTATTTTGAATCATGTTGTATTAATATCCTTCATGTCATATGTGTCCCATCTTAGGACATTGAGGCTTATCAAAGCAAAATGTTCACAATTTGTTTTTTTTTTTTTAATGCATGTAAAAAAGGTGTTGAATGGTAATTTGGAAATTCATTTGCCATATGTGCAATTGAACAATATGAGCATGTGATTATGAAATAGGAAATTATATGATTTATGAAGGTTTAGGGTTTAGGCCAGTTAGAATGAACCACTTTTAATGTCAATTTTCTAGGGTTTGTTTCAAATATTTTTCATTGCATTTACCTAAATATTATTATTTTGATCAAAACATGACTTTAAATTTAAGTATATTATTTATAGGCCTTTGTCATATTTTTGGCCCATGGTAGATGTAATATGTGCATTGTGACTCTGAAATCAAAATCATATTAATTGTAATATTGACATCAACTTTTGTACATCAATTTTCATATATCATCAAAAACCTCAAATTCAAAAACATATTTTTTCCTCTTGTTTTCCAATTTTTCAACTATCCAATATATGAACCAAATATTTGAAGCATTTTATTATTATACAAAGTTTTCCCTTTGGTTAAAATTTAATGTTCTTGTTGATAGTCCTAAAAGAACTTATGTTTTGGTGATTTTTGGTGGGACATTTGGCAAAAAAAGTTGAAATTGGAATTCTCTAAGGGCCAAGGCTTGTGAATTGATGAACAAAAATGGCATTAGATTAGGATCATGGTTGGTTTTTGTGACATTTTTGTGATATGTTGAGTAGTAACTAGTTTGGGCAAGGATATGGTTTATCATGTACACTATGGTAATGGTATAGGAATCTCCAAAAAAATGTAATACCCAAATGATATAGGTTTTACATAACTTGCTAACTTTAAACATCAATATGACATGAGAATAACCACTTTTTTAATTTGTACATAATGATACATGAACATAAGCAACACTTGAGGAGACCACTTGGAACAAGTATTGAACATGCATAGAGATATTATGTGAAAGATATAATTTGGATAAGTCACCTCCTTGAGGTGACACATCTACTTTTCATCTAGAAAGGTTACTTTTCATCTAAAGAATATTTACCCATGACTAGTATAAATTTTCATGGGAATTACTAATACCAAGATCATCATGCCATCTAAATGGCATAAAATAGAGATGACCCAACGGTCATCATCTATATCTCAATGTCCATTTTACAACTATGGACATAATGTCATTGTGTTGTATTATTAATTTGATATAAAAGTTGATTTCTCGTTTATTTATTATTTCATCATACTTAAGATTACATAAAATACAAAAATATATTGCCCTATTTTTGTTGGCCTACACATTTTCATGTCCACATAGAATCCTACCATCTTATGACCTTCTATTTGTTATATGCATAAGTTCACATTTGCATTAAATCAATGATAGGCATTGTAGCTATGTATGATACCTATATATAAAGACACAATTTGCACAACAAAAAGGTGATTAATGATTTGGTAATGAATGGAAGCAACCAAGGTGGATTGATGTTGTGATGAATTGTAAATAATATCCTCATTGTGAATTTGAATGGTTGTTCTTGAAACATCAAACTTTATGTTAAAAAAATGTTGTGCCATTATTAGTTGCCAAACCCCTTTACAACATTTTCAACATATATTGGTTGTTCTTTACACATAATATGCAAAATGAAATATTTTAGATGAACAACTATGTGACACAAGTTAGCTGTGCATACAACAAAGTTGAAAAAGAAATATGACATTACTATTAAGAAGATGTACACACCAATCAAACCATCCTAGGTCTATAGTAAGAAAGTCTGTCATCAACTTTCAATAATTCATATATAATTTAAAATAAATTCAAAAAATGAGCTTTGCATTGAAGATTGTTTGTTGTGTTTTATTCTATCTCCCAAAATATTTGATAGAATTTTATTTAAAAATTTCCAAAGAAATAAAAAAGAATTTGTACACACACATAAATAGGACAAGATACCTTAGACAAAACAAAAAAGGGCAACAAAAAGCTTTTTCACCAAATAGTCTCAAAGTTGTAGATTAAACCTTCAAACCACTTGCTACTATGCACTTTTATCCATTGTGATAAAGTCAACTAGATTGATGACCCCAAGAGGAGGCCTCAATATTCAACACTCTTGCTTTGAATGTCATGGGATGTATGGACATTTGTTTAAGATACATAGTTCATATAGAACAAATTAAGCCTTTTCTAATGGAAAGTTCTATTTAGAGGTGTATGCATTATTAAAAAGATAAGGCACCAAAACTTGCTAGAGGGAATCCATCATGTATATTTTGTGAGGATTTCAAATCAAAGATTCTTTGTAAACTTAGCCAAAAAATAAATCCCTATAACTTGTAACACTACAACCCACTTTGCTAACATTTGTGTGCATCGTAAAAATAATGATAGGAGAGTTGGATAACTAGTGGTGGTCGATGTTGTGGCCATGGTGCTTGAAAATGGAAGCAAAATGATGTGAATGTTGATACATGACTAAACCTTAGTTCTTAGTAGCTTGCACCACAATGGTTTTAATGACATTTTTCAAGCATTTCAAAACTTGTGAAATGGAGTTCTTTCATTCCATAGGACAAGGTGAAAATATTTGTAAATTCACAAGTTTGTTTCTTTTGGGGGATTTTTTATTTTCCCCCTAATTTGATGGACTACAATTTATAAAGCAAGGATGTATTTGGTTACAAAAGTTGTTCATTGCATTGGTTTAGGATAAACTCAAATCCATATGTACATACAGCAACTACAACCATACCATCAACTAGTTATGCAAGGAGGCCAATCAATGCCAATCAAATGGAATACCTTGGGTAAGATTAATCATATGTATTATGTGTATTTTTTTCTAGTTTGTATGGGTGAAAGTACATAAGTTGTGGCCTTGCTAGGTGGCCACATAGTTGGGTGTTCCCGTGCACTTAGGGCAAAGATTTGATTGATTTGTTTAGCTTCTATGATTTTTTCAATGCATGTTAACTTCCAATGTAATTGTAGCCTTAATTAAAATGTTGATGCCTTCAATCCTTGGAAATTAGATATCATTCCTACATCCTTAAAAGGCCATTGTAAACTTTATTTTGTTTTTTTGTGAATTAATGGCAAAATTAGTAAATATTTTTCAACAAATATCAATTCTTTCTAATTGAAGTGGTTCAAATCAAATGATCAAATGTCAAACTACATCAAAAAGTGCCCCTTTGGCATTGGGATCTTTTTATGTATGTTTGAAGGCATGTAATCAATCAACTTGAGGAGTATAGGACTTTATGTAGTGAATTTTCTAAGTTTTGCTAAGTATGAACTAATGTTATGTTAACATGATATTTACTCATTTAGATCCAATCATTTTTATGATTTGAATTAGCAATTTTCATCAACCAACACATATTAATTGGAAAATATATGTCATGAAATATATTCACCTTGGATAATATCAAGATACAACCAACCCCCAAATGGAAATATATATATTAGGATCAATATGTATGTATGATATATAAAATAAACATGGCTTTGAAAACCTTATTTTTCTTTAAATGTTTATATATATAATAATATTCATTTTTTACTATGGCAAACTTTTCCTTAAGTGGTACCACTAGAAACCACCTTACCAAAATCGCAAGAAAGTTGGACCCAATTTAATAAATAAATTTTCATATACTTATACATTGGTTTATTTGATTGGACTATGTGGGGTCTATGTTCCTCATCTATGCACACATTCATGAAAAATAATGAACACCCAAAAACATATAATATGCATTAACATTTAATTTCTAAACCATTCCTGACCCAATTCCCAACTTTTTAAAATTTTAAGTGTCCTTACATTTACACATTATATATTTTTTCTTATTTATATAGTACATGCACAAGGGAGTGATCCAAACTAATCATTAAAACAACAAATGATAAAAATAGTTATCATTTGTGTCTTTGACATTAATGGCACTTTGGGGCTTCACGATCTTGATTTCAAAAATTCATAACTAAATCAAAACTAATTCAGATCTATAAAAGATATCAAGTAAGTTGGCATTTGAAGTATTCTCAAAAATTAACATCTAAGAAAAATTCCCAAAAAATAGATTCCTTTTGTGTTCTTGATAAAAAAAATCATTTGTGTGACATTCTTAAAACTTTTTCCTTATGCATTCATTTTCCACGTCAAAACATTTTTTTTTGTAAATTTAATTGAAGTTTTGAATTTTACATGATTTGGATACCCTTTTGATAAATAATTTTGAATGAATTTTCTTTTTTATACGAGTCCTATGTTGTCCTAAAGTTGGATGGGTCACAAAAATTTGGGGTGTGACGTTCCGAGTGGTACCACCCAAGGATAAGTTTGCCCACTATTTTGTTTCCCTCCATTCAAGTCTACTAATGTGCTAAAGTACCTTAGTCATTTGGACACATCAATAAGTGGTAGAAAGTTATTGAAGGACATTGGGCTCTTATGGGGTTTATGCAAGGTACCTATTGTCCCATTACATGTGACTACTACAATTCATTTTGGTACAATATTACATATGATTATGTAAGACTAAAAATAAGTACAAGCAACCAAAAGTGAAAATTTAAAAGAGATTTAATTTGATGTGTGGAGAAATAATAATAAATCTAATTTAATGTGCAATTATAAAGTAATTACAAGCACTAGGTCAAACACATGGAATCCATGACTAGTCCAAACTTGGTCATGTAATCATATGCTCATGCCCTTGTAATTTCATATGCAACTTTATGGTTCTAAATGACTATGATTATGATTACAAGATTAGTAGTCATCTTGAAAAATGTGTAGCTACGTAAGGTAAGTACATGTAGGTTGTTGGGCTAGGTAAGTAGCTAGGTAGGTATGCAAGCTAAGTTGGGTAGGCTAGGTAGGCTAAATAAATACATGGTTAGGTTAAGAAGCTAGGCTAGTAGGTTTATAGGTAGGCAACTATATAACTAGGTAGTTAGGCTAGGTAGCCTAGACTAAAAAGGTATGATAGGTAGGATAAGTTAGATAGGTAATTAGGCTATGTAAGCAAGGCAAGGTAGCTAAATAAATGTGCTAGGTAGTTATATTAAGTAAGGTAATTTAGGTAGTTAAAAAGTGTTCGTAACCATAACATGACAAAGCATTTTCTTTAATGAATGTGTGGTGCAATGGTTCAAGATTTGGTCATTCTACATGGAGGCAAGGAGTTCAAGTCCTCATGCTTGCAACATACATGTCTATGTTTAGTTAGGCTACTTAGCTTAAGCTGGGTTTCTTAAACCTAGGCTAAGTTTTTTGCCTAGGTAACTTATTTTTTAAGTTAGCTCACATTGCATAGGCTAGGCTTTTAGGCTATGTTAATAAGTAGGTAGTTAAGTAGGTAGGTGTAGGTAGGTAAATAGGTTAAAGTAGGTACCATGCTCACATAATAAGGTCATTCATGTTGAAATGAATAATTAATTAATTTGGGAAACTCCGGTTTTTCACCCCAAAAATTAATATTTTGAAATTCAATTTGATGTTGAAAGAGACATTTTCCCATTTTGAATGTGTAAAGAAAAATTTAAAAGGACGATTAAATGTTTATGTTTCATATTTCACTTGTAGTTGGATATAGTTACATTTTCTTAAGGATGATTGCCATTTTTCTTACATCTTCATATGGGTGATAGTCACTTTAGTTGCAAAAGTCATTCCTTAAAACAAAAATTGGTCATGTGGGGTGTGAAATTTGGACATTGTCATAATGCATTGTACAATGATTTCTCTTTTCTTGAAAGTTTTAACTATTTCATTTTTCTTAATATAGACTTTCAACATTTTTCCTTTTTAGCCTCATATTTATCCAAATTTTTCATGTGTTTTTAAAGTTATTTTTTGGCAAACTTGCTATAGGTATGGTAATTAAGCTAGGTTTTCCTTCATGATTGTGTTTTTATTAATTATAACCATGGAAGACATAGTTGTTAATAGTGTTTGTGATTATGACCATGGAAATGACTAATGGTAAAAAAAAGAAATATACATTGACTACTAGTCATGCAATGTGAAGCATTTCAAACCCTCACAAATGTAATTGTATGTGTAGTCATAAAAACAAAGTTTTGGCATAATGAGACAAGTTACAAAAGTAAGCATAAAAAGGAAATCTAATTTAGTGTTTGAGCTTGAAAATTTCTAGTGAACAATTTATTT
>Ga0116227_10005855_pt1 | contig 25412 bp, 23 predicted proteins | sample S1TSphgellanicum_FD_89693 | JGI IMG/M metagenome (GOLD analysis project Ga0116227, IMG submission 89693) | Host-associated microbial communities from peat moss isolated from Minnesota, USA - S1T2_Fb - Sphagnum magellanicum MG | ecosystem: Host-associated > Plants > Peat moss > Unclassified... | reverse complement strand
GCAGAACCGCCGCGATCGACTCCGGAGAGTGCCGTTTGCGAGCCATGGGAACCTCCGTGACGGGCCGCATTAGGCGGCCCGAAATTGTGATCCCGCTGGCCTAGTTTTTGGGGTGCCCACCACAACGGAGCTATCGGACGCGAATCGGCAACTTGCGCTTTGGCCACTTTCGATTGCGAGCGGCGTACGTCGCCGTTTGGCTGTGACAGTTTGGGCACAACATTCGGAGGTTTTCCAAGCGATTATCGTTATTTATTCCATTTCGATGATCAAGCTGAATCGTGATGTCACGCCCGTGCCGATTTGAAATGCCACACTCCTCGCAGATGTTTCGCAGTAGGCCAGTGTCAATAAGTCGCCGCTTTACCGTGTAGCGACTTCTCGAGCTTGCAAGAATTCGTTCAAGCGTCCATTTCCGCGGCCTTGTGATGAGGCGACCGCATCGAACGGATTCGATCCAGGACGCTTTCGCGAAGCCAAAATGGCGCTTGCAATCCGCATAACCGTGACCGGAATCGTAAAACTGCTGGATGAGCGCCCAATCATATTTGAAGCAACCTTTCGCCATCGAACATATGTTCGCATAAGAACACGGCGAAGTTGTTAACTGAGGAGCCCATTTTTGCCAGCGAATATGCGAGAAAAACCGCGCGGTCAAGCGCGGTTTCAAATTTAGCCCCAACGGGAGTCGAACCCGTGTTACCGCCGTGAGAGGGCGGCGTCCTAGGCCTCTAGACGATAGGGCCGTCGATGCTCCCGGTCATGGATTCGAACCACGATCACCTGAGTCAGAGTCAGGGGTGCTACCGTTGCACCAACCGGGATCGGGGAGAGCCGTCGGCGTCGTTTACGGGCGCCGCGAACAGTCCCCTCCACCGCCGTGCGTGCCGGCAGGCCACGACCTAAGAGTATACCAGCCTCGATCAAGTGATGGAACTCACTCTTGACCAAGTGGCCAGCGGTTCGACCATGTCCGCCGCGTAACGGCTCGTTCGCTCGGCAGGCAATGCATAGGGCACGGGGCGCATCTTAGGAATGAGTATTCACCGCGTTCGACAAGGAGTCGTCTTGCAGGCAGTCATCCTGGTCGGTGGCGAGGGGACGCGGCTTCGCCCGCTCACGTATGAAACCCCGAAGCCGATGGTCCCGCTTTTCGGCATTCCGTTCTTGGAACGGACCCTCCGCCGGCTCCGCGACGCCGGTGTCGAGGAAGCGGTGCTCGCCGCGGGCTACCTGCCGCGCGCGATCGAAGAGCACTTCGGTGACGGCGCCCGCTATGGGCTTCGCATCACCTACGTCATCGAAGAATCGCCTCTCGGCACCGCGGGGGCGCTGCGCAACGTCGCCGAGCACATCAAGGATACGTTCTTCGTTCTCAACGGCGACATTCTCACCGACCTCGACCTGCGAGCGATGCTCGCCTTCCACCGCGCTCACGGCGGCATTGGAACCCTCCACGCGATCCGCGTCGACGACCCGTCGCCCTTCGGCTGCATCGTCCGCGACGCGGGCGACCGCATCACCGCGTTCGTCGAGAAGCCGCGCCGCGACGCCCCGACCGACGAAATCAACGCCGGAACGTACTTGCTCGAACGGCGCGTTCTCGACGCGATTCCCGCCGGCCGAAGCGTCTCGATCGAACGCGAGACCTTCCCCGAAATTCTCTCGGGAGACCAAGCGCTGCATTCGTTCGTTACGAACGATTATTGGATCGATATCGGCCAGCCCGCGCAGTACCGGCAAGCGCACGACGACGTGCTCGACGGCAAGCTCGAATTGCTCGCCCCCGGCGGGCACTTCTGGAAGATCGGTCAGGCGGGTCTGCCCGCGAACTTGCGGCCTCCCGTCTACATCGGCTCCGGAGCGACGATCGATCCGCTGGCGGTGGTCGGGCCGCATGTCGTGATCGGTTCCGGTTGCAGCATCGCGGCGGGCGCCCACGTCCGCTACGCGGTTCTCTGGGACGGCGTTCGGGTCGAGTCCGGCGCCCGGGTCTCCGAAGCGATCTTGGCGAGCAACGTCGTCGTCGGTCACGAGGCGGTCGTCGAAGCGGGGGCCGTCGTCGGTCATGAAGCGCAGATCGAGCCGGGAACGGTTCTCGAACCCGATGCTCGCGTGTCGGCGGCCGAGGGAATCGTCGCGGCGGAACAGGTCTCGAGCGTCTAGCGGCCCGCCGCCGGGCCGTCCCAAAGTTTGCGACCGCCGCTCCACGGGTATTTGATGAACCCGCGATGATGAATTGAAGGGTTTGAATAATCGTGCAGGTCCAGACGCCCCGGTCAGTTCGCTCGTCGCCGCCGCGCACGCTTTTTCTGGGCTCCTTTCCACCCCGCGAGTGCGGCATAGCGACGTTCACCAAAGATGTGGTCGAGAATTTCGATCGCACGTTTTCGACGCAGAGCGGGGTCGTCGCCATCGACGAACCGGGGGGCGAGGACCGCATCTACAGCAAGCGGGTGGTCGCCCGGCTGAGCCAAAACGATCGAAGTTCGTACAAGCGGGCGGCGCGAGCGATCAATATCCATCCCGCCGAAATCCTCGACGTGCAGCACGAGTACGGCCTCTTCGGCGGCGAGGACGGCGCGTGGTTCCTCGACCTCATCGAGGACGTCCAGAAACCGGTCGTCGTGTCGCTGCACACCGTCCTGCCGGCGCCGACGCCGGAGCATCGCAGCGTCACCCGGCGGATCTGCGCGCGGGCGGATGCGGTCGTCGTGCTCTCCGAAACAGGCCTGCGGATTCTCGTCGATACCTACGGCGTTGCCCCGGGCAAGCTTCAGGTCATCCATCACGGCGTTCCGGACGTGGCGTTTCGCCCCTCGGCGGCCGCGAAAGCCGAACTCGGCTTCGCGGACCGGACGATCGTCTCGACGTTCGGGCTGATCAGCCGCGGCAAGGGACTCGAGTACGGCGTCGAGGCGATGCGGACCGTGGTGCGCCGGCATCCCGAAGCGCTGTACCTCATCCTCGGGCAGACGCATCCCGGCGTTCGCCGGCATGAGGGGGAGTCGTATCGCGAGGAACTCGCCGCGAGAGTCGCGGCAAACGGGCTCGGCGACAACGTGCTGCTCGTCGACCGGTTCCTCGAATTCGACGAACTGATCCGCTATCTCGGCGCGACCGACATCTACCTGACCCCCTATCTCAATCCGGTTCAGATCGTCAGCGGGACGCTCGCGTACGCCGTCGGATTGGGAAAAGCGATCGTTTCGACGCCGTACCTTTACGCCGAGGAACTGCTGGCGAACGAACGCGGGATCCTCACGCCGTTCTGCGATCCGGCCGCGACGGCGAAGGCGATCGGCCGTCTTCTCGACGATCCGGGGCTGCGGCGCGCGATCGAGCGCAGGGCCTATCGTTTCGGTCGCCAGATGACCTGGCCGCATGTCGCCCGCGCGTACGCGCGCGTTTTCGAAGAAGTCGTGCCGCGCCCGCACTTCACCGATGCCACGCGCTTGGTCCGGCCGGCCTAAGGCGTGCGCGCATGACCTGGCACGAACCATCGCTCGAACACCTCATCGCGCTCACCGACGACGTCGGGATCTTTCAGCACGCGACGCACGACGTGCCGAATCGGCGCGAGGGCTACTGCACCGACGACGTCTCCCGGGCGTTCATGGTCGCGAATCTCGCCGCGCGCGCCGGAAATCGACGCGACCAAGCGCTGCGGCTCGGACGCATCTACCTCTCGTTCTTGCACGACGCGCAGCGACCCGACGGTCGCTTCCGAAACTTCATGAGCCACGCGCGCGCGTGGCTCGATCCGGTTGGGACGCCCGATAGCAACGGTCGAGCGATTTGGGCCGCGGGGCACGGCCTGCGGTACGCCCCCCGCGAGGGCTGGCGGCAAATCTGCGGCTCGATGCTCGATCTCGCGTTGCCGAACGTTTCGGACCTGAAGTTCCTGCGTTCGCTCGCCTATGCCGCGCTCGGCCTCGCGCATGCGTACGAAGCTCCGCTCGGCAAGGACCGCCCGGCGCTCGCCGCGGCCCTACGTGCGATCGGCGCCGACTTTACGGCGCGGCACGCGGCCGTTGCCTCGCCAGAGTGGGATTGGTTCGAAAACGAACTGACCTACGATAACGCGCGAATTCCCGAGGCGCTGCTGCGAATCGGTACGGTCCTCGAAGATTCGGCACTGATCGAACTCGGCGTCCGGACGTTCGCTTTCTACGAATCGATCGTCGTCGAAAACGCAATGTTCGTGCCCGTGGGCAATTCGGGCTGGTACGTGCGGGGCGGCGAGCGGGCACGCTACGCGCAGCAACCGCTGGAGGCGGCGGCGTTCATCGACGCGGCGCTCGCCGCCGAGGCGGCAACGAGCGACCGGCGCTACCGCAAGCTTGCCGAAAGCACGCTGGATTGGTTCTACGGGCGCAATTCGTGCGGCGCACTGCTCGCCACGCCCGACGGCGGCTGCTGCGACGGGCTCGAGCGGCTAACCGTCAATCGCAATATGGGCGCGGAGTCGACGCTCGCTTTCGTGGCAAGCGCGTTCGCGCTCGGCGCACCGGCCGAGGGCCGTTTGCGTCTCGCGCGCAGCATACCCTAAAGGCCCGGTACGCCGCCCGACGCGTCTCCGAGGCACAATGCGGCCCGGTGGCGAATAATGGACAGTGATGATTGTCCAATCCGATGCTCTTAGCGACGTCCAGCAAGCTGCTGTAACCCATACCGACGGACCAGTTCTCATCTTCGCCGGCGCCGGTAGCGGCAAGACCCGCGTCCTTACCCACCGGATCGCTTACCTCCTGAACGAAAAGAAAGTCTTCCCGGACCGCATCCTCGCGGTAACGTTCACGAACAAGGCGGCGGGCGAGATGAAGGCCCGGCTCGAGAAGATGGTCGGGCCCGCGGCGCGCGACCTCTGGGTGGGGACGTTCCACGCCACCTGCGTGCGCATGTTGCGCCGCGACGGTAAGAAGATCGGCATCGCCTCGAACTTCGCGATCATGGACGACACCGATCAGCGCTCGATCATCCGCGACGTGCTGCACGACCTCGACTTCGACGAGCGGCAAATTTCGCCGGGCGCCGCGCTCGACGAGATCAGCAAGGCGAAGAACGCGTTGCTCGACGCCGACGGCTACGAAAGCAAGAACACATCGTTCTTCGGGGAGCGCGTCGCGCAGGTTTTCCGCGAATACGACCGCCGTCTGCGCGAATCGAACGGACTCGATTTCGACGATCTCATCGCCAAGACGATCGAACTGCTCGAAACCGACGTCGACGTTCGCACGCGCTATCAAAACAAGTTTCGCTACATACTCGTCGACGAATATCAAGATGTGAACTACGCGCAGTACAAACTCTGCGCGGTGCTCGCCGAAGAGCACAAGAACCTGACCGTCGTCGGAGACGACGATCAGTCGATCTACTCGTGGCGCGGCAGCGACTACAAGAACATCCTGCGCTTCGAAGAAGACTTTCCGGGCGCGACCGTCTTCAAACTCGAAGAGAACTACCGTTCGACGCAGACGATCTTGACCGTTGCGAACGAAATCGTCGCGCAGAACGCCGGACGCGCGGAGAAGAAGATCTTCACCAATCGCGCCGCGGGCGACGCGGTCACGGTGTACGGCGCGGAAACCGAGCGCGCCGAAGCGCGTTACGTGATCGAGAAGATCAAAGAACTCGTGCGCGAGGGCGCCGCATACCGCGATTTCCTCGTGCTCTACCGCACGAACGCGCAATCGCGCGTGTTCGAAGAAGGCTTCCTCAGCGAGGGGATTCCGTATCGCGTGGTCGGCGGCGTCGGCTTCTACGCGCGAATCGAAATCAAAGACATGATGGCGTACCTGCGCTACATCGTCAACCCCTCCGACGCCGTCGCCTTCCGGCGCATCGTCAACGTGCCGCGCCGCTCGATCGGCCAGCAGACGCTCGCGAGCCTCGTCGATGCCGCGAACGCCGCCGGCGTTTCGGTCGGGCAGACCGTGTTCGATAAGGAACTGCTCCGCCGCGCGGTTCCGAAGAAGCAGAAAGAACTCGAGCGTTTCGCCGACCTCATCACGTCGCTGCGCGAACGCGCGGGCGAACTCTCGATCAGCGACTTGCTCGTCGCCGTGATGGAAGAGTCGGGGTATATTCGCGAACTGCAAAGCGAAGATACCGCCGACGCGAAGTCGCGCCTCGAGAACCTGCAAGAACTGATCGGCGTCGCCAAGGAGTTCGAGGGCCGCGAAAATGCGGGTTCGCTCGACGATTTCCTCGCGAACGTCGCACTCGTGAGCGATCTCGACACGCTCGACCCCACCTCGTCGTTCGTGACCCTGATGACGCTGCACGCGGCCAAGGGACTCGAGTTTCCCGTCGTGTTCCTCAGCGGCCTCGAAGAGGGCGTCTTCCCGCACAATCGCGCGTTGACCGACATGACCGAACTCGAAGAAGAGCGGCGCTTGGCCTACGTCGGCATCACGCGCGCGATGGATCGCCTCTATCTTTCCTTCGCGATGCGCCGCACGCTCTTCGGCAACACGTTCGCGCATCCGAAATCGCGATTCTTGGACGAGATGCCGAGCGTCGAAGTGATCGGAAACGTGGTGCCGATGCCGCGTCCGGCCGGCGGGCGCTGGCGCGAGGTCGCGATTCACGAGACGGCCGGCGCCGGCATCGAACTCAAGCTTCAGGTCGGCGACCGGGTGCGGCATCCGAAATGGGGCGAAGGCCTCGTGTCGGCGGCGGAAGGCGCGGGCGGCGACGGGCTGCTCACCATCATGTTCCCGAACGTCGGGGAGAAGATGGTGATGCTCAAGTACGCCCCGCTCGAAAAGGTGACGTAAGGACGTGAACCCCGGAGTTCCCGCGATGCGCGCATCGTGGGGCTGAAAGTTGCGGTAGCGGGCGCGCTTGGAAAGATGGGCCGCGAGGCGTGCGCGGCGCTGGACGCGGCCGACGGCCTCGATCTCGTCGGCGGTTTCGCTCGGCGGCGGGCGGGTGAGGAGCTTGCCGCGACCCTCGGCTTAGCGCGGCCTGCCGGCCGCATCTACGACGACGTCGCGCACCTCTACGACCAGACGCTGCCCGATGTCGTGGTCGATTTCACCGTCTATCCGGTCACGGTCGACGTCGCCCGGGAAGCGATCGAACGCCGCATCTCGCCCGTGATCGGCGCGACGGGCTGGACCGGCGAAGACGAGATGAGTTTTGAATCGATGTGCGACGAGTACGGCGTCGGCGCCGCGATCGTGCCCAATTTCGCGATCGGTGCGGTGCTCATGATGCGTTTCGCGGCGGAGGCCGCGCCGTTTTTTCCGACCGCCGAGATCGTCGAGCTGCACCACGACGGGAAGCGCGATGCGCCGAGCGGCACGTCCAAGGCGACGGCGCGGCGGATCGCGGCCGCCGCCGTCCGGGCGGAGGTTCCGATTCACAGCGTGCGTCTGCGCGGACTCGTCGCCCACCAGGAAGTGCTCTTCGGCGGCGAGGGCGAGACGCTCACGATCCGGCACGACTCCCTCTCGCGATCGTCGTTCATGGCGGGCATGTTGCTCGCGGTGCGCGGCATCCGCGCGCACAAAGGGCTGGTTACGGGTCTCGAAGCGTTCTTGGGAGGCGCGACATCGTGAAGGTAGCCGTCGTCGGGGTGACCGGGGTGGTCGGGGAGACGATCTTACGCGTGCTCGACGAGCGCGGCGTCGAAATCGACGAGCTCGGCGCGTTCGCTTCGCGCGAACGGTCCGAGCCGCTGCACTGGCGTGGCCGCGACTGGCCCATCCGTGCGGCAACTGCCGAAGCGCTCGCCGGCGGCGGCTTCGCCGCGGTTTTCTTCGCTTCGAGCGACGATGCGAGCGCCGAACTCGCCGAGCACGCGCTCGCGGGCGGGGCGATCGTCATCGACAACAGCGCGACGTTCCGTAGCGTCGAAGGCGTGCCGCTCGTCGTACCGGAGGTCAATCCTGAGGCGGCGACGTCCGGCGCGCGTGTTTTCCCGGTCGCCAACTGCACCGCGATCGTGCTCTGCGTGGCGCTAGCTCCGCTCGCCGCGCTCGCCGGATTGCGCAGCGTGCGCGTGGCGACGTATCAAGCCGTCAGCGGCGCCGGAAAAGCGGGCCTCGAAGCCCTCGCGCACGAGGAGCGCGCGGAGTTCACGCTCGAACAGTCCGGCGCGAAATCGCCCTTCGCCGCGCCGATCTTCCGCAACGTGGTTCCCCTGGTCGGCTCGCTCGACGAACGCGGGGATAGTGGCGAAGAGAACAAGGTGGCAAGTGAAACGCGCAAGATTCTCGGCCTGCCCGGCCTGCACGTCGCGGCGACCGCCGTGCGCGTGCCCGTCCGTTTCGCGCATAGCGAAGCCGTGTTCGTCGAAACGGAACGCGACACGACGGTGAGCGAACTCGCGGGCGCCCTCGAGCACGCCCGCGGCGTCGTCTATCACCGAACGGGCATCGCGACGCCGCGCGATGTCGAAGGCCAGGACCTCGTTCACGTCGCGCGACTGCGTGCGGAGGGCGATTCGAAGCGCCACTTCCAGCTTTGGGTCGTCGGCGACCAAGTCCGCAGGGGCGCCGCAACCAACGCCGTGCAGATCCTCGAACTCCTGATCGCGCGCGGTCGCTTCACGAGCCCGATCCATGCCTGAGCGCCCAGGCTTCGGCCTCGTTCGAGCGGTCGACCCGGACGCGAGCGGCGCCGGTGAGCCGGGCCGTCGCGATTTCAAAGCAAAAACGATCGTGCAAAAGTTCGGCGGCAGTTCGCTCGCATCGCCGGAACTGCGCGAGATCGCCGCGTCGCGCGTGCTCGAGGCACGCCAGCGCGGGGCCTCGCCCGTCGTCATTTGCTCGGCCCTCGGACGCGCGCCGGAGCCGTACGCGACGGACTCGCTGCTCGAGTTCCTCGGGCCCTCGCGCGGCGGTCCGAACCGCGATCTCCTCATTTCGTGCGGCGAAGCGATCGCTTGCGCCGTCTTTGCCGAACTGCTCACGGCGTGGGGCGCCGACGCGCAGGCGATGACGGGTGGCCAAGCCGGCATCATTACCGACGCGAATTTCGGCGACGCGAAAATTCTGCGTGTCGCGCCGGAGAACGTCTTCCGGTTGCTCGAACGCGGGATCATTCCCGTCGTCGCGGGTTTCCAAGGCGTCACGGAAACGGGCGCCGTCACGACGATCGGCCGTGGCGGCAGCGATCTCTCGGCGATCGCGCTCGGCGACGCGCTCGGCTCGGAAGCCGTGGAAATCTTCACCGATGTCAGCGGCGTGATGACGGGTGACCCGCGGCGGATCGCCGGCGCTCACACGATCGATCGCGTCAGCTATGCGGAGATGGTCGAACTGGCAGCGGACGGCGCGAAGGTGATGCATGCAAAGGCGGCCGAACTCGCCCGCGTGACCCAGACGCCGTACGTGGTCAAAGGCCTGCGTTCGAACTTCGGCTCGACGATCGACGAGGGCCACAAACCGAGCGAATCCAAACCGGTCACCGGGATCACGTCGCTGCGCGACGTCGTCTTCATCCGCGTGATCCAAGGCGAGATCGACGATCTCGAAGCGCGCCGGCAACTCGAACTCGAGATCTTCGGGCGCGCCGCCGAAAGCGACGTCTCGGTCGATATGATCAACGTCAATAACGCCGGCGTGTTCTTCATCGTCGACACCTGCGATCTCGAGACGATTCGGCGCGTGTTCGCCGGCTTGAACATGGCGCTGCGCGTGCGCACGAATTGCGCGAAGATTTCGATCGTCGGTGCGGGCATGCGCGGCGTTTCGGGCGTCATGTATCGCGTCGTGCAAGCGCTCTCCGAGGCGGGGGTCGAAATCATTCACTCCACCGACTCGAACATCACGATTTCGGTGCTGGTCCCCGAGGAAGACGTCGCGCGGGCCGAACAAGCGATTCACGATTACTTTCGTCTGGGCCGGGGCCAGGACGCGACGCCGCCCGAGATGGTCGCGGGAGCGCCGCGATGACCGTCGCCGCGCGGGCGCCGGGAATCGGGCCGCTGCTCACCGCGATGCTGACGCCGTACGACGAAAGCGGCGCGGTCGACGTTCATCAGGCGGCGCGGCTCGCCCGCTACCTGATCGCCGAGGGGAACGACGGCCTCGTGGTCAGCGGCACGACGGGTGAATCGCCGGCGCTCGACGATGGCGAAAAGCTCGCGCTCTTCGCGGCGGTCGTAGCGGCCGTCGGCGACCGCGCCGCCGTCGTCGCCGGCACCGGCGGCAACAACACGCGCCACTCCGTCGAACTGACGAAGCGCGCCGAAGCGCTCGGCGTCGACGGCATCCTCGCGGTCGTGCCGTACTACAACAAGCCGACGCAGGACGGCATGCTCGCGCACTTCGGCGCGATCGCCGAAGCGACGGCGCTCCCGGTCATCGTCTATAACATCCCGGCGCGAACGGGCGCGAATATGCTTCCCGCAACGTTGATCGAACTCGCGCTGCGGCACGGCAATATCGCGGGGGTCAAAGAGTCGTCCGGCGATTGCGCCCAGTTCACCGAGATCTTGCGCACCCGGCCGGAAGGCTTCGGGTTTTGGGTCGGTGACGATCACATGGTCTTGCCCGCGCTCGCACTCGGCGGCGACGGACTCATCAGCGTTGCGGCGCACCTTTGCGCGCGCGAGTTCGTCGCGTTGCGCTCGGCATTCCGCAGCGGCGAGTGGTCCCGCGCCGCCCGCATCAACGGCGAACTCGCGCCGCTGATCGCCGCGCTATTCGCAACGACGAGTCCGATACCGGTGAAGTGGGCGCTCGACGAACTCGGCTTCGCCCTCGGACCGTGCCGTTCGCCGCTCGGCGCGATGCCGGCGGATCTCGCCGCGCGCTTGCGGCCGCTGGTCGAACCGTTCCGCGAACGCATCGACGCGCTCGCCGTCGCGCACACGTAGCGGTCGAAGCGACGTTGTCATCGGTCACCATTCTCGGCTGCCGGGTCGATGAGATCGGCCGGCTCGAAGCCGTGCGGCGAATCGTCGCGCTCGCGCGCGGCTCGCGGCCCGCACTCGTCGTGACGATCGGAACGGAAATGATCGTGCGCGCGCAGCGCGACGCGGCTTTTCGCGAAGTGGTAAACGCGAGCGCGCTCTCGTTGTGCGACACGATCGGCGTGCTCTTTGCAGCCCGTCTTCACGGCGCCGCGCTCGGCGAACGGGTCGCGGGCATCGATCTGCTCGAACCGCTCTGCGCCGCGCTCGCTCGCGAGGGGCTGCCCGTGTATTTTCTCGGCTCCAAAGGCGACACGGCGCGCCGCGCGGCGGACGTTCTCGCCGGCCGGATTCCGGGGCTCCAGGTCGCGGGCGCCCGGGACGGCTACTTCCCGGACGAGGACGACGATCTCGTGACGGCGAGCATCCGCGCGAGCGGCGCCCGCGTGCTCTTCGCCGGACTCGGTTCGCCGCGTCAGGAACTTTGGATCGCGCGCCGCCTCGCCGCAACGGGTGCGGCGGTCGGCATCGGCGTCGGCGGATCCTTCGACGTCATCGCCGGCAACGTGGCACGCGCGCCTGTGATCTGGCGCCGCCTCAATCTCGAATGGCTTTATCGCTTGCTTCGGGAACCCGAACGCTGGAGGCGCCAACTCGCGCTTCCGCGTTTCGTGTGGCTCGCGTTATGCGAGCGACTTACGACCCGTTCGACTCGGAGGTTGACGTGAAAGCCATGATCTTGGCGGGCGGGATGAGCACCCGGCTCTACCCGCTGACGCGAGAAGTCCCCAAACCCCTCGTTCCGATCGCGGGCGAACCCAACAGCGGGCACCTGATGCGCTACTTGCGCTCGTTCGGCATCGAGGAGGTGGCGATCAACGTGCACTACCTCGCCGACAAGATCGAAACGGCGTTCGGTGACGGCTCGAAATACGGCGTCAAGCTGACGTATTTGCACGAAGCCGAGTTGATGGGTAGCGCCGGCGGCGTCAAGGCGATGGAAGGCTTCTTGGGCGACGACACCTTCGTCGTGATCGGCTGCGACGAACTGACCGACATGCGCCTCGACGCATTGATCGCCTTTCACAAAAAACGGCAAGCGATCGCTACGATCGCGCTCGTTCCGGCCGACGACGTGTCGCAGTACGGCGTCGTCGTGGTCGCCGACGACGGGCGCATCACCGAGTTTCAAGAAAAGCCGCCCAAGGGGACGGAAAAATCGCATCTCGTGAACACGGGCGTCTACGTATTCGAGCCGGCGATCTTCGAGCGCATCCCGGCGCGTGAGTTTTGGGATTTTGGAAAGAACGTCTTCCCCGAGTTGCAGCGCGATGCCGCGCCGTTTTACGGGTTATCGATGCAGGGCGCATACTGGCGCGACATCGGGACGCCGGGTGAATACCGTCTCGCGACGCGCGACGTTCTCGAGGGCAAGGTGCGTCTCGATAGCGCGCGGGCGCGCGGCTACCCGCCCGACGCGATCCTCGGGAACGACGTCGTGATCGAAGGGGACGTGCGCATCGGTTCGCGCGCGCGGCTCGGTGACGGCGTGCGCATCATCGGGCCCTCGGTCATCGGCGACGCCGTCACGATCGGCGCCGGCGCCACGATCGAGAATTCCATCGTCTGGGACGGCGCGAAGATCGGCCGCGGCGCGCGCGTCGCGGACAGCATCGTCGGCATCGATTTCGACATCGCCGCCGGCGCCTCGATCGAAGGCGCGATCGTGGCGAACGAACCGGCGGCGGCGCGCTAGCACGCACTTGCCGGCGGAACGCGCCGTCGTGAACAAGGGACGTGTACTTCGCACGCCTTTTCCGCACGCTCTATCCGACAAGGTGCGTCGGCTGCGGCCGCGCCGGCGCGATCTTCTGTCCGGGCTGCCGCCCGCATCCGTCGGCCGTCCGCGACCGGTGCGCCGGCGACCTCGTCGTTAGCGCCGCGGGCCGCTATGCCGGCGTCTTGCGGCGCGCGATCCTGCTCTACAAGCGCGGCCGGCGCGACGCCGGCGACGAACTCGCGGCGCTCGCGGCAGAACGGCTCGGCGCTCGCGTCGAACGCGGCGTCCTCCTCGTCCCGGTGCCGACGACCGGGCGACGGCGGCGGAGGCGCGGATTCGATCAGGGCGTCCGGCTCGCGCGCGGCATCGGTTTGCGGATCGACCGGCCGGTCGTGCTCGCGCTCGCGCAGGTAGCGGGCGACGCCCAGCGCGGGCGGTCGCGCCGGGAACGCGTCGCGGCCCGCGGCCGTTTTCGCTGCGTCGCGCCGCACCTCTTGGCGGGCGCGCGCATCGTTCTCGTCGACGACGTCATGACGACCGGCGCGACCCTGCGCGACTGCGCCGCCACGCTCGAACGCGAAGGAGCTTTCGTCGTCGGCGCCCTCGTGCTGGCGCACGCTTAAACTCAAGACAGGTCGGCAGAAGGCTGCGCTGGAACGCATCGCTCGAGCTTCAGCAGCCGATGTTTTCTCACGTTCGATGCTGCTACGCTCGACCGCGATGAGACGCTTTGCCAGGAGCGCTGCTATCCGCTACCGCCTATTTTTGCCGGTCATTTTCCTTGCTTTCGCACCGCTGTGGGGTTGTTCGGGCGGCGCCTCGCCGAGTACGCCGGTGAGCCAACTCCAATCGTCGTCGCGCGCGCCCGCGAACGTCGTCGCCGCTGCCGCTGCCCCGCTCGCTGCCGTGGAGCCGGCGGCGTTGCCGCTCTATGAGACGCTCTACCGGTTCACCGGCGGACGGGATGGCTCGGTCCCGCTCGCCGGGTTGATCGTCGTCAACAACGTTCTCTACGGCACGACGTCGGCGGGCGGTTCGGCCGGCTGCGGCGGCGTGTATTCGCTGACGCCGAGCGAGGACGGCAACACGTTTGCGGAGTCGTCGCTGCACGATTTCATCGGAGGGTCGGGCGGTTGCAGTCCGAGCGGGGCGCTCGTCGCGAACGGCTCGTACCTCTACGGCGTGACCGACGGCGGCGGCAGCAGCGGTTACGGAACCGTCTACGAGGTACCGCTCGCCGGCGGTTCGGGGAAGGTCCTGTATTCGTTTAGCGGCGGCGCCGACGGTGGCGTTCCCGTCTGCACATTGACCACCGACGGCACGTACCTGTATGGGACGACCCTGACCGGCGGCGCGGTTTCCAAAAGCCAGCCCGCGGGTTACGGCGTCCTCTTCCGGTTGTCGCTCAGCCACCCGACCGAAACGGTCTTGCACGCCTTTACGTCGAGTCAAAGCGCTTCCGACGTCTATGCATCCTACGGAGGGGTGGTCGAGTCGGGCAACGTCCTGTACGGAACCGGCGAGTTCGGCGGCGCGCACGGCGCCGGCGGCGTCTTCCGCTACCCGCTGCCGAGCGGTCCGGAGTCGCTGGTCTATTCCTTCGCCGCCGCCGGCGCGACCGACGCCGGTCAGCCCGGAGCCGCCCCGGTCGTGATCGGATCCGACCTCTACGGAACGTCGGAAACGGGCGGAACGGGAGTGGGAGACGGAACCGTCTTCAGGGTGCCGCTCGGCGGCGGTTCGGATTCGCTGCTCTATTCGTTCCAGGGCGCCAAAGACGGCAATCTGCCGCAAGCTCCGGTGACGCTCAACGGCGTCACGCTGTTCGGCACGACCGAGAGCGGCGGTTCCGAAAAGCTCGGCACGCTCTACGGCGTTCCGCTCGCCGGCGGCAACGCAACGATCCTGCACAACTTCGTCGGCGCCGCGCAGGGCCGGTACCCCTTCGGCGCCCTCGTGGGGATCGGCTCATTTCTCTACGGTACGACCTACGGCGGCGGCACGAACGACGACGGAACCGTATTCCGCATGCACCTGCCAAAGAGCTAGTCGCCCGGAGCCCGCCCCAACTGCATCGCCGGGCCACGCCCCCGGGTTAAACAACTCGCATCATCAGGCGCGGCCCCGCGTCAAACCGGTCCGGCGATCCGAACACCCGCCCCGACTTCAAAGGAGAACAGCGATGGCAAAAGCCGTGTGGAACGGAAAAACGCTCGCGCAAAGCGACGCGACGGAAGTGGTCGAGGGGAATCATTACTTTCCCGCCGATTCGATCGACTGCACGCTCTTCAAGAAGAGCGATACGACCTCGGTTTGCCCGTGGAAGGGCACGGCCAGCTATTACACGCTCGTCGTCGACGGCAAAGAGAACGCCGACGCGGCTTGGTATTATCCCGCGCCCAAGGATGCTGCAAAGCAGATTAAAGATCACGTCGCATTCTGGAAAGGCGTCGAGGTCCAACCGTAGTTTCTCCGCTCGACCGGATTTATTTGCGGCGCGCGTGCGAGCTGGCTGCCCGCGGGCGCGGAAGCACTTCGCCCAATCCGGTGGTCGGCGCGACGCTCGTGCACGGGGCGCGGACGCTCGGCGAAGGCTTTCATCGCGTTCGTGGCGGTCCCCATGCCGAAGTCGAAGCGCTTGCGGACGCCGCGCGGCGCGGCGAAGACGTTCGCGAGTCGACACTCTACGTCACGCTCGAACCGTGCGATCACGAGGGCTTGACGCCGCCATGCACGGCCGCCGTCATCGCCGCGGGCATCGCGCGCGTCGTGCTCGGGACGATGGATCCCAACCCGCGAACGGCGGGCGCGGGCGCCGGGCGTTTGCGCGCCGCGGGGCTCGGCGTCGACGTGGCGGACGACGAATGGTCTCGCGCGCTCGTCGAAGATTTTGCTGTTGCGGTCGTGCGGGGGCGGCCGTACGTCCGGCTCAAGCTCGCGACCTCGCTCGACGGGCGGGTCGCACCGCGACCCGGGGAACGGCACTGGCTGACCGGTGCGGAAGCGCGCGACTACGTTCGCGAGCAGCGCGCCGCGTGCGACGCGGTGCTCGTTGGTGCGGGCACCGTCCGCATCGACGATCCGCAGCTTTCCGTGCGCCCGCCCCGCGAGCGGCGGCGCCCCTATTTCCGCGTGGTGGCCTGCGAACGTGATTCGGTACCGGTCGACGGCGCGGTGTTCGCGCCGCTCGCGGGCTACGAACGCACGATCGTCCTCGCCCCGGCCGGCGCGCGCGAGCGATTCGCAGAACTCGAAACCGTCGCCGAGGTCATCTACGTCGGGGCTGCCGGCGACCGCGCGCTGGATCTCGGGCTGGCGCTTGCGGCTCTGCACACGCGAGGGATCGCGAGCGTCTTTTGCGAGGGCGGCCCGACGCTCGCCGGCCGATTACTCGAAGCGGGGCTGGTCGACCGGGTCGACTGGCTGATCGCCCCGGCGCTCCTGTGCGGCCCGGGGGCCGTCCCGGCGCTCGCGGGCGGGCCGAGCGGCGTTACGTTGAAGTTCGAACGCGTCGAACGCTTGGGGCCGGATGTCTTGCTAACGGCGATCGTGGCGTGAGCGCGGGTCGGAGGAGTTTTCTTGTTTAGCGGTCTGATCGCGTATTTGGGAACGGTCGCCGGGCTCGTGCCCGACCCGCGCGGCGGCGTGCAATTACGCATCGCGGCGCCCGGCGCGGTTGCCGAAGGCGTGGCGCCCAAGGATTCCGTCGCGATCGGCGGCGTCTGCCTCACGGTCGTCGCCTGCGACGGCGAGACGATGACCTTCGACGTCGTTCCCGAGACCCTCGAACGTTCGGCGCTCGGCGCGCTCGCGCTCGGCAGCCCGGTCAACGTCGAGCTTTCGCTGCGTCTGGGCGACCGGCTCGGCGGTCACCTCGTGTACGGCCACGTCGATGCGACCGCGCGGATCGCCGCCAAAGTGGCGGAGGGTCAGGGGCACCGGTTGACGGTCGAACTGCCGGCGGCGCTCGCTCCGTACGTCGTCGAGAAGGGCTACGTCGCGGTCGACGGCACGAGCTTGACCGTCGCGGCGGTTCGCGGCGATCGCTTCGAGATCGCGCTGATCCCCGAGACCTCGGCGCGCACGACGCTCGGAACCAAGGGTCCGGGCGATCCCGTCAACCTCGAGATCGACCCGATCGCCCGCTACGCGCTTGCCGCCGCCGTTCACTACGAACGCACCTCGGCGACGGCCTCGCCCTCGAGCGACGAACTCGCTTGGGCGTACGAAATTTAAGCGCTAAAGCTTCGTGCGGGCCGGGTATCTCATAGCGCCGCGTCGCGTCGAATTGCGCGACGACGCCGTGCCCGCCGCCGAGCCGGGCGGCGTGGTCGTGCGCGTGCGGGTCGCGCTCACCGACGGCACCGACCTCAAAGCGTTCCGCCGCGGCCACCCGCAAATGCCGATGCCCACGCGCTTCGGGCACGAGTTCTCGGGCGACGTGGCGGCGGTCGGCGCGAACGTGACGGCGTTTGCGCCGGGAGACGCCATCATGGCGGTCCACTCGGCGCCCGACGGCACGTGTTTTTGGTGCTTGCGCGCTGAAGAAGAGCTGTGCGAACGGGTGATGGAGACGAAGATCCTCGGCGCTTACGCGGAGTACATCGGCCTGCCGGCGCATATCGTCGAGCGCAACGCGTTCAAGAAGCCCGCGCACCTTTCGTACGAAGCGGCCGCGTTTCTCGAACCGCTCGCCTGCGTCGTCCACGCTCAGGCGATGCTCGCGCCGAAGCCGGGTGACACGGTCGCGGTGATCGGTGACGGCGGGTTCGGCCTGCTGCACGCACTCGTCGCGCAGGCAAACGGCGCGCGCGTCATTCTGATCGGCCGTCGCGCCGCGCGGTTGGCGCTCGCGCAGACGCTCGGCATTGCCGCAACGCTCGACGCGCGCGACGGCGATCTCGGAGCGGCGCTCCGCGCCCGAACGGACGGCCGCGGCGTCGCTGCGGTCATCGAATGCACGGGCGCCGCCGAGGTCTGGGAAGCGGCGCCCGGATACGTCCGGCGCGGCGGCGCGGCCGTGCTCTTCGGTGGTCTCCCCGGCGGGACGCGCGTGAGCTTCGATGCGGCGCGCCTGCACTACGACGAAGTGCGGTTGCTGTCGCCGTTTCACTTTACGCCGCGAGCCGTGCGGGCCGCGTACGAATTGCTCGCCGCCCGAACCTTCGACGTAACGCCGTTAATTAGCGCGCGCTATCCGCTCGAACGGCTGACCGAGGCGTTCGCAGATCTCGAAAGCGGTCCGGGCCTCAATCTCAAATTCGCGATCGTTCCGGAAGAAACGGAAAGCGGCTAGAGTTTGCGCTCTCACATCGGCGGCGAATACCCGCCCATCCGATTTGGTTTACGGCGGACGTGACGACCCGTGACCTGCCCGCGACGATGCGCGCCGCCGTGATGTATGACGTCGACGACATCCGCATCGAGGAACGCCCGCTGCCGCACGTGCAGCCCGGCGACGCGCTGGTCCGCATCGGTGCGAGCGGCGTGTGCAGCGGCGACCTCATGCCGTGGTACGTGCGGCGGAAAGCGCCGTTCGTATTCGGCCACGAGCCGGCCGGTACGGTCGTCGCACTCGGCGGCGACGGGCCGTTTCTCACCCGCGACGGCACGCGTCTGGGGCTCGGGGACCGCGTCTTCACGCATCACCACGCGCCGTGTCTGGATTGCGAGGACTGTCGCGCGGGACGCTACGTGCACTGCCCGACCTGGCGGAAGACGGCGCTCGAACCCGGCGGCATGGCGGAGTACGTGCGTGTTCCGCGAGCCAATCTGGGCGACACGCTGCTGCTGCCCGAATCGGTCTCCTTCGCCGACGCATCGCTCGTCGAGCCGCTCGCCTGCGTGGTGAAGTCGCTGCGCCGAGCGTTCCCGCGCGAGTTGCGTGATCGGACTGCTCGCGCGGATTCGCTTGCGGGCCGGTCGCTCTACGTGATCGGCGCGGGCGTCATGGGACTGATGCACGTCGCGCTCGCAACCGCCTTCGGCGCGACGGTCTATGCGAGCGATTTCAACCGTCCGCGGCGCGACCTCGCCGAGCGTCTGGGAGCGGCGCAAACGTTCGCCCCGGAAGACGCGCTCGCGCGGCTGGGCGCTGCGACGTCGGGCCGTCTCGCTGACGCGGCGATCTGCGGCCCGGGTACGGCCGCCGCACTCGCTCACGGCGTCGAAGCGCTCGGCGCGGACGGAACGCTTGTCATGTTTACGCCGATCGAACCCGGCGAGCGGTTTGCCTTCGATCAGAGCCCGGCTTATTTTCGCGACGTGCACCTCGTCGCGTCCTATTCGTGCGGACCGGATGATACCGCCGACGCGCTGGATTTCATTCGCGCCGGTATCGTGACGAGCGATCGGCTCGAGGTGACGGAATTCCCGTTTCCCGCAGTCGAGGCCGCCTACGACGCGATGCGCCACGCCGAAGTCGTCAAAGCGATCGTCGTTTTTTAGGCCTCGTGCTGGCCCCTTCGACAGGCTCAGGGTGACGAGTCGGCGTCGAAGGGTCGCGCCTTCTGCTAATTGGCTGCGTCGAGCCGCGCTCGCGGCGCGCCCGCGCCGGCGCGGTGGAAGAACTGGAGCAGCGGCAATTCCACCGCGCGATAGATCGCAAACGAACCCGCGATCACCACCGCGTAACCGGCAAGAGCGAACGCCAGATCGGCCGCGGTGCCGTGCAGATGAAGCCGGGCGAAGAGCGCGGTGTACGCGCCCAGCAGCGCGTTGTGCCAGAGGTACATCGTATACGACGCGTCGCCGATTCGCACGAAAAAGCCGTGAACGGAACGCTCGTACTCGGCTTCGAGCGTGCAGGCGCCGTACACGAGCATCGCGATGCCGGGCGTTGCGACGAGCACGCGATACCACGCGAGCGACCACGAGTCGAATCCGTCGAAGCGCGCCGAATAGACGACCGCCGCCGCAAGTAAGAGGGCTCCGGCGACGATGAAGCTGCGCGGCGCGAAGACCCGGCGACCGGTCACGAGGATGCCGATGCCCATACCCGTCATAAATTCGAGGCTGAGGGGAGTTCCGATGAAGCCGATTGCGATGTTCGTGTTGCCGAAGAACCAGGCGACATTGCACGCAAGCGTGATCGCGATCCATCCCGCAACGATGAACTTGAGGCGCTCGCGCGTGAAGAACATCGCGACCGTGAACACGAGATAGAAATACATCTCGAATTGGAGCGACCAGGCGACGAACATGAGCGGGCCGCCTTCGTGCGGCACGAGCAACAGCGAAGCGACCAGATCCCAGGCCGAAAAATGACGGAGATGTTCGATGCGCGGTGCGATGAGGCTCATCGCGACGAACGCGAGCGTCGCCACCCAGTACGGCGGATAGATGCGAAGCGCGCGCCGTTCGAGGAAGCTTCGCGGAGCGTCCGGCTTCCCAAAGGTGTTCCGCGTCGTGACGATCATGATCAGACCGCTGATCACGAAGAAGAGATCGACCCCCAGCGCCCCGCCCGCGCCGAAGCCCGCAAGGAGGCCATGGGGAAAGACCTTTGCTTCGTCGCGGGGCAGGTGGTCGCCGACGACGAGTAAGGCCGCAAGTGCGCGCAGAGCCTGCACATTTCTAAGCTTCATTCGTACCGCCGTACCGCGCCTGGGGATCCGGCAATGCCGCCGGCCGGCAGGGCTTGACAAATGTCACGTCTACATTATCGACTTGACAAGCGCAAAGCACCCTCCGATACTAGAGGTATGAGTTCGTTCGCCGAAGCCCTGCAAACCGCAATGGACCGCGAGGGTCTTACCGCCTCGGAATTGGCCTCGCGGGCGGGCCTTACCGAAAGCGGGATCAGCCTGCTGCGCTCCGGCCGGCGAACCCCGTCGTTCCGCTCGATTCAGGCGCTCTCCAAAGCGTTGCCGGTTCTGGGGGCGATGCTCGCCGACGAGCCCGTCGAAGCGTCCGTCTTCGACGCGATCGACGACGCGATCGCCGATATTCGGGCCGGAAAGATGGTCATCGTTCTCGACGACGAGGACCGTGAGAACGAAGGCGACCTCGTCATGGCCGCGCAGATGGTGACGCCCGAGGCGATCAACTTCATGCGTAAGGAGGCGGGCGGCCTCATCTGCGTGCCGATCATCGGCCGGCGCCTCGACGAGTTGCAGATCCCGCTCATGGTTTCCGATAACACGGCGTTGCACGAGACGGCGTTCACGGTGTCGATCGAGGCGCGCCATACGACGACGACCGGAATCTCGGCCCAGGACCGCGCCGCGACCGTCAAGGCGATGCTCGACCCGACGGCGACGCCGGCCGATTTTCTGCGGCCGGGACACATGTTTCCGCTGCGCTCGCGCGACGGCGGCGTGCTCGTGCGCGCGGGCCAAACCGAAGCATCGGTCGATCTCGCGCGGCTCGCCGGCTTCTATCCGGCCGGCGTCATCGTGGAAATCATGGCCGAGGACGGAACGATGATGCGTCTGCCCGCGCTGCGCGAATTCGCTAAAAAACACGGCTTGCGGCTCATCACGGTCAAGGACCTCATCGCCTATCGCATGCGCACCGAAAAATTGGTCAAACGCATCGCCGACTTCGAGTTGCCGACGACGTTCGGCCGCTTCCGCGGCGTCGCCTACGAGACCTCGATCGACAGCGTCGCACACGTGGCGATGGTCATGGGCGACATCGGCGACGGCAAGGACGTGCTCGTGCGCGTGCATTCCGAATGCCTCACGGGCGACGCGCTCCATTCGATTCGCTGCGACTGTGCCGCGCAGCGCGATGCGGCGCTGGAAATGATCGCGCGCGAAGGCCGCGGCGTCTTACTCTATCTCCATCAAGAAGGGCGCGGCATCGGGCTTGCAAACAAGCTGCGAACCTACGAGCTGCAAGATCGGGGCGCCGATACGGTCGAAGCGAATCTCGCGCTCGGGCTTCCCGCCGATAAACGCGATTACGGGTTGGGCTCGCAAATGCTCGTCGATCTCGGCGTTAAGGAAATGCGGCTGCTCACGAACAACCCGAAGAAGATCGTCGGTTTGGAGGGCTACGGGTTGACGATCGTCGATCGCGTGCCGCTCGCGGTCGTGCCCAACCCCGACAATGCGCGGTACATGGATACCAAACGCGAGAAGATGGGACATCTGTACGAGGCCGTTTCGTGAAGGTCGAGAGTAACGGCGCTTCGGCGGCGGAGTTACCGCAGGGGCGCGGCAAGCGCGTCGCGGTCGTCTCGGCATCGTTCTACGCGGATCTCTCCGCTTGGCTCGAAGACGGCGCGCGCCGCGCGCTCGACGCGTGCGGAGTCGCAAGCGACGCACGCACCTTCGCGCGCGTGCCGGGGTGCTTCGAGCTTCCGCTTGCGGCGCGGCTTCTGATCGATACCGGCCGCTACGATGCTGTCGTCGCGCTCGGCGTCGTGGTGCGCGGCGATACGCCGCACTTCGAGTACGTCGCGGGCGAATGCGCGCGCGGCATCATGGACGTGCAACTCGCGACCCGCGTGCCGATCGGCTTCGGCGTGCTCACGACCGAGACGCTCGCCCAGGCGCAGGAACGCGCCGACCCGGCCCGGGGCGATAAGGGCTTCGAAGCCGCGGTCGCGGCGCTCGCGGTCCTCGCTGCGGTCGCGTAGGCGCGCGCCGGACGGCGTGCGAAGCGACCCGTGATGAGTTTAGAAAGCGTCTGGTGGTCGCCGGCGCAAGACGGCCGCCCGGCCGGCGCCGGTTACGTCGACCAGCGACTGATCCCGCACGAACTGCGCCGCGAGACGGCGACGACGATCGACCGTGTCGTCGCAGCGATCGCGACGCTCGCCGTTCGCGGGGCGCCGGCAATCGGGATTTTCGGCGCCTACGGAACGGCCCTCGCCTACGAGTTGTACGCGGCCGGCGGCAACGACTACGGTAACGGCAACGACGCCGCGTACCGCGCGGCCGCCGCGCGCATCCGGGCCGCCCGGCCGACGGCGGTCAACCTCGCCTGGGCCGTCGATCGCGTGCTCGCCGCCGGCGCCGGAGCGCTGGCCGAGGCGCGCGCGATCCACGACGAGCAGCGGGCCGTCGATCGCGCGATCGGCGAACACGGCGCGCGACTCATGCCGGAGCGCGGCAGCGTGCTGACCCATTGCAATACCGGGCCGCTCGCGACGGGCGGAAGCGGCACCGCGCTTGGGGTCTTCATCGCCGCGCACGACGGCGGGAAGAAGCTGCACGTCTACGTCGATGAAACGCGGCCGCTGCTGCAGGGCGCACGGTTGACGACCTTCGAACTCGCCGCAGCCGGCGTCGACGCGACCCTGATCGTCGACGGCGCTGCCGCCGCGACGATGAAACTCAAAGAGGTCGCGGCGGTCGTCGTGGGAGCGGATCGCATCGCGCGTAACGGCGATACCGCAAACAAGATCGGCACCTACGCGGTTGCGATTGCCGCCGCCCACCACGGCATCCCGTTCTACGTCGCCGCTCCGCGCTCGACGATCGATTTCGACCTCGCGGACGGCTCCGGCATCAACATCGAGGAACGCGCGGCCGACGAGATTTACGCCGTCGGCGGAGTGCGCACGGCACCGGCCGGCGTCGCGGCGTACAATCCCGCCTTCGACGTCACGCCCGGCCGGCTGATCGCCGGCATCATCACGGAGTACGGCGTCGCCCGGCCGCCCTACATCGAATCGCTGCCCGACCTCGCGACGCGGCCCGCGTTCGGCCTCTTGCCGCGATAGTTCGCTCGTGAAGTTCTACGACTTCATCGACAAGCAGCCGGCGATCGGCAAGCTCGCCGTCATCGAAGGCGTGGAGCGAATCTTCGCCGAGCGCGCGCTGGCGGCGATCGTGGATCGCCTGCTCCCCGCCGCCGAACGCGACCTCAACCTCGACCGCTTCACCGCGGATCCGGCAGTCTTTGGAGCGATCGAGGCGGCGCTGGCCGCCTTCCCGTTCCTCGGAACGCGCCGGGTCGTCGTCGTGCGCGGCGCCCACGAGCTCCGGGCGGAGCCGCGCCGCGCCCTCATCGCTCTCGCCGAGCGCATGCCCGCGGGTAACACGCTGGTCATCGAAGATCTGGTTTCGCCATCCAGTAAGCGACCCGAACCGCTCGCCAAGGCGCTGGGGCGGGCGGCGCTCCGCATCGACACGACGGCGGGCGCCGATGTGCGCGCGCGGTTCGTGCGCGAGACGCTTGCGGAGTTCGGCGCGAAAGCGGACGGCGCCGCCACCGCGGCCCTCGTGGACGGGACGGCCGATCTCGCGGGCGTTCGCACCGACATCGAAAAGCTCGCGCTGTGCGGCCCCGCGATCACGCTCGAAGACGTGCGGCGGGAGACGCTCGTGAGCGAGGACGTGCGCGCCTATCAGTACGCCAGTGCCGCGGTCGCGGGGCGGGCGGGCGAGGCGCTGGCCCTGGCGGGCGAAATGTTCGGCGCGGACCCGCGCGGGGCGGCAGTGCCGCTCTTGGCCGCCCTTGCCGCCGAGTACGGTCTCGTGTGGGAACTGGCCCGGCCCGGCGGCAGCTTGCCGGCCAAGGCGCGGTGGCGCGAGCGCGAGCTTCGGGCGACGGCCCGCGCCCTCGGCGAACGCCGGGCGAAGCTCGGATTTGAGCGCGCCGTGCGCGGCTTCGAAGCCGTCGTCACCGGTCGTGCCGACGACCCGCAGCTCGTGGTCGACCTGGCGACGGCCGCCGGCGCGCGAACCGGCGCGGCGGAACGTGAACAGGAACGGCGGTCCGGAGCGGGCAACGTCGTTTTGAGTAACGCTGCCGTCTCGCGGCGCCCCTCGAACGATTAGAGCGATCTTCAGCGATCGAGCAAGAACTTTCAAGGAGTTCTCTTTCATGCGTAGTCCTCTCGCTCGGCTCGTCTTTACCGGACTCGTCGGCCTCGCCGGCCTTGCCGTGACGGGTTGCGGGACGAACGGTTCGTCCTCGTCGATCGCGTCGCTGCCCAACAGCAACGGCGGCGGCTCGGCCCCGACGACCAATCTTCCCCCGTCGTCTACGACCCCCGCGCCGCTGACGGCGAACCCGGTGCAGATCGACAACGGCACGGAATACGGTACGGCTGCTACGCCTACGCCCGTCCCCACCGGCGCGACGCCGCTGCCGTCCCCCGCCGTCTATAAGGGCATCCTCGGGACGAGCGCTTCGGAAGTGCAACTGGCGGGCACCTCGGGCGGCGCGCCCTATCCGACGGGCGGCCCGCCGACCGCGCCGCTGACCTACCCCAAAGGCATCGCCGAGCATCAGGTGACGTTTGGGGGCGGGAACTCGGCACAGGTCTTCCTGCAGTTGCAGAAGATCATACCGAGTCTCGTCTACAACGTAAATTCGACGTCGCCGACCGGAGCCGCGCCGACGTACTTCGCTTATTCGACGATCGTGATGTACCTAACGTACGTCCCGAGCCTGACGACGCCGCCGCCGACGCTGTCGTCGCTGTCCGCCGAAATCTCCGGTAGCGACACCGGGGGCTCGTTCGACGTGCGCGTGTCTTGCACGGGTACGCCGGGAACGGTCGTGCCTGCGCCCGTCACGTGCGGACCGCTCCCGGCCCTTGGTGCGGTCTCGAACGTTGCAGGCCCGAGTCCCGTCTTACCGGGGTCGCTGCTCGGCTTCGATCCCGCAACCAACCTCTCGCCGAAGTTCACGATCGTTCTCAATTACAGCAACGTCGTGCTGTCATCGGAGAAGGGTAACGTCCTCGATGTCGGGGACGTGTACGCGACCCAGTAACGTTCCGACATCCGGCTGCGAGGCCGCATCCGCGTAGGGAGCGAACGCGCCGTTCGGAGATGGACCAATCCACGTACGCGTCTC
>Ga0116227_10005854_pt1 | contig 25413 bp, 19 predicted proteins | sample S1TSphgellanicum_FD_89693 | JGI IMG/M metagenome (GOLD analysis project Ga0116227, IMG submission 89693) | Host-associated microbial communities from peat moss isolated from Minnesota, USA - S1T2_Fb - Sphagnum magellanicum MG | ecosystem: Host-associated > Plants > Peat moss > Unclassified... | reverse complement strand
TTCATAAGTGAGTAATCGGGGTTCAAATTCTGCAGCTAAATATACCCCTTCATTTATCTCGTGGTCTCTTAACTGCAACAGCCATGCGCTAAAACTTTCATCATGTTCTGTTTCTGGCGTATAAGATAGTTTGTTTTTTGCGATGAGGTATATGGCCTCTAACAACCTGGTCCATTGTTCATAATCAAAAACTAAATTCCCTGCATGATCATCTTTTATTCTTTCTGTATTTAAAGCCTGCTCAAACCATTGTTTTAGTACGCGTTTATGACCAGCAGCGCTATTTTGACTGAAAAACAGTTCAATAACCCGAAAGGGGGTTTGGCATTCTTCTTGATTTAACCTTACTGGATCCGAAAAACAAAAATCAGGACGGCATATAGGGTTTTCTTGCTCAGAATCATCATTTTCATTTAAAAATACTGGCGGTGCAAAACTATTCCCAGAAACCTCCCGTTCATGAATCAACCAAGAGGCCTCTATTAGTCTTTTAAGCTGAGCATAAACCAACAGTACATCTGCAGGATTTAATTTTAATTTCCCACTATCCATACAACGGTATAAATCTCGATGAAAATATATTGCAGATTGGTTTTCAAAAAACTGTTTAAACACATCATATGGATTAATATGTTCTTCATATTTTAAGGCAATTGGGTAATCAACCAATTGCATTTTTTCATAGGCTAAAAAAGACAATTGATCTTCTTCTGAAAGTTCATTTAAAATTGTTTTATCCCTATCCTTAAGCGTATGCAGTACATTTAATAAGGAGAGCAAGGTACTGGTAAAAGCAAATGCATCAGCAGAAATGCCTGCTGATCTCGTTATAATTAAGTCTCGCCATGTTTTTAAACTTAACAAACGCTTTTCCAGGTTTTTTTCAAAAAAGGCAGCAATTACTTTATAAGGTTCATTAACATCAAATGAACGGAGTTTATTTGCCTCTGGCAATACGGTTCTAATATCCATTGTAGTTGAATTTAAGTTTACAAAATCAGCAGCGGCCTCCTGCTAAATATTTTAGTAATTACACAATCAAATGTATTAGATAATCTTTTATTTTTCTAATAAACATAAGACGATTTATCCACAATTTTAATTTATAAATGGAAATTTATTTAAGTGATATTTCTGTATGGCTGATACAAACAAAAAACCCGGAAGCGATTAACTTCCGGGTTTTTAGAAAATATTAATAAAATATTATTCGGCCATATTATGATAAACAGCCTGTACATCATCATCATCCTCAAGCTTATCAATTAGTTTTAAAACATCAGCAGCCTGTTCTTCTGTAACTTCATGATGTGATAGTGCAATACGTTCCAGTTTAGAGCTTTTTAATTCAATGCCTTTTTCCTCTAGTGCTTTTTGTAGAGAACCAAAATTTTCAAAGGCACCTTGTGCTACGGCAACATCATTTCCGTCTTCATCCGCCTCAACATAAAGTTCTTCCAAACCAGCATCAATCAGTTCAAATTCCAATTCTTCAAGATCTAAATTTTCTGGCGGTGCAAACCTAAAAATAGATTTACGGTTAAAAACAAAATCCAATGAACCGGTTTTACCTAATGTTCCATTTGTTTTATTAAAATAGCTGCGCACATTCGCTACCGTGCGGTTGGTATTATCTGTAGCGGTTTCAATTAAAACAGCCACACCATGAGGCGCATAGCCTTCATATACAATCTCCTCATAATTGGCCAGTGATTTATCTGAAGCCCTTTTAATTGCAGCCTCTACCCTATCTTTTGGCATGTTTACGGCCTTGGCATTCTGCATTGCTGTGCGCAAGCGAGAGTTTGTTTCGGGATTTGGACCAGATTCCTTAACCGCCATTACAATATCTTTACCTATCCGCGTAAACTGAACGGCCATTTTAGACCAACGTTTAAATTTTCTTTCTTTTCTAAATTCGAATGCTCTTCCCATTTTCTAGTATCAAGTATTTGGTATGAAGTATCAAGACAATGTGCTAAAGCCTATGCCTTCTTCCTTTAACCTTATTTCTTTAAATTATTTAACATATCTATTGTGAGTTTTGACAAATCAAACTCGGGTTTCCAATTCCAATCTTTAACAGCAAAACCATCATCAATAGAGCGTGGCCAGCTATCAGCAATTTGTTGTCGAGGATCGTTGTCGCCGTAAGTTAGTTTAAAATCAGGAATATGCTTTCTAATTTCTGCGGCCAAAACTTCGGGAGTAAAACTTACACCCGCAAAATTATAGCTGCTCCGTACAGAAATTTGACTTGCTGGCGCATCCATTAGCTCTATTGTACCACGAATTGCATCGTCCATATACATCATTGGCAACTCTGTTGATGCGTTTAAGAAACTTTGGTAACTGCCTTTTTTTAAAGCATCATGAAAAATATGAATAGCATAATCTGTTGTTCCGCCCCCCGGAGCTGCTTTCCAACTAATTAAACCGGGGTACCGTATACTTCTTACATCTAAGCCAAATTTTTGGTGGTAATACTCGCACCAACGTTCGCCGGCAAGCTTGCTAATGCCATAAACTGTATTAGGATCCATAACACAGTATTGCGAAGTATTGTCCTTCGGTGAATTAGGCCCAAAAACAGCGATAGAACTCGGCCAATAAACCTTTGCCGTTTTAAATTCAAGTGCAAGATCTAAAACATTCAGCAAACCGTTCATATTTAAATCCCAGGCTAATTTTGGGTTTTGCTCACCCGTTGCAGATAATAATGCCGCCAGTAAATAAACTTGTGTGGGTTTGTATTTTTGAAAAATACCCCTAACAATATCTTTTTCTAAAACATTCACAAATTCAAATGGCCCTGCGTTCTTAATATCGTAATCAGGTCTACGGATATCACAAGCAACAACATGCTCATCGCCATTTATTTTACGCAACATCGCAACCAGCTCCGTTCCGATTTGGCCGTTTGATCCTAAAACAACTATTTTTTCCTGCATACAGTTTAATATGTCAACAAAGTTAAAAAAATGAGTTAAATGAGATATAAAATATTTACATGAAGTGATATTTAACAAAATATATTTTTGTTAAAGGCATATGCATTAAATGATCACTAAAATTATTAATTACATTTACTTATAATTGTGTCAGACCAAACAAAACATGATTCCTTTAGAGCCTGAAAAATCCGTTGATTTACTCAACCGCCTTAAATTGGGCGATAAGCAGGCTTATGAAAAAATATACCTCTTCTTTAATAAAGAATTACTCATTGCGGCCTTTAAAAAAACAGGCGATAAAGTAATTGCCGAAGAACTGGTACAGAATATATTTATCTCAATCTGGGAAAAAAGAGAAAAACTTCAGATAGAAAACCTTCAAGCCTACTTATTTGGCGCACTTAAATTAAGTGTAATTAACCATATTAGAAGTTTAGTTACAGAGAATAAATATATTGAATACAAATCCCTCTCCTATTCAGAAGATGATTTCGATACCAGCAATGTTATTGAATTAAGAGATTTATCTAATATTATTGAAGAAGGTATTAATTCACTTCCACAAAAAACACAGGAAGTGTTTAGGCTGAGCCGTTACCAATATCAATCTGCTAAAGATATTTCAAACGAGTTGAACATATCTGAAAAAGCTGTAGAATACCACATTACCGTTTCAATCAAAAGGATAAAAGAATACATCAAGAATTTTTACATTTTTTTATAACTGATTATCAGTCAATTAAACAAAAAAATAAAACAATTCCCATCACCTGTTTAGGGATGTGCCCAACTTGTGTTACATGTATTTATAAGACCAAATATTTTTTATGAACCAGAAATCATTTCTCGATTTATTAAGTCGCTATAACAACGGTTTATGTACCGAAGCTGAAAAGCTATGGGTAGACAAATGGTATCATAATTTAAACAATAAAAATTTTAATGAGCTTTCATCTGCCGAGCTTACTGCCATGCAGGATAACGTCTGGCAAAGTATAAACCCTGCTTATGAAGTTAAACAACCTGCTTTGAAGGTTAAAAGAATTTGGTCAAAAATTACTATTGCAGCATCGTTTGTGGCCGCACTATTTATTGCGGGCTTATATTATACCAACAGCAATCACGCTGAAAATTCATTTGTTAATGAAAACAGTACTTTAAACCTTATTTATAAGTCAAACAACACCAACCAGCCCTTAAAGGTTATGCTAAGCGATAAAAGTGAAATCACTTTAGATCCAAAGGCGAATATCATCTACCCTCAGGTTTTTGCTTCAGGAGAAAGAAAAGTTTTTTTAAAAGGAGACGCATTTTTTTCAGTAAGTAAAAACGCTAAAAGACCATTTTATGTTTACAACAAACATTTAGTGGTACGTGTACTGGGAACAAGTTTTTTTGTTAAAGAATGTGCAACTGCTCAACCTGCACAGGTGGCTGTTAGAACTGGGAAAGTTCAGGTTAATGAAAACGAGGAAACCACAATATTTACTTTATCAGATAAAAAAATTGCCAAACCCATTTTATTAACACCAAATCAAAAGGGTATTTTTTCTAAGCACAGCCTAAACAAAACTTTAGTAGAAAAACCAATCCCACTTTCAGTGGCTTATAGTGTACCCAGTAGTGTAAACTATAATTTTAAAGAAGAAAGTATTAAAGAAATTTTCAAAACCTTAAGCAACGCTTATGGTATAGAAATCAAATCCAACAGTGAAGCACTTTTAAAATATACATTTACCGGAGACCTGAGCAAAAAAGGCCTTTATGAGCGATTAGACCTAATTTGTGGTTCTATTTCGAGCCAATATAAAATTGAGGGAACCAGCATTGTAATTTCAAATATCAACTAACCAAAATATATAAAATTATGAAAAGAAAATCAATCTTCAACGGGCCGTAGTCTCGGCACAATTTTCCATAATATATTCTTAAAAAAACAAAGCCGACAATGTGGGGCATTGCCGGCGAGTTAAATACATCTGAATGTATTCATGGTATTTCTATGTCCAATAAATCCAATCATTTAATGAACAATAATCAAATTTATGAAAAAAAATCAACTTATTTCGCTGGCTTTATATGCTATGAGAGTTTCGATTTATCAAATATTAGCAATAACTATTTTTTCTTGTTCAGCACTTGCCAAAAATGCAGGTGCTCAAGAATTCTTGAATAAACAAATCTCGATCAAAGCTGATCAAACAGATATCAAAACTATAATTGCCAAGGCAGAGCTGTTGGCAAACGTAAAGTTTGTGTATAGTCCGCAATTAATCAATTCTGACAGAAAAATTTCAATCAATGTAGTCAACCAAAAACTTAAGTACTTTCTCGAGAATTCGCTAAAATGTTATGATGTGGGATATAGAATAGTAAAGGATCAAATTCTGCTCTATTCTATTCCCGCCAATAACAACCTAGAATTACTAAAAGCATTTAACGGCGTGGTTACGGGTAAAGTAACCGACGGTAAAGGAAATGCAATTCCTGGCGTTTCGGTAACTGTTAAAGGAAAAGCAATCGGTACAACAACTGATGCAAATGGAAATTTTTCTTTAAAAGGCCTAACTGTTGATAGCCGAGTTTTAGTGGTCAGATATGTAGGTTTCATATCGAAAGAAGTAAACTTATCGCCCGGAAATGCCGATGAAAATATTACCATAAGTCTTTCTGAAGATAATCTTCAATTAGAAAGCGTAGTGGTTACAGGTGGAAATCCAAAGAAAAAATTAGAAAGCAGTGTGGCCTTAACTTCAGTAAGCAATAAAGACATTACCAACAGAGCACCATTAAACAGTACCGATTTGTTAAAAGCGATTCCGGGTTTGACCGTAGAAAGTACAGGTGGCGATGGTCCGGGCAACGTTTGGGTACGTGGATTTCCTCAACAGGGCGGGTATATATTTTTGGGTATTCAAGAAGATGGCCTACCACTTTTGCCTACAGGCTTTAACACCAATCCATCAATAGATCAGTATTACAAAACAGATTTAACCATCCAAAACATTGAAGCCATTAGAGGTGGTAATGCATCTATTATCCAAGCAAATACACCTGGCGCTGTGGTAAACAACATCAGCTATGCTGGTGCCGACAAGTCTTATGGCCAATTTAAATTTACTACTGGTTTTTCTCAAGGTTTATACCGTTTAGATGCAAATACAGGTGGTAAAATTAGCGATCATATTAAATTCAATATTGGTGGTTTTTACCGAAGCGATAATGGCGTTGTTGATCAAGGCTTTAGTCCTGCCAACCAAGGTGGGCAAATCAAAGGAAATATGACTTTCAGCTTTAAGAACAATAAAGGTTTTATCCGCATATATGGAAAATACCTGAATGATAAAGTTCAATTCCTATTAACCAGCTATTACCCATATGATGGTAGCGGGAAACCAAGGACTTACCGTGATTACGACATGACTTCGCAATCTATTGTACCTTTGCAAACAGAATGGAGCTATAACGATCCTACAACTGGAACACACAATTTCAGCCTAACTGATGGAATCCATACCAAATTGGGATCAGGCGGTTTTCAGTTTAATTATTTAACTGATGGCGGATGGCAGATTGTAAATAATTTCCGTTACCAAAACACACACACCAACTCTACTTATACCGTACCTAGTGGCATCGCAGCAAGAACAACGGCTATACCTTATTATTATCCAGGCGGAGCAGTTGCCCCTTTTGTTACTGGCGACTATGTAATTACTTCATCTGCTAATGGTCAAATTAATAGTGATGTTCAAATTGTAGATTATTTAGATTTGAAGAAAACCATAAAAAACCACAGCTTAGGCATAGGTGCAGGTATTCATCAATATAACCGTAATGATTTACGCTATGCTTTCCGTTCATTCTCTGAATTTAAGGAGCATCCGAGCATTTTATTACAATCTCCAACAGCTGCAGAACGTACAATTCAAACCAAAAATACGTTTATTGGCGATACCAGAACTTTATCTGCTTATGTAACAGATGAGATTAAAATTTCTGAACAATGGCGGTTAGATTTTGGAGCAAGAATAGATAATCAGAATGTTAAGGGCGACCGTCCATATTATGCATTAAATGTAAACGGAACTGTAAACACGACCGCAGCATCTACTCCGACTATTTTAGGTTACACACCTTACGATGAAACTTTAAACAACTGGTCTGCATCATTAGGCGCAAACTATAAAATCAACTCCACTTCAAGTATTTTTGCAAGAGCAACAAAAGCTTACAATGCACCAAACATTGGCGATTATAATGCAGCGGCTTACAATGCGGCGAGCATTAAAAAACGCCCGGTTTATTTAGGTGAAGTAGGCTTTAAATATGCCAAAAACAATTTGGCGATTTTCGCTTCAGGAAGTTATTCGGCCATTAAAAATACTTCTTTAACCATCAACGTACCAACTCTTGCTGCGGGTACGCAAGCATTAGTTGCTTTTGGCTCTACACGTACCTGGAGTGCTGAATATGAAGTTTCTTACAAAATTGCAAAACCTTTAAGCCTGCGTTTAACCGGAACTTTACAGGATTCTAAGTATACCGATTACGAAGCATCAACAAAAGGAAATGCAGCGGTATTGGCCGAGTTTGGCGACCGCATATATAGTTTTACAGGAAACAGAACAGAGCGTGTACCAGTTTTAAATACTGAACTTGGAGCAAACTACGATTTTAAAAAACTGAATTTGTATGCAGCTGCAACCTACGTAGGTGGTCGTTTCACATCACCAAGCAACAGCTATAAATTACCAGCTTATGTAGTAATGAAAGCAGGTGCAGGCTATAACTTTAGTAAAAAAGTAGCTTTAAGATTTTGGGCAGACAACTTGTTAAATGCAAAAGTGTTAACAGAAGGCGATGTTCGGGGAGATCAATTCAGAGATTTCTCGACAGTAACTCCTGGCACATTAATGATTGGCAGAACTTTACTTCAACGTACTTTCTGGGGATCATTAGCTTATTCATTTTAACAAATTATTAGATTTCGTCATATTGAGTTGAGCCTGTACCGGGCCTACCGAAGTATCGAATTGCTTTATAAGTTCTTCACTCTGCTAACTCAGTGCAAGCTGGCTCAGGATGACAATTCAAAATTAATTGATACAGCTTCTTTATTAAAACATTTACATCATGACAAACAGAAGATCATTTTTACAAAAAGCAGGTCTTGCCGTTACAGCGGCATACCTAAGTCCATCATTTATTTCAACTGCTTTAGCCAGTCAAGGCAAAATTTCTAAAATCGGGATCGGTCTTTTTACACTGCGTGAACAATTAACTGCAGATGTTAAAGGTACAGTTGCAAAGGTTTCCAAAATAGGCTATAATCAGGTAGAAACTTATTTTGGTTACCCAGGTAAATATGAAGTAAAAGGTTTTTGGGGTTTAGAACCGAAAAATTTCTCGAATCTTCTGAAAGATTATAACCTCAGCTCTCCAAGTGGACATTATAACGTAACCGAATTTTTATCTGGCAATGGCGATAAAGTACTTAAATCGCATATTGAAACCGCAGCAACCGTTGGTCAGCAATATTTTGTTATACCCTCCCTACCAACTGATATAAGGAGCAACGGCACTTTAGATGATTATAAAAGAATGGCCGCATTATTTAATCAAGCTGCCGAACTTTGTAAAAAATCAGGCTTAAAACTGGCGTACCACAATCACAACTTCGAATACAAGGATCAAGGAAACGGTGTAACCGGTTATAACATTTTGTTAAACGAAACGGATGCAAAACTGGTTAGCTTTGAACTGGATATATTTTGGGCAGTTAATGCAGGGTTAAATCCGGTAGAAATGTTCAAGAAAAACCCAGGCCGTTACACCATGTTCCACGTTAAGGATATGGATAAAAATGATAAAAGTGTTTTCGCAGAAGTAGGTTCAGGTCAAATCGATTTTAAAGCCATATTTGCCGCATCAAAAATTGCAGGTTTAGATTACATTTTTGCTGAACAAGACCTAATTAAAAAAGATGTTTATCAGAGTATTGAAGAGAGTTACAACTACATCAAACACAATTTGATTCAACTATAATCAAACAAAAAAGTGTAAGCAAAAAAATTGAAATGAAATTATTTTAAATTATATTCATTAAATAAAACAACTAAACGAAACAAGACACGATGCAATATACCAACAAAACGAAACTATTTAGATTAGTTCTACACAGTAACAATCACATTGCATAGTGTTAATTATACACAGTTGATTTAATGTTTTTCCGCATATTATTTCTAATATTACTTTTTCAATATATTATAACCAGAATATATAAACCAACATTACAATGCACAGAAGAGAAGCACTTAAAAACGTTGCATTCTTGCTGGGAGGAGCCATCTCAGCAACTACAATGGGCGTTCTATTCGAAAGTTTTACACTTCCCGAAAATGAGAAAAATTACGTTTCCTTTACAGCTGATCAAGAAAAGGTTCTTGCTGAGTTTGCCGAAATTATTATTCCAACAACCAAATCGGCACCCGGTGCAAAAGCAGCAGGCGTTGGCAAGTTTATCCCAATGATGGTAAAAGACTGCTATCCTGCAAAAATGCAACAAGCTTTTGCTGAAGGCTTAAAAGAGATGGAAGCCAAATCGTTAAAAGATTTCAATAAAGAGTTTTTATTGTTAACAGTTGCTGAACGCACCAAATTGGTTGGCGAAATTAGAGATGAAACTATTATAAAGAAAAAAGCAGATAAGGCGGCCAAGAAAAATGAAGGCTATTTCTTCGTTATCGCGAGAGACTTAACCATTCTGGGTTATTTTTCATCTGAAATTGGCTGTACCCAAGCCCGCAGTTATGTTGCCATACCTGGCCGATATGATGGCGCTGCACCTTTAAAACCCGGACAAAAATCTTGGGCAACTTAGTACAACATCACAAAACGAAACAAACATCATGAATTTAAATACAAATTTAAAAGCTGAAAATACTTACGATGCTATTGTGATAGGATCGGGAATTAGCGGTGGCTGGGCTGCAAAAGAACTTACCGAAAAAGGTTTGCGTGTTCTAATGCTCGAAAGGGGTATGAATGTTGAGCACATTAAAGATTATCCTTCGGCCATGAAAAACCCTTGGGAATTTGAACACCGCGGAAAACTTACAGAAGCTCAAAAAGCAACCCATCCTGTTCAGATTCGGGATTATCCTTACCAGGAAGCAAATGAAAAATGGTGGGTTAATGATTTGGAATGCCCTTATACTGAAGATAAAAGATTTGATTGGTACCGTGGTTTCCATGTTGGTGGCAAATCATTAATGTGGGGCCGTCAAAGTTACCGCTTTAGCGATCACAACTTTGAAGATAATGCAAAAGATGGGCATGGCAACGACTGGCCAATCCGTTACAAAGATATAGCACCTTGGTACGATTATGCAGAGCGTTTTGCGGGCATCAGTGGTTCTAAAGAAAACTGGCCTCTTTGTCCTGATGGAGAATTTTTGCCCCCAATGGACCTTAACATTGTTGAAAAATCGGTAAAAGCCCGTATTGAAGAGCACTATAAAAAAGCACGTATTATGATGATTGGCCGTGTAGCCAATCTTACAGTACCCCATAAAGGCCGTGGCAATTGCCAATATAGAAATTTATGTAGCCGTGGTTGCCCATTTGGGGCTTATTTTAGCACACAATCCTCTACATTGCCTGCAGCAATGGCAACCAATCGCCTAACACTTAGACCTTATTCTATCGTTAATCATATTATTTATGATAAGGATACCAAGAAAGCCAAAGGTGTAATGGTAATTGATGCACAAACCAACAAAACAATGGAGTTTTATGCCAAAATTGTTTTTGTTAACGGATCAACTTTAGGTTCAACCTTTATTTTATTAAACTCAACTTCTGAAGCACATCCAAACGGTTTGGGTAATGCAAGCGGACAATTAGGCCACAACTTAATGGACCACCATTTCCGTTGCGGTGCATCTGGTGAGGCAGAAGGCTTTGATGATAAATACACCTATGGCCGCCGTGCAAATGGCATTTACGTACCCAGATATAGAAACGTTGGCGATGAAAAACGCGACTACTTACGTGGCTTCGGATACCAAGGTGGGGCCAGCAGAAGCAACTGGCAAAATGATGTTGCCGAATTAGCATTTGGTGCTGATTTTAAAGACAAAATGACCACTCCGGGTAAGTGGACAATGGGCTTAGGTGGTTTTGGTGAGATGTTACCTTACTACGAAAACAAAGTTTATATTGATAAAACCAAAAAAGATAAATGGGGTCAGCCCGTATTGGCCATTGACTGTGAGTACAAAGAAAATGAGAAAAAGATGCGTATAGACATGATGAACGATGCCGCAGAAATGCTAGAAGCATCAGGCATGAAAAACATCAAAACGTATGATAATGGTTGCTATCCAGGAATGGCCATACATGAAATGGGTACAGCCAGAATGGGCAAAGACCCTAAAACCTCAGTACTTAATGAATGGAATCAAATGCACGAAGTTAATAATGTATTTGTAACAGATGGATCATGCATGCCTTCAATAGCATGTCAAAACCCGTCATTAACTTTCATGGCATTAACGGCCCGTGCTTGTGATTATGCAGTTAAGGAGTTAAAGAAAAAGAATATTTAAAAAAGGTTGAAGGTAAAAGGCCTAAGGTTTATGGTACAATTGACCCCTAAACCCTACACCTTAAGCCTCAAACCCTAATTCTTATGAAAAGAAAACTAAAGATGGGCATGATAGGGGGCGGAAAAAATGCCTTTATAGGTGCCGTTCACCGTATAGCAGCCAATATAGATGGCCTAATAGAGCTGCACTGTGGTGCATTTAGTGCTGACCCAGTACTTTCTAAAGCATCTGGGGTTGATCTTTTTCTTCCTGATGAAAAATGCTATGGTTCATATGAGGAGATGATTAAAACCGAAAGTACTTTAGAAAAAGGCAAAAGAATGGACTTTGTAAGCATAGTAACGCCAAATTTCGCTCATTTTGCCCCAGCAATGATGGCTTTAGATTATGGTTTTAATGTTGTAATAGACAAGCCCATTACACTAAGCTTGAACGAAGCTAAAAAACTTCAGCAAAAAGTTGAAGAAACTGGCCTTATTTTATGCCTTACCCATACCTATTCTGCATATCCTATGGTTAAGCAGGCAAAAAAGATGGTTGAAGATAAATGCTTTGGTGAAATCAGGAAGATTATGGTTGAATACCCTCAGGGCTGGCTAAGTACCTTATCAGAGAAAGACAACAAACAAGCATCCTGGCGCACTGACCCAGCCAAAAGTGGAATAAGTGGCTGTATGGGCGATATTGGCACACATGCGGCACAGCTTGCTGAATATATTTCAGGATTAAAGATCACTAAAATTTGTGCTGACATTAATACCATTGTAAAAGGAAGGCAATTAGATGATGATGGCAATGTGCTTTTAAAGTTCAACAATGGTGCAAACGGCATTCTAGTTGCATCGCAAATTGCTGCCGGAGAAGAAAATGCGCTAAAAATTAAAGTTTATGGTGAAAAAGGCGGATTGGAATGGCACCAGATGGAGCCCAATACATTATTGGTTAAATGGCTGAACGAACCGGCTCAAATTTACCGCAGCGGAAACCTTTATTTATCTTCTACTGCAAGCTTTAATACCCGTACACCAAGTGGCCATCCAGAAGGTTACCTGGAAGCCTTTGCAAATCTGTATAAAAATTTCGCGCTCACTTTATCGGCCAAATTAGAGGGTACAGCACCTACCGCAGACATGCTGGATTTCCCTGGAGCTGAAGCAGGTGTGCGCGGAATGGCCTTTATTGAAAATGTAATTGCTTCGGGCAAATCAGACCAAAAATGGTTAGACTTTAAAATATAGGATAAACAATGACAACAATAAAAGGGCCTGCTGTATTTTTAGCACAATTTATTGGTAACGATGCCCCGTTTAATTCTTTAGAAAGTATTTGCAAATGGGCAAAAGGACTTGGCTTTAAAGGCATTCAAATGCCTACTTTGGATGCCAGGTTTATTGACCTTCAGAAAGTGGCAGAAAGCAAAACATATGCAGACGAACTAAAAGGTACGATTGCGTCCTATGGATTAGAAATCACTGAACTGTCTACGCATTTGCAAGGACAATTGGTTGCTGTACATCCAGCATACGATGATCTATTTGATGCCTTTGCTCCCAAAGCGCTCCATAAAAACCCAAAAGCCAGAACTGAATGGGCAATACAGCAATTAAAATACGCAGCCAAAGCATCACATAATTTAGGATTAAATGCACATGCTACCTTTAGCGGTTCTTTACTGTGGCAGTATTTTCATCCATGGCCACAGCGTCCGCAGGGATTAGTAGAAGAAGGTTTTGCCGAACTGGCTAAACGCTGGCTTCCAATTTTAAATGAGTTCGACCAGTGTGGAGTTGATATCTGCTATGAAATACACCCCGGAGAAGACCTTTTCGACGGTGAAACGTATGAAATGTTCTTAAAAGCAGTAAACAACCACCCAAGGGCCTGTATATTGTATGATCCTTCGCACTTTGTACTGCAGCAACTTGACTATATTCAATACATAGATTTTTACCATGAGCGTATTAAAGCATTCCATGTTAAAGATGCCGAATTTAACCCTACAGGAAAACAAGGAACTTTTGGAGGTTATCAAAGCTGGGCAAACCGGGCTGGACGTTACCGTTCGCCGGGCGACGGACAGGTTGACTTTAAAACCATTTTCAGTAAATTGGCTCAATATGATTTTACTGGCTGGGCGGTTATGGAATGGGAATGCTGTATAAAAAATCAAGAAGACGGTGCCCGAGAAGGTGCTGAATTCATAAAAAAACACATTATTAATGTTACCGACAAAGCTTTCGATGATTTTGCCGCATCAGGAAGTGATAGTGCATTTAATAGAAGAATTTTAGGAATAGAAAATCAATAAACACACAAAACATGAAAAAAACATTTTTAATTTTAGGTACTGCATTTCTATTTATGATCTCCTTTTCAAAAGCGAGCTTAAAAAAGGAAAATACAATTTTGACAGCCAGCGTAAATGCACACAATCTTCAGATAACTGAAGGGGAAAAACTAATAAACAAATCTGACTGCAGCGGCTGCCATACCAAGCTTAACAAAATTATTGGCCCTGCATATATTGACATTGCAAAAAAGTATCCTGCCAATGAAAAAAACCTCAATCTGCTTGCCGACAAAATCATAAAAGGCGGAACTGGGGTCTGGGGAAGCTTACCTATGACTGCACATGCATCACTTAAAAAAGAAGAAGCTAAGGCTATGGTGAAATATATTTTATCCATAAAAAAATAAATCTTTTATAAAATCAAGCTACAGATGGAAAAAGAATCAGAAAATAAAGTTGTAACCAACCGACGTGGTTTTATCAAAACCAGCGCGATTGCTGCCGCGGCATTTATGATTGTGCCCCGCCATGTTCTTGGGGGAAAAGGTTTTTTAGCCCCTAGTGACCGTTTATTGGTTGCTGGTATTGGTGTTGGAGGAAAAGGACAGGGAGATTTAAAAATGTTTGCAGAAAGTGGGAAAGCTGATATTGCTTTCTTATGTGACGTTGATAGCCGTAGAGCGGCCAAAAGCGTACAATCTTTCCCAAAAGCCAAGTATTACAGTGATTGGCGTGAAATGATGGATAAGGAACATAAAAATTTTGATGCGGTTTCTGTTTCCACCCCCGATCACAATCATGCCATACAGGCATTAGCAGCCATGCAATTAGGCAAGCATGTATATGTGCAAAAACCGCTAACACATGATATTTATGAGGCACGTATTTTAACCCAGGCAGCAAAAAAATATAATGTTGTTACCCAGATGGGTAATCAGGGCGCATCAAATGATGGACCACGCTTGATGAAAGAATGGTATGAAGCCGGTTTAATTGGTGACGTACACACTGTATATGCCTGGACTAATCGGCCCGTATGGCCTCAAGGCATCCCCTGGCCGGCAACAAAAGCAGAAGTTCCCAAAGAGCTAAACTGGGATTTATGGCTGGGCACTGCACCTCAAAAAGACTATGTTGATAAACTGGTGCCATTTAACTGGCGCGGATGGTGGGATTACGGCACCGGGGCACTTGGCGATATGGGCTGTCATTTAATAGAGGCACCTTTTAGTGTGTTAAATTTAAAATATGCTAAAGAGGTACAGGCGAGCGTAGGCTCCGTTTATGTAGATGAATTTAAACGTGGGTATTTTCCTGAAAGTTGCCCTCCTTCAAGCCATGTGACATTAAAATTTCCTAAAACCAATAAAACTAAAGGAGATGTAACCTTACATTGGATGGATGGAGGCATACAGCCTGAACGTCCAGAAGAATTAGATGCCAATGAACTTTTTGGAGATGGAGGGAACGGAACTTTATTTATTGGCACTAAAGGCAAAATGATGGCAGAGACTTATGGTAGAAATCCTAAGCTTTTACCAACCTCTAAAACAGCCGACATCAAAGTTCCATCAAAATATAAGCGCATAGCTAAAGGAGAAAATGGCCATTATAGCCAATGGGTTGAAGCTGCCATAGCAGGCTATGGCAAGCAAGAGGTAAGTTCACCTTTTGAAATCGCCGGTCCTTTAACTGAAGCACTGTTAATGGCAAATTTAGCCATAAGAGGCTTTGACATTCAGAAAACAGTAAATAACAAAACAACATACCCAGGTAGGTACATCAAAATGCTTTGGGATAATGACAACATGAAAATTACAAATTTTGATGATGTAAACCAGTTTGTAAAACGGGATTACCGCCAAGGCTGGAATAATTTAAGCTTATAAAATTAATCAATAAAAAATGAAAAAATACATTTGCTCTGCATTGATCGTACTCGCAACGGCACAAATATCAAATGCCCAAAAAGGTTTTAAACCTTTGTTTGATGGTAAAACAACTCAAGGCTGGCACACTTATGGTAAAAAAACAGTTGGCAGTGCATGGGAAGTTAAAGATGGTGCGATACACATGGATCCCGTTGCCAAAGGAAAAGACGGTGGAGGTGATTTAGTAACAGATCAGGTATATACAAACTTTCATTTGAAATTAGATTGGAAAGTAGCTCCAAAGGCAAATAGTGGCATTATTTTTTACATCAATGAAGATCCTGAAAAGTATCATCAAACGTATTCAACTGGATTAGAAATGCAGGTTTTGGATAACGAAGGTCATCCAGACGGTAAGATTACCAAGCATAGAGCAGGTGATTTATATGACTTGATTAAAAGCAGTTCAGAACCCGTAAAACCTGTTGGCGAATGGAATACGGCCGAAATTATCAGCAAAAACGGCAAACTGACCTTAATTCTTAATGGGGTTCAGGTTGTTAATACTACCCTATGGGATGATAACTGGAAAGCATTGGTAGCCGGAAGCAAATTTTCCAAATGGGAAAACTGGGGAACTTTTAAAACCGGTCATATTTCTTTGCAGGACCATGGCAACGAAGTTTGGTATAAAAATATTATGATTAAAGAACTATAATTAGCTGGAAGGTAAAAGGTTGGTGGCTTTAAAATCATTGTCCTAAACCCTATCCCCTCTAACCTCATTCTAAACCAAATAAAATGAATACCACTACCCGCTTTAAACTTTCAACCATGATGTTCCTAGAATTTTTTATCTGGGGTGCTTGGTTTGTTACATTAGGTACATTTTTAGGAAACAACCTAAAAGCTTCAGGAACCGAAACTGGAGCTGTATTTTCAACTCAATCTTGGGGAGCAATTATTGCACCCTTTATTGTTGGTTTAATCGCCGATAGATATTTCAATGCAGAAAGAATTTTGGGTGTTTTACACATTTTTGGTGCGCTACTGATGTATCAAATGTATAGCGCAAACGATATAGGTGCATTTTATCCTTATGTGCTTGGCTATATGATCTTATTTATGCCAACATTGGCTTTGGTCAATTCAGTTTCATTTAATCAAATGCAAGATCCAGAAAAAGAATTTTCAGCAATTCGTATTTGGGGTACTTTAGGCTGGATTGCTGCTGGATTATTAATCAGCTATTTCTTCCATTGGGATTCAAAAGAAGGCACTGAAGCAGGTTTATTAAAAAACACATTTGCAATGGCCGGAATTGTATCACTTGCATTAGGTTTATTTAGCTTTACGCTACCTAAAACACCACCAAAAGTTTCATCATCAGAAAAAATTAAAGTTTCTGATGTATTGGGTTTGGATGCTTTAAAATTATTGAAGGATAAAAACTTCCTAATTTTCTTTATTTCTTCTATTTTAATATGTATTCCACTAGCTTTTTATTACCAAAATGCAAACCCATTCCTTTCTAACATTGGAATGGATAATCCAACTGGAAAAATGACCATTGGACAAGCATCAGAAGTTATTTTCTTATTATTTATACCGATATTTTTTAAACGTTTTGGTTTTAAAGTGACCATTTTAGTCGGCATGTTGGCATGGGCAGTTCGTTACGCACTATTTGCGTATGGAAATGCAGGCGAATTAAGTTTTATGTTAATTTTAGGCATTGCCTTACATGGTGTTTGCTATGATTTCTTCTTTGTTTCGGGTCAAATTTATACCAATTCTAAAGCCGGCGAAAGATTTAAAAGTTCTGCTCAAGGCTTAATAACGCTTGCAACATATGGTGTAGGTATGCTTATCGGTTTTGCTGTAGCTGGAAAAATATCTGACGCTTACAAAGCTATTGATGGCACTATAGATTGGAAAATGATTTGGATTATTCCTGCTGGAATTGCTGTTGCTGTATTTTTATTATTTGCACTTTTATTTAATGATAAAAGTAAAGAAGTTACTGAAGCTCAGACTACATAATTATGGCATCGAACATAAATAGAAGAACTGTTTTAAAAGGAATTATTGCTGGAAGCGCCACTATTGGTGCTTCATCAGCATTTTCGGTATTAGCTATGGGAAATGATCAAGTTAAAACTACCGATCCATCTTTAAAAGGCAACATTAATCATTCGGTTTGCCGTTGGTGTTTTAATAGTTTTGATGTGGATACTTTATGCCAAGAAGCTAAAAAGTTAGGTTTAAAAGGCATTGATCTGGTTGGCCCTAAAGATTGGCCAACACTTCAAAAATATGGACTCACATCTAGCATGTGCAACGGTGCCGAAATTAATCTGGTTGATGGTTTTAACGACCCGCAGTTTCACGATAAGCTGATTGAAAACTACAGTAAAATGATTCCTTTAGTGGCAGCAGCTGGTTATAAAAACTTGATCTGTTTTAGCGGGAACCGTAGAGGAAAAGACAATGAAACTGGATGGAAAAACTGTGTTGAAGGTTTAAAAAAACTGATTCCTCTTGCCGAAAAACACAATGTTGTTTTGGTTATGGAATTACTGAACAGTAAAGTAAACCATAAAGATTACCAATGTGACAATACCCCTTGGGGGGTTGAGTTATGCAAACGCGTAGGCTCTGAAAATTTCAAGCTGCTTTATGATATTTACCATATGCAGATTGATGAAGGAAACGTAATTAGTACAATAAAAAACAATTATCAGTACATTGCACATTACCATACTGCTGGGGTTCCTGGCCGTAATGAAATAGATGAGACACAAGAGCTAAATTATCCAGCAATTATGAAGGCAATTGCGGCGACTGGCTTTAAAGGCTTTGTTGCACAAGAATTTGTTCCTAAAAATACAGATAAACTTGCTTCCTTAAAAAAAGCGATTTCCATTTGTGATATTTAATTTAAAGACATGATTTCAAGAAGAAATTTTTTAATCCATACAGGTATCGCAACAACAGCGGTTTTATTGGCCCCATCTTTTGCCTTTGGTTCTAAAAACAGAAAATTAGGTTTACAGCTTTATACCTTACGAGCAGATTTACCAAAAGATGTAAAAGGAATTATAGAAAAAGTAGCCAAGGCAGGATATACAGAAGTGGAAACTTATGGATTTACCAGCAAAAGCGGCTTTTGGGGCTTAAATCCAAAAGATTTTAAGAACCTACTGGACAATAATGGCTTAAACTCTCCAAGTGGCCACTTTAGTTTAGGCAGTTATTTAACAGATGGCAATACAGATGAGCTAAAAGCAACAATTGAAGCGGCCAATCTTTTAAAAAGTGAGTATGTAACCATTCCCTGGTTAGATTCTAAAATCAGAAAAAACGCAGACGATTATAAAAAAATTGCCCAATTAATTAATGAGGCGGGTAAAATGTGCAATAGTGCCGGCCTTAAAATGGCTTACCACAATCATAACTTCGAATTCGAAAAACAAGGTGACACAACAGGTTATGAAATCCTATTAAAAGAAACCGATAAAAAATTAATTGATTTTGAACTGGACTTATACTGGGCAGTAAGGTCAGGAAATGACCCCATTAAATTATTTAAAGAACATCCTGGCCGTTTTACGATGTGGCATGTAAAAGATATGGACAAAACTAAAGTAGAATGGAATACAGAAATTGGAAAAGGATCAATAGACTTTAAACCCATTTTTGCAGAGGCTAAACTCGCTGGATTAAAACATTTTTTTGTAGAACAAGAAACCAATTATATTCCAAATCCAATTGAATCTATTAAAAGCAGCAGCAACTTCATTAAAGCAAATTTGATCTAATAATGAATATTTATTTTAACCCCTTAGATGGATTTATAAAATCCATCTAAGGGGTTTCTCAGCTTACGCTATTTTATTAATCACATTTTCGGCTTTATTAAAAAGAAAAGTAAAATTTTCAACCAAAACATTGGTCAAACCGCAATATTAATAAGCTATTGCAGTTTATATTTTTAATTGTTTTTACATATACATTAATTCAAACATTAGGATGATGCAATGATTGAATATGAGGCATTTTTTAATTCTGAAAAAAGCGAATAAAAACTAATTCAATTTTGTGGCCAGCACACAGGTATTTTTATACTTTTTTATATTTCCGTTAATATCAAAAGATTCAAATACTACAACATAAATCCCTACAGCACATTTCCCGCCACCATCATTTAACCCATCCCAATAAATATGTCCGAAAGTGCCTATAGTTTGGTTTTTTAATATTTTTCTAACCAATTTACCTTTATCAGTATAAACATTTACAGTGGCCAAACTGCTGCTTTCATTTAAACTATACTCCAGTTTCAGTACATCCTCAAATCCATCACCATCAGGTGAAAATGTTTTAGAGATGAGTTTAACATAACTTTCTTTCCCATTTATTTCTTGCGAGTTTTTATAAGTAGGTGTAGCAAAACCTACTGTTGCAGCCGCCGATCTGAAATTTCCAGCTTCATTGCTGCTTTTCTCAAAAGAAACGCGTTCTAGAGATACTCCGTGGGCATCATGCAATAAAGCAATATGCATCTTTTCTGTATAATCAAAACGATCAAGTATTTGGTTGTTACTTAATAAAATAACGGTCCCTTTATCATTATTGTAAGCAGGCAGACTGCTCATCTGTACAAATCGGTTTGGAAATTCTACGTGATAATTTGCTTTAATATTTGTACTGTTGGTTGTTAAAACCCAGTAGGTTTTTGCTGGAATAAATAAACTTACAGCAGAAACATGTTTAATGTTTGCGGGCTTGCCACTTGCATCGGTGTTAGCAAGCTGCAAATCCTTCAAATCTAACACATGATCGCTATTATTGTAAATTTCTACAAAATCTACTCCCTTAGGCTTCGGATTAAATAAAACTTCACTAATTAAAATATCGGTTTTAATTGGTTTTTTAGCTAAAAATAAAGTTGCTGTACCAGCATCAGCACTGATCATGTTCCCTGCACAGTCTGTTATATTTGTAACCGTTAGCAGATTGCTTATGCCTCTCATAAATGGCTGGGCAAACTTTAAGACAACTGTATTAAACGATGTAGCTTTCGGCATCACAGTTTGGGGCCTGCCAATACCATTATTAACCCTATAATTATCCCCATTAGACGCAGAAAGGCTATCAATCTCTTTTGAAAAAAGCAACTCTACAGTAATGCTATCCACTAACAGAGCGGTAAGAAGTTTTGGGGCTTCTGTACTTATTTGTGCTCTATAAACCGAATTCTCTTTTCCAGGGGTGCCTCCAGTTTCATCAACCGTTACCGACCAATTTTGGATGCCCGTGCAAATATTGTTCGGATCTATCATTTCTAAAGAAAAACCACCTTTCTTTTTCACTGCATCTTTATACCAAGTATCATAATAAGCAACCCGGTCTACAACAGTACCTCCTTCATTCACTAAGGTTAAAATACCTTTATCATTATTTAAATTTGGCCAGGGGGATAAGCCTATTGTTTTTCCATAGGCTTTAAATAAAGCCGTGTCAGCATTGGCACATAAAATTATAAGCTGCCCTGGTTTTATTGTATCAGTAGAAAAGGTATATGTTGATGTCTGGTTACCATACTTCCAGCCCTTCATTAATATATACTCGCTGCTTGTATTCCATAGTTCCAAAAATTCTTTTTGCGGAAGTGCAGGACTGCTTTTTGGATTGGCAAATATTTCATTGATTACAACATCTCTAATTTTTGCGAAATAGGGTTTAATGTAAAAAAAATCCACTTTACTGTCTTCAATTGCAACTATTCCTTTCTTATCTGATATTCCATTTACAGTCAAACTATAATTGCCCGTTGTAAAATCATTGGCATAGGTTAGCCGATATATAGTAGACACCGCTGTGGGGCTTACAACTAAAGGCTGACCATACCCATTTGACAAAGAATAATGGCCAATAATTTGTGCTGAACTTTGATTTAAAGGTTTAGAAAAAACAGCCTCAATATTTCTAGGATCTAGGACAAAAATATTTTTTAATGTAGGTGGCGTTAAATCTGGGATCAGTTCGTCAACAACAAAATCATCAAAAATATATTGATTGTATCTGGATGCTGTTGCATATTTACAATATACCCCCATATATGCTGAGGTTGTAAAAGTCTTATCAGTTACTGTTCCTTCTAGTGTGAAGTTGCTTCCATTATTAACATCTGTATACAAAAACCACTTACCATTATCATCCCTTGTAACCTTTATTTTTGCTGATAATAAGTTGGGATTCGCACGTACTTTTTGAGGACCAGTAATAATTCTTGTGCTTGTACTCCCGCTCTGTCTATATAAATGATAGCCATCGGTACTGCCGGTTTCTCCAATTTGCACATAATATCCATTCAGGGCACTTTTTAGGTCTGCCTGAGTTGATGTTAAATAAATTCTAACAAAATTAGTGGTTGTGGGATCAAAATTAAGCTGCACAAAGAACTCCCAGCTCGTGTTTAAGCTATATTCATTTGCTGTAGAAAGAGAAATGGTTTGTGATGCAATTTGTGGCCCGTTAGACTGTAATTGTTTTTGCGCATTTACTATAAAGTAGTTCGCATCTCCCTGCCAAACAGGATCTTGAGTAAAATTGCCATTATTAAAATGCTCATTTACTTGTGAAAATGTGATTTTAGATAACAACAATAAGAAAATGAGCGTAATTTTTAGCATATTTGAAGCTATATCAAACGTTTAACTAAAATAATAATAAAAATTTAAAATGAAAGTAGCAGTAGTAGGTGCAACCGGATTGGTGGGCACCGTAATGTTAAAAGTATTGGAAGAAAGAAATTTCCCTTTGACAGAATTGATTCCCGTTGCATCAGAAAAGAGTGTTGGTAAGGAAATTACGTTTAAGGGTAAGAAGTTTCCAATTGTTAGCATGGATACAGCTATTGGAATGAGACCTGATATTGCCCTGTTCTCGGCAGGAGGAACAACTTCCCTAGAGCATGCACCTAGATTTAAAGAAGCAGGTACAACCGTAATTGACAATTCATCTGCATGGCGCATGGATCCTTCAATTAAATTGATCGTACCAGAAGTGAATGCACATGAACTTTCTTTAGACCATAAAATTATAGCCAACCCGAACTGTTCTACCATTCAAATGGTGGTGGTATTGAAACCTCTGCATGATAAATATAAAATTAAGCGCGTAGTTGTTTCTACTTATCAATCTGTTACAGGAACTGGTGTTAAAGCTGTTGAGCAATTAATGAATGAGCGTAAAGGAATTGATGGGCCTAAAGCATATCCTTATGAAATTGATTTAAACGTTTTACCTCATATTGATGTATTTACCGAAAACGGTTATACTAAAGAAGAAATTAAAATGATTAAGGAAACCAACAAAATCATGAGTGACGATAGTATTAAAGTAACCGCAACAACCGTTCGTATTCCGGTTATGGGTGGTCACTCTGAGTCTGTAAATATTGAATTTGAAAACGATTTTGATTTGGCAGAAGTTAGAAGCATTTTAGAAAAAGCACCGGGCATTATTGTTGTAGATGACGTGGCCAATCTTAAATACCCAATGCCTAAAGATGCTCATGAAAAAGACGAGGTTTTTGTTGGACGTATCCGCAGAGATGAGTCTGCCCCTAATGCATTAAATCTTTGGATTGTTGCAGATAACCTACGTAAGGGTGCAGCAACCAATGCTGTTCAAATTGCAGAGTACTTATTACAGAAAGAACTGGTTTAAAATAAGAAATATCCAAAACCTGTGATTAAAATCACAGGTTTTTTTATGCGTTTGATGAAGAAGATACCCATTGCTTTAATTTATTCTCGCTTATTTATTGGCTTTATAATTATTTTGCTAAGCATACTCCACATCGAAAAATATCGTTTTTGGGCCATCATTTTATTATCCATTGGCTTATTAACAGATGTATTTGATGGAATTATTGCCCGCAGGCTTAACATTTCTTCTGAAAGAATTAGACGATTAGATTCAAGCATAGATCAGGTTTTCTTTATTTCTGTAGCGGTTGCGACTTACATCCAATGTCCTGAATTCTTTAAAACCAATGCCACAAAACTTATTGTGCTTTTAACCTTTGAAGCCTTAACTTACGTAGTGAGTTATATCAAATTTAAAAAAGAAATTGCCACACATTCAATTGGAGCTAAAATCTGGACTTTATTTCTTTTCGCTACATTAATTGAAACCATCGTACACTGTGAGTCGATCATTTTATTTGAACTATGCTTATGGATTGGACTCATCACCAGATTAGAGATTACAGCCATAATTTTTACACTTAAAAAGTGGACTAATGATGTACCTACCATTTATCATGCATTCAAGCTCAGGCAGGGAAAAGAAATTAAACGCCACAAATTATTCAATGGCTAAGTTTAAAGAAAGGGGGATTGTAGCCCTCCTATTTAATTAATTTATATTGTTTATTAACAGGTTAACTTCTATGCAGCTTAAAACAATCCCCCTATTTCTTTTCATTTTTTTAGCAACATCTTGTTTTTCACAAAACCGGATTCAGAACCTTGAAAAAGCTTTTAACAGTTTATTAAAAGATGAGCAAACAAAACATGCTGTCACGTCACTTTGTGTATTAGATGCCAGCACAGGAAAAACACTTTATGCTTATAATGAACAAATTGGCCTCGCTACAGCATCCACTTTAAAAACGATTACCGCAGCCACTGCATTTAGCTTGTTAGGCAAAGGTTTCCAGTTCCAAACGACACTTGCCTATACAGGCAATATTACAAACGATGGAACTTTACAGGGCAATTTAATTATTATCGGTAGTGGCGACCCAACACTTGCCTCGCCAAGGTATCAAAATAAAGAAAATGAAGTATTGACACAGTGGGTTAATGCGATAAAAGCTTCGGGCATTAAAAAAATTGAAGGCAGCATAATAGGTGACGATCGGATTTTTGGTACGCAAACTACGCCCGAAGGCTGGGTTTGGCAAGATATTGGAAATTATTATGGAGCGGGTACTTCAGGGTTGGCATGGCGCGAAAACCAGTTTGATATTAATTTAAAACCAGGAAATAGTATAACAGAGGAGGTTAAGGTAGTCAAGACAGTTCCTGAAATGCCTTATATACAAATTATAAATGAGTTAAAAACAGGTAGTTCAGGTACAGGCGACAGAGCTTATGCTTTTCTTCCACCATATGCCACTACAGCTTATATAAGAGGCAGCTGGGGTATTGGAATTGGCAAAGCCGGAATTTCGGTTGCTTTACCAGATCCAGCCTTTGACTGTGCTTACCGTTTACAGGATACGTTAAAAAAACTAGGTATAAATTCAAGTAAACAAGCCACTACAACCCGTTTAATGGCACTTAATAAACAAACCATTCCTCCGGTCACACAAAATATAAGTACAATTAACTCTCCTATGTTAAGTGATATTGTGTATTGGTTTTTAAAAAAGAGCATTAATTTATATGGCGAAACCTTATTAAAAACTATTGCCTTAAAATCAGGGCAGGAAGCTACAACTGCTAAAGGCGTGGAAACTGAAATCAATTTTTGGGCAAGCAAAGGAATTGACAAAACAGCTTTAAACATTATTGATGGAAGCGGTCTTTCGCCAGGAAACCGCATTACAACTTCTGCAATGGCAAAGGTGCTTTTCCAAATTCAAAAAGAAAACTGGTTTAATG
>Ga0116227_10005853_pt1 | contig 25413 bp, 17 predicted proteins | sample S1TSphgellanicum_FD_89693 | JGI IMG/M metagenome (GOLD analysis project Ga0116227, IMG submission 89693) | Host-associated microbial communities from peat moss isolated from Minnesota, USA - S1T2_Fb - Sphagnum magellanicum MG | ecosystem: Host-associated > Plants > Peat moss > Unclassified... | reverse complement strand
CAAATTTTAAAAGTAAAAATACTTTTTTTTTAAGGTCTCAGTTTTACAACCCCCCCCCCCCCCCTTTTTCTTAAAAAGAAAAAAGGTGAAAGTTTGTATTCCTTTTTTGAGTACTTCAAACTTCAATTTTTTAGGGAATTTCAAGAGCTCTGAGAATTTTACTTAATTTTTTTTATTGACTTAATTTACTCATTATTAAAATATTTTTAAAATTAAGATGTTACTTCCCATTTTTATACTTTTAAATCATGATTCACACTAATGTGCTAAATTGTCATTGGTAAAAAAGGTTAACAAAATAAGTGTTAGTATTTTTTGAAAATTATTTGTTGCAGCAGCCTCTATTGATGCTTGAAGAAATGCCCATTTTCTCCTTTTTCTTACCCCCCCCTTTCTTTTTTGTGTAAGTGTGTGATGGTTGGTCTGATCAAGCCCCACCATAATTTCCATCCTATGTAACATGGATATATTTGAACCTTCTTATTTCAATTTTACATTAACTAAAAAGCTTAAAATTTAGGTTTCAAGCTTTGATTTGATGTTAACTAGCAAACACATTGTGCACCAAGTTTAACACTACCTACTGACTAAGAGTCTAGATCATCACTAATGCCACCTAACCTTTACATATGTGAAAAACACCCTAAAATCAATGAAATTTAACTCTAGCTTACCATGGACCATTAGGTGTGAATCATACATATAGTCATTAACGTGCATATGTCACATGTGTATTCAATATTTTGATTCCCTCATGCAATCCATGTATAACAACGAATAAAAATTTGTTACACATATGCAATCTTAAAAGAAACAAACTCATTTTTGTTAATAGACCTAATGAAAATGCTACAAGTCACACACAAAGGCTATTAAGTTACATACTTATATTTAAGTCAAAATGTAAATCATACCACCCAATCACACATGCACAAATGGTATACAAAATATTAGCCCATGGATTAGGGCAAAATGTTTTTAAGTACAAAAAGAGTATTTGTGCACAAACAAAATAAAGTTTTTGAGCACACAAACACAACATTTGAAGTTTCAACATACCTAGATAAGTGATCACCTCAACCGAAAAAAAAGGTAATATAAGTACTCCACCAAAAACCCCAACATTTACACCAAATTTGTTTGCATCCTCCAATAGGAATAGGCCTTACGTATACTTTGGGTCTTTAGATATACCTAGTCCAAAATATTATTGCCTCCAAATTTGTTTTCATCCTTCTATAGGAATATGTCTATGGGTGTTCTTTGTATTTAGGGTTTTAGGTTTTAGGGTTGACGAGGCGCAAATATGGTTCGCCGGAGGGTAGGTTGATGGTTTTCCAGCCTTGCGGAAACTGGCGCTTGGCTTCCTCGTCTGAGAGAGACGGCGAGATTACCACTGCCTCGCCCGGCTTCCAGTTTGCAGGGGTTGCAATCTTCTGCTTGGATGCAAGCTGGAGTGCATCCAGAACTCGCAACACTTCGTCGAAATTTCGACCGACCGTTCCCGGATACAAGAAGCTTAACTTCAGCTGCAATTCCGCAAAGAACAAGAAGATCAAAGACTCCATGCACTAGGATTAGTACCCACCACCACCACGTCCACTTAGCAGAACTTAGTTCCGACCATGCACAACAAAGAGTGATATCTGTAATGACATACCCAGTCTACAAGCTCCATTGCTACCAGGGTTTTTTTTTTTCAATTTCCTCAAAGTAGGTCCAATGGCGAGGATCTCCAGCAGCATCAATTAGCAATTAATGGCGACTGTTGTGGGTGGCCTGTAGCATTTTCCAAAAGCACTGCTACAAGTGGCGACCCAGGAAATGCCTAAAAATCGCAAAATATTTCGTGTTTTTTTCATTTTTTGAAAGACAAAATCTCTAAGTTGGGAAAATTTGCTCAAAAAGAGAACACTGGTTTCTAGTTGCTGCCCATTGCTCCAGTCTAATTTGAAAGTAGACTGGTGGAATTCTGTTGAAGTTCTTATCACATGGATCAAAGAAAAACAGCAAATATATTATAGTAGCTGTATACCGTATCAGGCTTTTGGAACTTACTCTTTTGTCAGGGCCAATGACGTGCAAAGCACGGGAAGCCAAAGGCTTTCCATTGGGACCTTTCTCATCGGGGTCCAACATGTTCAGCTCTCCTGTTATCTTCCGATGAGGATCTGCAAGAATAGGATACTGAACCGGCGCATCTGGCTGCAAAACAAATAAAACCAAAAAAAACACAACCACAGTTCACATACAAAATCTATATCAACAGACCCTAGATGACAGAAGAGGTGCAAGATTTGTCTGAAGGAGATGAACAATCATGTACATACCGTGTAAGCTTCAATATCCTTGATCCAGCGCAAGTGATCCTGCACAGAGTCGGTGGACAGACCGAGCAGCTTCACTCCTCGTTTTTTGAACTCCGGCGCGTACGCCGCGATCATGCCCAGCTCCGTTGTGCAAATTGGGGTGAAATCGCCTACAATGCACTCAAGGTAAAACTAACCATCATCTCCAACGACACCGGTGCAACAATCTTTGAATTAACACAGTACCTCAAAGCTCATCGTAATGCACACCAAATTCGAGGAAGTCGCGGAGGATACAGAAAGATCAAACAAGGAAACGGCGATTTCTAAATCAAAACCCAATTTACCAGGGTGAGAGAAGATAATTGTCCAGCTCTCGTCAATGTAGTCATGCAGCTTGATAGGCCCTTGGGTGGAATCAGCCTCAATATTGGGTATCACATCGCCCAACGCGAGTCCAGGCATGATGAAAGCAAGAGTGAGACAAGTTGCAAACAGCCAATACGACAGAAATGTACTGATACAGCAGAAGCAGCAGCTTCAATACCCACAAGTCTGTATGCAGCAGATAACGTAATATGACATCAGAACAACAGAAATGCAGAGTCCTTGTTCTCGTTCTTCTGAAAATAAACGGGATCGATGATGGGTCTTATGATGAAGAGTTTGTATAGAATTTGAGGCCTGCGTGTGAGGCAGAAAATGCATGGCGGCCATGTGGCTGTTGTTTTGCAATCGGCGTCGAATTAGCAACGTGACTCCGTCGGAGAGTCGCCACGTTTTTGCAGATGCATGTGCCAACAGTTCCTTAGCATGCAAAAATCGAGCATGGAAATGAAGGAGGAAGCAATTTGAATCCAGGCTCGCCTTTTGCATTCAATGGCGAAATCTACAAAAATCTTGCAATTCTCTGTTTTCTTCTTCCGTTATTCACTGACAATACGCAAATCATTCTTGGGGGATTCGCTGCGAGTACGCAACGGTTCTTTCGTCGTCCCAGCAACGCCGAAAACGGAAACCCTCGATTCTCAATTTTGGTTGTCATTGAGACGCGCGTCATTAGGGTTTGAAGGTTTGGAACCAGCGTTGGGCGGTTATCAGAATCAAACCCCCAGTGGTTCATAGGGTGCCTAGCCACGGTTCTAAAGGTGCGTGCAATTCACACTTGGTGTTAGGCACTCTTCTGTTGAGTTCCCTAACACCAGGCTAGTCATTTAGGACTTACACCTACTTACCATGAACATTTTATGTTAACATTCACTTAACATTAAGCTATGACCCATTTAACATTGAGTGCCGCCTAGGATGTCACCTAGATTTTCATTTAGCACTTACTTAACATCAAGTGTGAATGCACCATAATACTATCAAAAGAGCCAGTTCTTGTACATTAGCCACAGCTATAGGCAAAATGGAGAAAGGAAATATCCACCTTCATAACCACCAGATCCATGAATTTACTTATGTAGCCTAAGTGGCTAGCCTATCATCCATAGAAAGATGTTTTTAAAAAGGCAGTCATCCCCAACGAAGATTTACTCAAATCTGGCCATAAACCAAATGTAGAGTACAAATCATTAATCAACGTTCTATATTTGTGGCTACACACTAAAAATCAAATATAGAATCTGACAATGCAGTTATTCCTAAAGTCACCCTGTCTTTGAGCCTACTTTCACCCCCTATCCCCTCTGTTAGGCAAAGTAATGAGATTTTTTGAAATCTCAGTATGAAATGCTGAAATCAGTATTTAATGCAGAAGGTTTGAGAGTAATTATACAAGTTGTACACGTAGGAACAGTGAAAACATATGTAGCTCCAGCGGAGGCAATCAGGGAAAAGGAAAGACACGATGAAAGTTTACAATTAAAATTGTTGGAAAAAACTAGTCTGGGTCCCAGTTTCTTTTTTTGCTAAAATTGTCATTCCCAGTTACAAGTTTGATGCCATCGTCCTCACCCCTACTCGCAGGACTTTACGAATAACTCTAATGTTTACTCTCTCTCTTTTTCCTTACTTCTTACTATGAAAACCTTCAAATCCAAAATCACTTCACTTTTTGAATCTTTGAATTTTTTATTTCGCTGCTTGGAGAAATTTCTCTAGTTAAAAAATATGCTGATATTGGTTCCTTCATGAAAACCAAGGGTAGTTTGAATTCTTTTCAAAAATAATCTGATCAAACCAGTGGTTCATTGATTCTGATTTTTTTGGGCCCCAAAAAACCAGAATGGGTGGATCCTTTGATCCTGAAATATTTTCAAAACTGAAGCAGCAGTTCTTAATATAGAGCTAAACAACAGCAGAACAAAATCTACATACAGAATCTAGAAATGTGACTCTCTGTAGAACATGTTTATATAGAGTTATGGTGCATTCACACCTCATGTTAAGTCAGTGTTAAATGAAAATCTAGGTGGCATCCCAGGTGGCACTCAGTGTTAAATGGGCCATAGCTCAATGTTAAGTGAATGCTAGCTTAGTATAAATGGCAACTAGGTTTAAGTCCTTAATGGCTAGCATGGTGTTAGGGGACTCTACCATAGAGTCACTGACACCAAGTGTGAATGCACCTTTATTGCGATTTATATCGAACTTTATATGTACTGTACTGCCTCCTGAACAAACTGTAAAGAACATGCTACCCACATAGGGAGGCGTCTGGCATGCATTGAAGGCACCTCACAATCCATAAGGCACCTCTTTGTGTCTGTAAAGACACCTCTGTACACAGTTGGCCCCACACAAGGGCAGGTTCCACCAATTAACCCTATCACGAAAAAACATTTTTATAAAAAACCAGAAATGTTTAATGTGCGAGGTCCTGGGGACCCAGTGGTGAGTGCCTAGAACTTGCTTTATAGTGTTAAAAACGAAGTCTTTGAAGTGCATTGATGAATTGTTCCATGTTCAGTTTGTTAGGCCTTATGGTGGGGACATTTGGAAAATAAAGGGCATGCACAAGGCGGAATGAAGATTGGCCATAAGAGCATCTCCAACGGTGCTCAGTATGTGACTCCAGACAGTACAATTTATTCTGAAAAGGTCAAAATGTGCCGGTTTAGCTCAGGAAATTGGTTTTTCTGCACCAAATTCGTGCAACTTGTCGTGGCTCATAAAAGGCGCACCTCCAAAAAAGAGTGTACCTAACTACAGCTAAGTATTTCTGATTGGTCAATCATAATGATTGGTCCAGGTGGTTGCTATTAGTAATCCCCACATATATGCAGTTCCAGTTGCAGTTTTATTGGTGGGGTTGCCAACAAAAAAACAGCTAAACTTAGACATTTAATTTTATTATCCAGAGTGACATACTGAGCACCTGTGGAGATGCTCTAAGAAATTCCACACCCCTAGGCCTTACCCACCATAAAACAAATGAATGGAAATTTCTTCCATGACATAGAGACATGAAAAGCATTGGAGTGTGGTGTTATCCTCACCTTAACAGTTTACCATTTTTCCAGAGACAATTCTTTAAATTTTTCTGCCACGTGTTGACACAATGGTTTGTTTTTGGGGTAATTTTTCACCTGTTTTTTGCAATCTCAACAATATTTCTCAAACATGTTGCCAATTAATGTAAATCTTTTGGGGACTCTTGCTAATGAAAGTGCATCAGATGCCCCAAAAGCAACTAGTCCCATATGTTTATGGACCTTTACTCCATTTGAAATAGAACAATGCTCAAAGATCTTAAGTTACAAAACACAAACTATTTAAACTATTATCACCAAACACTTATCCCCTTCACTTCCAGAAAGCATATCTTGATCAACCATGTTTTGATCACTTCTTAATGGATTTGAGTGATTTTTGTAACATTGGATGTGCTAGGTGAAGACAACAACATTATTTTCAGCTCCAAAGGAAACAAAAGGATTTTTATAAATTTGTGTTTCTCTAACATTAAGTGTTCAATCATTGACCTAACTACTACCCAAATCACTCCTCACAATTTTCATTTTTCACTTTTTGAAAGACAAATCATACCTATTCACAAATATTGTTGTTGTAAATAGAATTGTTTGGAATAAGACCCACGTTGTTTAGAAGTAGCAAGGCTATTATTTTTTTTTGAAGGTTTGCATGTTTAGCCACAAGATGCACTTTATTTGCACATAGAAGGATATGTGTTCATAAGAGGTTGAACTATTTTTTTCAACCCGCCTACTTTGGGAAAATTTATCTTGATTATTTCAAATCCAAGTGAAAGTTTTTGAATAGCTATTGGTGTTCTAGGTGAAAGGTTGTTTTAATGCCTTTGAGTCTCTGAAGTTGAAAGTGATGGGAAAAAGAATGCATTTCTTCAAAGCTTTAAGTGTCTTTTCATCGGCCAATCTATCTAGCTTATCATGTTTAAATGTAAAATAAAAACAAAAGTGATTCCTTTCAAAATGTTTATTCTATCAATTTTAAGACTTTTTAACTCAATGACAATCAAGACTCATGAGTATCTTATATGTACTTCAAGTTCAACTCACTAAAATGTCATGCTTAAAAGCCTATGGCCTTATCATGGGCCTCAGTCTGGTAATTAACTTAATTATAGTGGGACAAATCGATAGGTAGATCTACAACTCAACATTTAGTAATAAAAAATACAAATATCTTGGCATTGTTTCATTACCTCTTAATCTAACATAAATTTTGTAAATCTTCAATTAGTGCATCCAAAGTTACAAAATTCATTCAAGTTGATTAAGGAATGGATAAAATATGCCCTTTGGAAATGAAGGGGGTCAATGTTTTGGTTTAGGCACATAAAAATAGTTTGTGTTTTGAAGCTTAAAATCTTTAGACATTGTTCTATTGTTTTTAGACTTTAAATAAGTTTTGTAAAACAATTGCTACATTCATAACTTTTTAAATCGTTCAAAATAAATAAGAAATGATGAAAATGTAAAGTTTGGAAATAAAGGGGGTTTAATTATTATTTTCCTCATTAAATGACCATCATTTTTTCTTTTTCTTTTTGTTGTTCCTTTGCCTTTGGAATTAAAAAAAGTATTGAAAACTTTCATTTCGCACATCCATGGCTGTGAAGATTTTAAGAAAAATGAAAAACCACTAAAATATGATCAATTAAAAGGTAGTTGTTATTACAAAATGCAGGTATAGCTCATTAATCCCCAATCAGTGGACCAATTAATTTATTATTTCCCCATTAAGTTTCATTCAATGGGACCAATGAATTCAATCAAATTAAATCCAATGAAAACAATTGGCATAGATGGACACATTTTGTTGTAATGAGTGTTTAGTGATGGGCATGTCTACCTAAACCAAAATGTGAAAGTTGTTTCTTATGTTTGTAAAGACAAATCACAACACCAAAACCCCTCCGTATATTGAAAGCTACTATGATGAGAATTCATTTAATAAACAAACAATGGTTGTAAAATGGGTAGGCTTATACGTTTGGAAAGTAAGCCCAAACTTCTTTGGAATCTTGATTTTAAACTCCTAGTTCTAACAATTATTGTCCTTAGGCAATATTTAAACAATACCCCATGATATCCCAAAAAGATTATCCCAATCACACTAGCTAAATGGTTTTGTGGTCATTTATGATAGATTAACAATGTTAAAAACTAAATCTACCATTTTTTAATGTAGAAATTTATTTTGACCCAAAAAAAAATTATAATTATATCATACATACATAACAATTTATTTTTTCATTGCTACATATTTGATTAATCTATGGTAGCTTCACAAATTCTATTAACACCCTTGGATGGCCTTGATCCCTACCCATTTTGCATTGTGCTATAAATCAACTTTTTAATAGCCAAAACCTTTTTCATCAATGGATCTAACTAACACAAAACAATGATATGGTGATTTCAATTTAATATGTCATTTCCGAGCTATTTCTATTCCCCTTGCAAGGCACAATGAACAAGTTTTCTTGGGTCAATATCACCTAACCATTGTTCAAAATCTACATGCCCATTCTACAAATGATGAAAATCGTTGCATTGTGGAATGTGCCAAGTACAAACCACTATGCATGTTTCACTAGGTCCAATTGGAAATTATGATTCCCTATTGTGCTTGCTCATTTTTTTCACAAGCATTTTATTAAGCACAATGGCTAATATTCAACATGGTTCATAATATGTTAAAATTTGGGGTGACCTCTTCATGTTATTGGCATTGGGATGTCAAATCAATCATTGGTGTCAATTTTGCAATATTCCCCACACTGCCTTGTTCCCTTGCATGTTTTAAAATCCCCTTATGTTCCCTCGGTTTGAACACCAATTAACAATTACTTTTGTTAGGTGCACCTTTGCGAAATTCACCTTTGATGGCCCATTCTTTACTACATGAAACTTGTTATACATAATGTATAGTTCATTTCCATGGACCAAAATATTGAAGGAATTATGGGTATTTATCTCAATCAAGAATTTCAACAAATGCCATGATTTTAAATATATTAAAAAACAACATTAATATTCATTAAACTTGGTTTCCAAATGTAATAAACAATGGGAAATTAAAATGTGAACTAATCATTGATTTTTCAAGTATAGGTAATTGTTAATTTGGCTACATAATCAAAGCTCTATTAGAATAGCTGGCCCAACATTTGTGTGAGATGGAGGTGACTTAACAATTTTTTATATTGAAGACTAGTGATGATGGTGGGTTGTCATTTGCAAATGTCTACAAAGTGGTTATAACAACTAATGTGATTAGAACACTAGTGACATGTGCATTCCCAAGTGTATTTGGCTACATAGAGCATTAACAAAGGGAAAATACTTGGTTAGATAAAACACTAAAAGTCTGTTCATAAATCAAATTAATCTCTAAATTTTAATGTCCAAATTTCTAGAAGGTCAATTTTCAAATTCAAATTTCCAATTTATTATAAATATCTTCAACACCAAACATTCAAATTCCATAGTTTAGTTACTAGATTGTGTAAAGTCCTAGTTCAAATTTCAATTATTGCAAAGTCCATACTTTGATTGCACTAGCAAGCTTCTTCACTTGAAATGTCTACAAAACATCAAAAGTTAGAACAAATTCATTACCAAAGTCAACAAGGGCAACAATGAACAAAAAAAATGCATAAATATGCTACACAATGAAGTGGTTGACAAAAAGATGCACATGTTGTAGACCATCACACTTTTCTTCGTGTGATAGACCACCACACACTACACACAAGATTTATCTTCCTTCATTTGAATCTAACATATCAACAACAATTATACAACTAAAAACCAACCATGATGTAATATGAATACAACCATACTTACAACCAAACAACTTGAACCTTAAAAACTAGGGTAACACAAATGCATTGGATATACAACTAGAAAGCTTGAAGTTCCAACAATTGAAAGCACAAATCCTTGTTTCAATTTTCAAGTTTCAAACAAAAAACTTCAAAATTAATGCACATAATTGAACATAATTTGCAAACCATTGTTGTAAGAATCTCAATCACAAGAAATATTGCCAAATCCCAACACCAAAATCTAAATCATAATCTAGATCATAAAATCAAAGAGTTTCTTATATCTAAACCATTTTTGTCTCTTTGTAAATTTTTTTACCTTGTTGACTTCCTTATTCAATAATCAAGGGTTTGAACTTTGAAACACAACTCGACAAACTTGACACTTGTTACTACTTGCACTTGTTATGTTGTAATGTCTAAGAAAAAACTCTTCAACAACATATTAGCATCATCATCATCATGTTTTCTACTTGTTTTTTTAATTATTCTAACTCCCAATGTGCATATCCCCTAAACTAATGGCATTGAACTTGAACCATCCTTAAAACCTATCAATATTCCTTGCAACACTCCTATGCATGTTGCTACCAAATATCCTTCCACAGAGCTTACAACAACTTGGCCCCATTTTTTTTTTGATTTCACAAGCCATTTCATAGGAATTTAATTTCTCACCTCCCAAATCCTTCATGCCCCACCATTACCTCCTCCTCCTAGGACTCCTCCCTCTTCAAAATTAAAACCAAATCAAAGTTTTCAAAACTTTTTCCATCTATATGTGTTTAGTTTTCCCCTTCTTTTTTTATAACAATCAATTTTACAAAATGTGATGATTTTTCTTGAATTGATATTATGGAACATGATGAACACAAGAATTTTGTGAACAAAAATGAGATTTTGCAACACAATAACACTTAAAGCACAAAAAATGACATTGGTTTCATCTTTGCAAACCCTAAAACTCGTTTTAAATTGGTTATTGATATCATTGTATAATTATCCATTGCTCAAATCATCAAACCACAAGTTGTTTTCCTTAGTCAAATAAAATCACAACCCTACTAACTTTGACACTAAAATAAAAACAACAAAGTCCTTCAACACATTTTTTCCATGCAACACTAGAAATTGAAATCAAGAATTTTAGCTTGCTTCACTTTCTTGATTTTGGTCAATGATTAACAAGGATTCTAAAAAGACTTAACAAATACATAATAAGGATTTTTAAAAATAACTTCTCAAAAAACTTAATATTGCAAGTTTTCTAAAGTTGTTCTTGACATGGTAACCCAATCTCAATTTTTTCCTTCAACATAACTAGAAAATTCTTGAAGAAGAATCATATAAAGCTCCAACAAGGGTGAAAGTTGCACATATATAATGTTTGCAAATGAGTGGGCAATAATGACAAATGCATATGCTTCACCAAAATAATGACATTAGATTTGTGGATACAACACATTGAAGAATTTAACATTTTATTTGCAAATGGATAATTAGGACTCAGAGGTAAAAACACACTAAGGTGAAACATTTTGGATATCCAAAAGTCCATTTTAATCATTTTTTCAATATAGTTAATTCTAATTTATATGTGCAAATGATGGAATGGGACTCACATCAACAATGAATTCACTCTTCAAAACACGATGTAAAAATTTCATGTTAAAATCTTTAGTATCCAATTTGTTGTGAATTTTCAAAATTATACAAAAATTAAATAAAAAAAAGAATATGGACTCAATACATCTTCATATAATGCCCTTTAACGAATAAATGACTCAATGATAATATGGTGTGATGACATTGATACTAAGGAAAAAAATTTGGAAATATGTTGATGAAATTATGAGGTGTACATAAAATTATAAGGCTTATTATGAAGGAAGTTTTTCTTTCAATGAAATTAATAGTTTAGATGTTTATCTTTCAAATATAAGATTATGATAAGTTAAACTAAAAATGCTTACGTCCTAAATGACAAATATCTTTTAACATCTTATTGTGTAGCCCATATGATTCAAGGTATATTGTTTTTGTCCTCTTATGTAGTGTATTTTAAGCTCTGATAAGTAAGGGGGATTATATATATATATATATATATATATATGAATAATGTGTTTAAAGGTAGGTAAGCTAGTTGTAAAAGCCTAAAGTACATAAAAATGCTAAAAACAATTGGTGGCCAAGTTGCTTGGGACAAATTGGCAATTAACAAATTAACATTAAATGGTTAGTACAAATGAGTCAACTTCTTAGACAAAGATTATGCACCAAAGAGCACAAGGCATTCAATTGAACATGCCAATGACTTGCCGCTTGCCAACATTGGCCAAAAATAACCAAATTAGTTAAAAATTTGTTAAAGGTTATTAAAAGATGTAAGGTCATTAATTTTTTTGGCACAAGAGGCAAATAGAAAATAGACATGGGTGAAAGCACAGTCAAAGGAACCATGGGTGCCAAGGTAAAAGTCATTTTCCAAAGACTACACATGACACGTGTTGTTTTTGTGTTGGTTTATAACTTTAAATTTTGTGTTTTGGGTACCCCATTTAACATTGTATTTTAGATACAAATACATTTTGATTAAAATTTTGGTTTTATATCATGTATATTATGCATATATGCCCTCTATCACATAGGTTTTTTTTATTAAAAGCACATTTTCAAATGTGTTATAAAAACAATTTTCATTAGTTCAAGTCATTTTTCCCTTCTAATCATTAATGTTTAAATCCTTTCTAATTTTCAAAAGGAATGGTGCGCATTTGGTAAAAAAAAAGGATGTTTGAAAATAACAAGGATGGTCCACTCTCGAGGTTTGAGTGCTTTCAACATGTAATTTTTTAAAAATTGAGTCAAACTTTGAGCATGTGAACTTTGCAATTAAGGAAAAATATTTCAAAAAAAATATGACAATTTGAATTATTATGCTTCACTTGTGATTTTTCAAACATACAAAAATGTAGTTTTAAGGAGTGTTCACTCACTTGGGTGGCTCCTTTGACTATGTTTTTACCCAAATAAGGGGTTTGCAATTTTGTGTCTATAAAGGTGATCCACAATTTTGTCAATGGAAGAATTATGTGTGTATGTTTTGAATGTGCATTTTGGAATAAGGATATTTTGTTAATAATGAATGGGGATTGGAATGATGTTGGTTGAAATGTTTAAATAAAGTGTTTATTGTGGTGGTAAAGTATGAAGAAGAAAAATGAATACTTGTTGAGAGATCTAGAATCTAATAACATTCTTATAGAATAATCATTTCAAATTATGTGAGTAATTATAGTATTGTGCAAAAGGAATATGACTTTAGCCATCAAGTATGTGGTACTTAAATGGACTCAAAGAATAAGAACCCATTAATAAAAGCATGAGGATTCATAAAAACATAAAGTTAAAAATTTCAAAATGGAATTTCACGACGTGCCATTTTTGTTCCACCCTAGTGTGTTGTCACCTTTAAGATGATTATTCCCTTTAGGTTTACAAGGGATTTAGGTGATAAGGAAGCAATTAACAAAAGCCTATTTAATATTACTTCAAACACCATGTCAAAATTTTAGTTTTTTACATCAACATTAAATGGTAATGACATCAAAATTATGGCAAACAAATGTGATTTGCCACATTCCAAATTTTCACTTTGTAAACCTTTAAAAACATATATGCTACCACCTATACATCTACATAATAGTGTAGTTTCCCAAGCCACTTGGCAATGGCATGTTCATACAAAAACTTTGCATAGTAAAACAATGTTGATTATAGAATTTGGTGCACATATCCAAGTGTGTCGAGTTGATGGTGTAATTTGTTAGATTCATGAAACTAATAATGTTCAATATGTGTCAACAAAACCAAGCACTTGGATAATAGTAATTTTGGCCAATTTAATAAATTTTGAAAGCTTATGGTTGAAGATGGTAAAGGCAAAACATATGTGCCAAATCCTCTAATGAGAGGATTCAATTCATTATCTTCCTATAAAATTGCTTTCAATTGATGCAACATGGTCACCTTGAAAAAAGAAGTTTGAAAATCAAGGGATTAGCTTGAAAACAATGTAAGAACATACTTCTCATTTTCACTCATTGTATGTTCATGGGACCTTAGAAGTCCTAGGTGAGGGCTAACAAGTATAAAAACACACAAAATGTAAGAAAACATGTGAACTAAAGTCTACCAACCTTGAAGGAAAACTACCATCCAAAAAACAAAATGAAACCTTGAACACAACTAATATAGATAAACAAGAAAATAACCAATGTGGGAGGAAGGTACTTATCACCTTATCAATTGTTAAAGGGTGTACTAGTCAATGAAAGCATATTGTAGTGTATTTAGCTAATGAGTAATTAGTTACTAAATTTGAATTGAGGTGTTGAAGGGAAAATTTGAACATTTCTTTTCCTACCTTTTATTTTTAGACATTAATTTTTTATGCAACTTAAAGAGGTTTTTGAACCTTCTTGTTTTTCCAATGGAGCTTGGAAATGTTTAGTAAATAATTCTATTGGTATTGTAGAAATAGATGTAAAATTAAGGTTGTAATAATCAATACTTGCAAGAACAACACATTTTAACATTGACTTTAAGCTTGTAATTAATTTGCATGTAGATTTGCAAGCTTGAAGAATGTTTATGATTATGTTCAAAAAACTCAACCAAGAAGTAGGAATTTAGTACTTACCATTGGCAACCATGTTGGGGGATTCAATTTTAGATTATATAGTTTTGTTTGTTTGTTCAATGTTTGAAATGTGGTTGTTGTGTACAAGTTGGTTGTTAATTGTAAACACTTAATCCAAGGACATTTGTGTGTTGCTAATTGAAATCTATAAATGAAAATATAAAATGTATCTAAGATTTGAATTTTAACAATAAACATTATAAGGATGTAAATCTATGAACATGGAAACAAATTAGTTTTGAAATTTTTGTGTCAACATGTCAAAAATGGTAACTAGGGGTTTGCAAAGACAATTAGATCAAGTAGTTGAAAGAAATGAATAGGTTCCAACTAAGATGTAGGAGGATGTGTGTAGCAAGAAGGTTGCAAGCATTCCTAACAATGTTCATCATGTAAACCCTATGATTCCAAGAACATGATAACAACTTGCAAGGTAAAGAACACCTTTTATAACATGAAAGGAGCAGTAGCATGCATAATTAACAAGTGTTTGATTATTGCATTGACACCAATAACATCCTTCAAAAATTGAAGTAATCGAGATGGTGGACACACATAAAAGATGTGAACAAGTTTCAAGAGTTGTACCTCAATGATTTAAATGCCATGACAAAAGAATGTAAATAGGTGGTTACAAACTCAATTAAACCAAACCCCATGTTAAATAGGTGTGGTACTTGTTGGTTGGGAATCAATTCCAAATGAAGATGCAAATAATAAACAATAAAAATCCATAATTCATGTTTGTTTATATGTAATTCCACATTGTTTCTAAAAAGCACAACATGTTTGATGGTATGTAGTCCATGATGAAGAGACAATGGACCTAGATATGGAAACACATGTCCCAAAGTTTCAAGTTTTCCTTAGACATTGGCCTTAGAAATTTAGTGACTTGACAACTATAATTATACCAATAATTGGACTTGTAACAAAAGTAGCACCAACACTGTCTAAAACCCATTATAACAATCCCTAGATTATGCATCAAATTCCTAGAATGATATTTGTACCAACATTCCCAAGAAGTTTCAAACCACACACTACTTCGAGGTTAATCAAGGTGCCCACTTGAGAACATGTACTTTCTATAAATAAGAAGGACATTTAACACAAACCTATCCTTTCGTACAAGAAGAATTAGGACATATGATTGAATACAACTTGATGGATTAATTCACCAATCAAGCATTGATAATGGATCAACAACAAGTGGAAATGATCCATGTTATAGTGGAAATATATGGAATAACATCATGTGTCATTTCATAATGACCTCGTTACATGAATGATAACTATTTCAATACCTATTGTGAACCATGTAATATTAGTTTCATTGGAACATGTAAAAGTAAAATCAATTATTCCCCATTGTTTCAACAACACCACATTACAACAAAAGGTGTCCTTGTATGCCAAGTGATTTCATTGGATTTTGAGTGAATTCATTGGTTGTAATGAATGAAACCTAATGGGAAGCAATGAATGCACTAGTCTAGTGAACAAGGACTAGCGAATTGCACCCACATTTGTAGTAATGCTAGCAAGGTTTATATATTTGACCAATTTTGTTTGGAACACCCATAGAAATGAAGTGAAGAGGTCTAGAGGTGCACCAATAATTAAATGCATTATAATCAAGATTCCAACTAGAGACTATCATTAAACAACAAATTTTACAAACCATAGGATATTTATGGTAGATAGTGGAGGTAATAAAGGTACTTGAAATAGATCTCAATCATTCCCTATTGCCACTTGATCTAGGTCCAATGGGAATAATCAAACTTGAAGATGCAAGAAAAGGTACTTGAGATAAATCTTAACCATTCCCTGTTATATCTACAATACCATTATCCTATTTGTACATTCCTTCAATACATGTATGGAATTCAATTAAACATGTTATTATAATATGAAAGTCAATAATGGGAGCAAGTTATTCCATACCATCTAATGGAGTTATAGTTCTATTAGTTGGTGGAACAATTTTTTAAAATTATGATGGGGAGGATGGCATCACCCATGTGAGTACCACCTATGGCAAAGAACATTGTAACAATAAAACCAAAAGGTAAAATGTTCAAAAATAATTTCCATATGCTCCATATGTCAAGGATATTAATTTTGATTCACACGTGTGGGTGTTCAAAGTTGCAATCGAAGGCAATGTGATGACTAATGACAAAGACATTGTGAACTTGTTCATTTTTACATTATGAAATATGATATTACAATAGTGTGAAAGGCTTTTGGGAAAACAAGATCTTGACAAGTGCATTCACTTATCTAGAACAAACATTCTACAAACATTTTGAAATGGTGAAAATTGATGAACATCATCATATCACAAACTTGCCCCTTCCATGTATATGTGTTTTACATCATTTTAATAATGTGTTCAAGGTTTAGTGGGTCTTGGCATGGTTGGGTGGACCAAAACCCGACAAAAAAAAACTTGGCCCGAAATCCATTTTACAAGCTTTACAATGTGCACAATGTTGACATTTGATGATGATAAAATGATATTTATCTATTCTTAACAAATTGTTTCCATATGTGATTTGTGCATTTGTAGCGGCTAGTGATTTATATAATTCTAAAAAAATTAAACTCAAAACTCCTTTGTTTTTAAATGTTATGAACTTTTAAAAATAAGGTGTGGTTTTTCAGTAATCAAAAGTCCATAGTGTATACCTCCAATTCATATGATGCAAAAAAAAATTACATTGTTTTTATTATTACATTTCCACTTTGAAACCAATTTGCTAAACAAACTCTAGATCCATCATTGAACCAAATTAAAGTCCATTAGCTTAATTGCACTTGGTGTTACACCCTAGTTTTTAAATTTCAGAAGTCCATAGCTTTTGGGATTTGTTTTTTGCATTAAAAAAATTGCACCATGTAAATATTAAAATCTATTATTTGAAAATGAGTCCCTACTAACTAAACCCAACATATGTAATAAGATGTAACACTTGCAATCACACCCATTGTAGAAAAAGTACCCTTGTGACACCAAAATTGGTCCACCCTACCATGCCAACACCCCTAGGAACGTTCCTTTTAGCAATTTTGCCATATACACATGGGTCATCCTTATCTTTTCTTTACCTTATCTTACAAAATAATCATATCCCAATCTCTTCCACAAACCCTTACTTAGTGGCAAATTAGTGCCAACAACCCTATTTTCAATAGCTAACTATTATAATGGTTTCATTCACTATAAGAAAATAGGTGTTTCACAACTAGGTTTTTAATTGGGTTTTAATTGCAATTTTGAATTACAATGACCACTTGCAATTCATCATATTTTTACAACGTGAGTGCTATCAAATGAATTACAATAGTTGCAATGACAAAATTCATTGTATACGAAATTGTATACATATGCAACTTATGCAATTATTTTACAACTAAATCATTGCAACTATTATGTCATTATGTTACAACCACTATGCTACTATGTTGTAACTATTCTGCCATTATGTTGCAACTACTATGGTACTATATTGCACAATGTGTTGACATGCAATGATTTGTTGAGAAATCATCAATGGGCACATGGCAATTGGGAATTATTTTTTATATTTAATATTTTTGTTAATTCAATATAAATAATTCAACTTAGGGCTAATAAGATGTTGACACGTGGCACATAGGTGAGCATGTAAATAAGCCCAAATTAGGGAGGCATTACTACATGCATTTCCAAGGTTAAATAGGTAGGTAAACCTATGTAGATAAGAGGTAGGCTTAAGCTAAATAGTTATGTCATTTCAAATAATCCTATTTTATTTTGGGTTTAACCAAACCTTCTTTTATTAAATAGTGCATTTAGTTAGATATTTTGTAAACTTGAATTGTAGGATAAACAATATGGATTGCATCATAGTTGCAATTCACTTGTAACTATTGTAAGACAAACTAATGAATGAACACTTAAACATTTAGAAAACTTTAATTACTAATACATGATATGTTTACTTCTCAAGTGAATTTTTTTTAGACCTTAACTTGATGCACCTACAATTATTTAAATTGTTCCAAAAGGACACAAAATGAGAAAAATATGGTAGTAAAAAATAAATGGGTCAATGTTTGATCATTAGCGCAATTCACATTTTAAGATTCTACGCATTCATCTTCTTCATTGTTTTTATATGTTGTTCCTTCACATTTGGAGCTCAGATAGTTCATGTAGATCTTAACTTGGTACACCCATAGCATTTTAGATCATTGAAAATGGACAACAAAAATAATAATATGAGGTTTTAAAATAAAATGTCATTTCCTTTAAAAGCACACAATGATTTTGACATGTTTTGTGATTCTTTCACATTGTTTCTTTGCTTTTAAAGTCAAAACACATAATTTAAAGCTTACTTTGACATTCACATGATTTTTTACATCACACAAAAGAAAGAAAAAATAATAAAGATCCAAAATTGTTTAATCACCAACCAATGATTACTAATAGGCAGTTCTACCTCAAAATAGTCTATCTACTACGTATATTAATTATTATAATTCATAATAGGGTCTAAAGTTCTTTAAGGTGTAACAAAATCTTGTCACAATGTCACCTTTTTTTGTCTTTTCTACCAAGTCATTTTTTACCATGTGAAGACACATTTATGGATGATTATGATGGAATCTATAATTGTAATGATCTAAAATATGATCCTTCTTAAATATTAGACAACTTCTGATTCATTATTTTTTATGGACATCAAATTATAGGGTAAAAAATGATTACTATAAGGACTAGGTCCTTTTCGTCCTATGTGGTAAACTTTAAAAGATTTTCACCCAATAGTTAATAAGTAATAATATGAACTATTAATCTAGAATCTAGATACTATTGTATGATAATAATATAATTGTTTAATTCCCTATGTTAGTTATTAATTTTAATTATGCTAGGCTAGGTTATGGTGACCTAGCATAAAATAATAACATTTAATAATATTTGTATCAATAATTAATAATAAAATTATTATTATGGCTAGTAGTTGGGTAATTGCAAAAAAGTTATTTCATTTATTCTAATTGTATTATAATTGTCATATGTGACTTTTGTGCAACTTGTTAACAAAATCAAACATGGTTAACTAAAACCATATATATAATGTATACATTCATTCATACAAAGGTTGATATTGGGACTAATATGTAACTATAATAAAACTCCATGAATTTTTAACGTGGTCCATTTTATTTTTGAATTCCCTATATTTTCATGGGAGCGTTGTAGTGTAATTCCAAATTAGTTGTTTCAAAGCTCTAGTTGTAAGGTAATGAGGTTTGTGCAAACACATTTTTTCATAATGATCCCCTAATAAATAGGAAATTGTAAATCCAAACTTATGACTAACAATTAAGAAATTACTAGGAGACCTTATAGGCTAAGTAAACTAATAATTTTACCCATATATATATATGTGGAATTCCATTCAAAAATTAAAATTTGATTATTTTTCCTTAATGGTAAATTTGTGATAGTAATTATCATAAAATAACACCCACCTTTAAAGGCACACAAAACATGGCCTTCAACACACTCAAGCTAATGTGAGAAATTTATTTTGTTTCTATTGGGTTTATAGCCTAAAATTGTGGATAAACCATATTAAAGGTTGTCATTACTTCATGTTGAAGGAAGTTATGTTAAGGTTTTGTAATCAAGCCCCAAGTTGTCCCCTTGCATTCATCTTTCATTTTGTTGATGGTTTGATTAAAAACATCCTTGATGTCAAGTTGCAAATTTCCAACAACATTAATGTCCAATTGGTAGATAAGGTATTTCCAACCAAAAATAAATAAGGCAAGGTAAAAAACCAATTCTTAAAAAGAATTTCATTAATTAAGGCCTTAATGGAATTGAAATAATTAAGGGAAGGATCTTCATACTTTGCATATGGATCACAATAGAGGCGATATAACTCTTATTGGGCTAGCTTTATAGACTTGACAAAGTTTCAAACAAAAAATCCTTGTTCTATGCAATTTTGATTAATGCATGCACACTCAAACATATATAAGAAAGATACAAAGGATTTTGCGAACAAACACAACATCACAAAAAGAATTAAAATTCTACAAAGTCACTTCGTTCCTTGTATTTTCAACATGCATCTTGACAATGAATTAGTGGTATTATGCATAAACCATTTCATTCAAAATAACATAGAAATCCACCTTGTTTTGAAAATTTTCAGCAATTGAATCCATTGGTATTGAACAAATTAACAAGCTTATAAAAATTCTATAATTTCTTTGAGCTATGGGTAAAGAAAACATACAAAGCCTACAAACTACCTTCAAGCCACCACATTATATCTACCTTTTAAAAAGTGATAGTTGAACATTTTGTTTTGTGAGCAAAACAATGGACACCATTTTTTAAAATGTTGACCTTTTCGTTGAATTGCAATGTAACACTAGTTAGATGCCTTTGGAACACAATGCTATTATCACAACCCTTGTTGATTAACTTGGCTCCCAACTCTTCAAACTCTAGTCCACCTAAGTCTAGCAAACTTTTAAAATTTGTTTTCAACCTTAGACAACATAATAAGGAATTAATGTCAAGGATAAAACAAAGACGCAATTTGAAAAACTCTCAAAGACTTAACAAAAAAAAAATCAACAATGAAAAAAAACTAGACATTCTATTACTCGAACAAAGCATGATGCAAGTTAAATATCACAAAGGTCACAGCTTGAATTGATGAGATCAAAGGGTGGTGCCTTGTAAACCTCTTTTTATAATATTCAATGGCACCTCTTAAAATATCATCAACCTTCTAGAAGTTTTCATCAACTAAACCTTCTATTATACAATATCACCTTGTATAAACTTTGTCAATTGTATCTTTTACATGCCTCTGCCAATTATTCTTTAAAAAATTTACATCTAAAAATTCTATCAATTATTATTTTGATTTTTTTGCTAGTTATATATATATACAACATATTTTTGGTGGATCTTTTTTAAAAATTCTAGAAACTTTCAAGTTTATTCCTCAAAAATATTTTTTTTAATTTAAAAAACTTTTAAACATATTTTTAATGAATCTTTTTGGAAAATTTTAAAATTTTCCCTTATAGTTTATTATTTGTGACTATTGATAACCATTAAATGTTGTTAATTATTGTGATTGGCAGTGAAAACAACAAATGCAAATGAAGCTTTTGTAGCCTTCGACAATACATCATGTATAACTTTTGTAATGCCCTAGTTTGATGAATCAAAACATTTTTCACCTTAAACATTTGGTAGAAATCTTTGAAGCCTTCAAAATCAATCATGGGATGTTCATGGAGAAAAATGTGATAAATTGGGGTAAATTGGACATATATTTGTTTGTGGTTAAAATATACAACACATTGGAGTAGGTCCGTACTAAAAGGATGTCACTAATATTATATTGCCATTTGTTCTTGGCATGTATAAAATATTTATTCATGTAGTAAGAACCAACATCCACATTGGGCATGGAATCTTTTGTTTTATAATGGTTAACATGTTTTTATAATCTATCCAACTTTGAAACCAAACGCATTTCATTACTTTCCACAAAAATGTTTGAATCACTAGAAGAAATCTTGTCCTTTACAACCAATAAATCAATAGCCTGATGTTTTAAATGACTATATCATTGAATGTACTCATAGAATATTACTTCAAATTCTATGTGTAAAAAGTTATAATCATATATTAGTGGTGCATTTGACTAATAGATGATGACATGGTAATAGGAAAACATCATCATTTTTCATTCCAAGTTTTCATCCATATGACATCCATGATTGATGATAAAGTGACATGGATGTCCAAGATATCATTTGAAAATGTGACTAGGATAAAGTCATTTCAAATATAACAAAAATAAATTAATAATGTCAATGATGTAAACAAAATGATATGTCATTAGATAAACAATGTGATCATAGAATTACTTTATAATGATTCAAAAATTATTATCAATCATTTAATATTAACGTATACTGACATAAGGAACTATGACATGTATGGAACTAATTTCAATTGATATTTATATGCATATAGGTAATATGAAAACTTTTATCACATTAAGAAAAAAAAACTTGATATATGATCCATATAAAATATTCTATGTGAATAAATTAATCATTATACATTGAAATAAATGTTAATGATACAAATATGATATATTTTAAATACTTTTTTATATTTTAATTTAAAATAAAATAGAAATGTAAGATGTTGGATATATATATAAATAAATAAATTCACTTTGCATGTGTAAAAAAATTATATCATTACACAATTATATTAAATCATGTGTACAAATGAATAAAATTTATTTTAAAAAAATAGTTAATATTCTAATATTAATTAGTATATTAAGATATAATTGATCTATGATCCAATTATAAATTTTTTATGTGTATAAATTCTTAAATATTTCTAGTGAATCATGCATCCCACTTGATGCATTTCCCCCCTTTGCATTAATGATTATTTTAGCCCATGGAAGTATGTAGTTTGAGCTCACTAGATTTTTTGAACCTCTTCATATAGTTTCTTTTTCTTGTTAGGACCTTGCTTGGATAACACATCAAAAGTTTAATTAGACACAACAATAAGTATGTTAACATTAGATGAACCATTAACAAATGTTAGTGGTGAAGGAACTGATGAATTGGCTCCATTTTTAAGGGTTGAAATGATAAGATGGATATATAGGACATAATTTGAAATTATTTAAAACCTATAGATGGTTTGTTGTGCTTTCGGTTTTAACAAATTAAGAAGGACAATAAAACTAAAATAAAAACCTTAAATTTTCAATGTGCATAAATAACAAAACTATAATAACAAACTTCAAGCCTCAAGGGAGATGTTTAAATAAATTTGGAAGGTTTGATTGAAACCCTTGATGTTCAATAAACTAGAAGCTATGGGAACAAGCAAGATGGATTTTGGAAATTGAAAGGTTTTAGTTGAGAAGAAAGATGTTGCATTGGAATTTAGCATCAAGGCTTTTGAAGTGTGCGCCTAGCCTTTGAGCCATGACATCCAAGTTCCAAGCTTCGGTTCTAAAATCTAAATCTTGGGACTTGAACACAACCTTGAAAATCAAAAGACACAAATATTTTGAAAGGAGAAACTTGAAAACAAACCACGCACATTGAGTAACTTGCAATCTAGAAATTGAAATGTGTAAAGTTTAAACTAACATACTCAATTCCTAGACTAAAAATCAAAGTTTGGACTTTACGTCTTGGTATTGTTGCATTCCATATGGGAAATTTGAAATATTTGATTCTTGGGATTGTAGCAAAATTCAATAGTAAACTTTCAAATGCTTACAACAAAAAATTCCCAAGTTCCAACAGCTCATTGCTTTAACAAGCTTTCTCATATACCATATTTGATTTTGGATCTTTTAAAATTTCCTCCAAATTTCTTTAATCAAAGGCTCAAGTTCCAAGTTCCAAATCCAACCATAAGTTGTAAGAACCCATGGGAATCAGCCACCAAAACAAATTTGCACACATGATTCATGAACTTCAAATTAGATTTATTAGCTAGTGTTATTATAAACTACCATTATTGTGCATCCTAGCCTTCTTAAAGGTGTTGGTGAATACTAGGTGCGATCATATTGCCACATGTTGGTGAATTTTAAGGGCATTCATGTCATTTCATGTTGGAAAATTGACATGAAAAGTGCAAGGCACGGTCATAAAAAGTTATTGGGCAATGGTAATGTACATGGTGAAAAGACAATGAAAGGGAAAGAAAAAATGGTGACCTAAAGGTTTATGGTATCTTAATGGTGGCAATGGTGCCACTTGTCACCATGATGAGGTTTAAGCAAATTAGCTTCAAATTTGGGCCTTAGTTTTAAAACATGGTTGTTGCAAATCCTTTGTGTGCGTCACATTTTGGCAATTTATTGTTGCCAAAAAAATGTTGATGTGAACCTATGTTGCCTAAGAAATGAGATTAGCTCTAGGTTTCCACAAATTAAACTAAATCAATTCACATTTTAATTTTGTTTAGAACATGTATAGAAAAATGGAGTCACGCAAGGGTTTTTTATTGTGAAATTTTGCCACATGGTGATAAAAAAAAAAAAGAGGTTGCAAATAGTACAAAATATTATTTTGGAGAAAAATTCCATCAAAATTTGCAATATTTTGAAGAAGGAAAAAGTTAAAATTGCATAAGAATGGGCATTTCCCATAAGAATGTTCGGGTAGGAGAGTTAAAAGTAGAATTGAAGGTAAGACTAAGTGGAGATTGAAGACCATTTTGCCTATTGGACTAAGAAAAGGTGTAATGCAAATATGATAAACAATGTCATTTTGATGATGGGATAATGTTAGAGTGAAACAACAACCATCAATATATCATCCATTGGAAGTTTATTGTGAAATAATTGTGGATGAACTAAAATCAAGTTGATTGTGGGTGTCACCATGGCAACCTATCCTTTGACAATAAAGGTCATGTAAGTAGGATAATAGTTAACTATTAGGGTTGGATCCTTATAGGTAAGGGTTAGTTAATTGTTAGTAGTAGATAACAAATGAATGGTTCATAGCGTAATGATTTTGCCCTTCACGGTGGGTTGAAAGTTCAAACCAATGTTGTTTCATTCTAAATTTCAAAAAAGAATCGTCAATATTGGTCTTGCATTTTTAAAAAGTTTATGATGGAGACTTTGGTCTAATCCTGAGATTTGTTTTTTTAATTTGTAAACTCTTCAATTCATATATTTTTCTCAACAAGCCCAATCTAATTTAAAATTAAGTCTAATTCCATCTCCATTACACACAAAAAATACTTATATGTAGTATTGATTTGTTCAACGAATTCACATAGTTCAAGATAAAAATAATGTAATATTCATTATGTAAAATCAATTAAAATGAACTGCTTGCATAGAATTTTCAAAGAATGTAAAATTTCGACATGGAATCTTCACAATTAATCAATTAATTATTTGACATACATATGTTGAAGGCACCCCCCCCCCCCCCCTTTTTTTTAAAAAAAAAGAAAAAAAAAAAAAAAAAAAAAAAGGGGAGGAAAAAAAAAAAAAAAAAAAACCGCGGAGAAGAAAAAAAACCCCATT
>Ga0116227_10005852_pt1 | contig 25414 bp, 15 predicted proteins | sample S1TSphgellanicum_FD_89693 | JGI IMG/M metagenome (GOLD analysis project Ga0116227, IMG submission 89693) | Host-associated microbial communities from peat moss isolated from Minnesota, USA - S1T2_Fb - Sphagnum magellanicum MG | ecosystem: Host-associated > Plants > Peat moss > Unclassified... | reverse complement strand
TTGCCATGAAATACATTTTGTCAGCAAATAAAGTTCTGAAAAAATAAAAACTGAGTAGGATATTAGTTTCCTGGCAGGCTTAGAGATTTTTTTTTCTTTGGGCGAATTGTTGCCATATTGCCGATTTCTGTTTTTTTTAAAAGGAATATTCTGTCTCAATTGGCCTGTTTTTTGAAAAAATAAAATAAAATCGTCATAATTGCCTGGCTTGTGACAGGGTGCTTCAAGATGTTCTACTTTCATATTTTGAATATCGCCACATTTGGCTAAATATACTTATGGATGACTGATTTGCCACTTGAGCAACATCACAAAATTGGGAAAAAAAAAAAAAAAATGCTGCCCCCAGCTGAGTTGGAGAATTGGTGTAATACTTTTCTACCCCCAGGGTTTTTTTTAAAAATTGTGGTATTGAAATTTTGGCGAAATTTCCTGAAAAAATATAAAATGTAGTCAATTTTCCAACACTAAGAAAAAAAAAAATTCCAGAAAATTCCCAAATTGTTTTTTAAAAAAACAAAATTTTGTAGGAGAAAAAAACCCTGCCTACACCCCTAGTAGTGGGCAATTTCAAGCCTGTGAATAATACAAAGAGAAGCTTGTCACCGGTTTTTGGTTTTTACCAGTGTTGTGTAGCCTGCAGCAGGTATTTGATTTTGTGACTAACCACCAGTTTCAGTTTTTCTGGAATTTTTTAGTTAAAGAATGGGCAGGTTTGGTGATTTGTAACAAGGTCCCAAAAATAGAACCGCCGGTTCCTTCTGTTGCAAAGTCTCAAGGAACTGGCGGTTTTCAGGGAAGAACTAGCAAATAATGTTAGCTACACCGTAGTTCTTTTATTTATTTTGTTGAGAATTGCAGCCACATATATCAGAGTCGATTGTTTGAGTATGGCCGTTATGGGATTAAATAGCCACCCGGATAACTGGCGGGGGTTTGGTGCCATTTCTGATATCCTCCTAACACTGGTTTTTTCAGTTCTGGCATTGCTGGGCAGTTTTTTAGAAACTGCACAAAACCCTTGCTGGGTGTCAGGGTGGTTCTGAGAGTTGATAACCGCTGTTCTCAAAGGTCAATAAACTGGTATGATATACGACCATGTGAGTTCTTTCATGAAGCCCAGTGCCTCTTTTCTTTTCTTTTTCATGAAGCCCAGTGTTTTGAAAAGTGTCATTTCTTTTCTTTTTTCTCTCGTGATACCTAGGAGGGCCTCATTCAGGCACTCAGATGGTACCCACCGGGTATCACATGAATTTGTTTTTTTTTCTTTAATTCAAAAAACTAGTGGCTTTATGCGGTGCAACCGGCCTCGGGCCAGGGCATTACCGAACAGGGAAAGGCCTTGAAAAAAAGCCTTGAAAAGGCCTCCAGCAAAAGCCTTGAGCAAAGCTTACGATGGAAGACTTCATTTAAAGCTTCCAAAAGCTTCAAAAGATGATGATGATGATGATGTTTCATTTCTCTGCCTCAATAATTAAGCTCGAAATTTGAGGCTATGGCAAGCGCTCATAAAAACCAACGAGTAACAAATTCATAATCCAAGTGCAACATAATTGCTGCAATCCAAAACTTCAAAAGCTCCAAAAAGCGTCAAAAGGCTTGAGAAGATGATGTCAATAATGTTTTGTACACTGAAAGCAAACAAACAAACAATCAAAGGGCTTGGAGACCTACAGTGCAAGTAATATCGCTGTGGCTGCTGTGAAATGCAAAGCTTCAAAAGCTTAAGAAGATCATCACCTGATGTCTTGAGTAATTTTTGTCTGTTTGTGTGAGTTTATTACGGCGTCTATTAGGCATAATAGTGCTGTCACAGGTAGACTCGTCACAAAAACACAACGCTCTCCTGACATCATGTTATCATAGCTTTCAAAATCAGAGATGGTTTTGTTGTTCATGATTCTTGTCCTAGAGTTTGGAGCGCACGTTCCATCATCATCGCCGTCGTCGTCGTCATCACGAAGAAGCAGAAGCGATCATCAGGAAACAGAAGCACCGAAGCTGATTTGCCGGACCTTGCAGTGGACATATCTTTGAAGTAAGTGATCATGTATTCCACATTGTGCTTATTATTAAGTGTGCTTATGTATTCCACATTCGCAGTTGTTGTTGTTGTTGTTGTTGTTGGATCACTGGATTCTTTCTTAAGATTTCAAGGCAATCGTGGAATTTGTTTGCAAGTTTCGTGTTAAGATAAAAGGAGAGATCATCAAGAAGATTTGCTTATGGGCATCTCCCTGGACTGCAGAATCTGTAAGGAGTTTTATTATCCTTGTTTAAGTTGTTGGAGGAGCTAAGATTATTGGTGAAGAAAGAGCCGCTTTAGTGTTTACTTACGATAATTGGTGCGTCAGTAGTGGCGGCGAGGAAGACGCAGATCGGCTTTGCGTTCGTTTGTTTTTTGTCGCGCAGGGTCATGATTCACAGCCACAGTTTTGCACGAGCGGTGGGGACCACCAGCATTAAGGTAGTACCTCTTTTCTTCTTGTCTTTGTCGCAGTTCTCTGCCTCAAAACCAGCCGGTCCACGTGAAGAGTTCTCCTTGTTGCTGAACGGTTCCTTCTGTTGCTTCTTCTTATCCCTTTGCAGTTTCTCGTCTCCGGTGTCCCGACACAGGTAACTCTAAGAAGAAGTGTTGCATCAAATGTTTGTGTCCGATTTACTGTCAATTTCCATTTCGCTGGCGATGGTGCGGTGCTTGTAGTAGCGGGCTCTCGGATACATCTTCGACAGCTTTTTTTTAGACATTTAGATTGTTTGTTTTTCTTCGTCCTCCTGCTTGTGCTCGGATGCTGGTGGATGATGCGTGCTGCTGCTGTTGCCGTGATTGCAAGCGGCAGGGACTGTGGTGCTTATGCCATTCTGTTTCTTGAACTCAATATAGTCGCCTAAAGGTGTGTGCAGCCACGGAAGCAGAAGAAAGCTCCAATCGTAAGGAGAAGCAACTTTTCGGTTCTTGCGGATACTTTTCGGCTTCCTTCAGCCTGCCGATCTTGCACTTCCACCGCAGACGAGATTGCTCCAATCGTAAGGAGTAGCAACTTTTCCATTCTTGCGGACACTTTTCGGCTTCGTGCGGACCGCCGATTTTGCACTTCCTCCGGAGACAAGATTGCCGGGCCTTCCCTTCTCCAGTGATAAGGTGTACAAGAAGCAACATGTTCCTAGTTTAGGGAGATCACGATGGAGTGCGAGTGGCTCAGCGTTTCCAGGATCCGAGATAGGAATACAAAGAAACCGGATGAGGAGGAGGCGGAGGATTCACTTCTTTCCAATTCTGGTGGACGAAGAGCATCTCCATCTCCATTTAGACAAAATCTTCATGGTCCGGCTTCCTTCCGTTCCTCTCTTTAGGCTTCTGATTCTAGTGGGAGCAATGGCAGCAGCATCTCAACTGGTCAGTTGCTCTCTTTCATACCTCCTGGTGCATTTCAAGCATGTATTCGATCTGTTTCTTCCTCTTCAGAGCCTCTGACTGCTTCCCTGATGAGAATCTTTGAGAAGTCCGCGCCAGGTACCACTTCTGAGAATATTGGATGCCCATGTGCGTCTTTCTCTCTGTACAATGGCCAGTGTAGTAGACATTGTATTATTGTTCTTAGAGTCATCCTTGTTTCTCAATGCTACCTTTATTGTGTGCAAATCCTCTGTGAGGATAACTTGGGAGAACGTGCACTCTCTTTTGTGTGACCCATCTTCCCATTTCATTGATTTTTTCTATTTATCTGCACCTGCTTTAGGGCTGCAGTAATATGCACTGGGATTCCAAGTCCCTATTACCTTTTGTTTTCAACAACCAGAGGTATCTGCTGAAACAACGATGGCGGAGTGTCATGCTAGCGCTCCTCCTCCTCCTCCTCACGTACAGCAAAGGCAACTTGGGCCAGCTAGTCTTTCAGATCTGGGGAAAGTGCTCAGCTTGTTGTCCAGAAGGATGCCACAAGGATGCAATCAATTACCATGACAGTTACCATGTGTCAATGGCCAGGTATGTTCTCTGAGACTTTTGATTCAGAAATGGTGAAGAGAATCAAAGACTTCATGTGTAGTACACTTCTGTCTCGTCAGTGTTTACATTTCTTTGTGGTTGAATGTCTACCCATGTTCATCCTCAGGTACCCAAGTGCTCTCTTCTTCGCCTTGTGTTCACTTTTTAAACAAGGCATTTCATCTCCAGTAGCAGATGGAACTGTAGTTTGCTCATGAGGATTTGCTAGGCACACAGCTTAGCTCAACTAGCCTAGGTTAGAGAGCTGGAGGCTGCCTGTAGGTCTCAGGAAAATGTTGAATGGTGAAGCATGGGCTGTACCTGAAAGTACCATAAATCATCCTAAACATGTGGTAAGCTTTCACTTGATCTTGGATGCTTTCTCTGGAATATTTCTGACAAATGATTGGTGGATTTTCAAATGCAGATCACTGGTATCATATTGTCCCTAATGAAGAGGAGCCCCTGATGACATTCACACACATAGCAAGATTCTGTGATTCCATATCACAGTATCTTGATGTGAGAAAATTGAAGATTTGTCTGGCCTGGTTGCTGGCATCCTCATCAAAGTCAATTGACTTGATGACTTGTTTTTCTGCGAAGTGGTCACCCAATTCAAGCAGCATGGAGATGGACACAACACAATGACAGACATCTACAAATCATCCATGAAGTACCATTCAACCTCTTCTACATTTTTATCCAGGTTACAGAATTATACACCACACAGGTTTCCCAATTTCTTTTCACAGCTAGAAACCTTTTAGATTTTGTCAACAGTGAGATTGCCACATGAAGAGTCGAAAAGTTGTAAATGTATGAAATGCAGTTACCTGCATTCACGACATTTGATTTGAAAAAATAGCATTCAGAGACCTAAAGTATAGTATGTTAGTTGCAACCTCAAGTTGTAATACTCAGAATCCTAGTGTATTCAGAAAGCGACCTTAGAAGGACTAACTCTGGAGGTGATATTTGAAGGCGCGGCTCAAGCATGAGAGAACTCACAGTGCATTTGCATAAGAGAAAAAAGCAGAGATATGTACTGCAATGTCAGTGATATTCACTCTGTGGGAGTCCAATAGCAAGATTTCTCGAGATTCTTTCAACACTTACACCACACTTGTATTGTCAACCCATTCCCATTGATTACGCATTCATTTTCTGAAATAAAATACCAAGCCAATTGAATTAGGTTACTGCCATACTTGTTGAACTGTATTGTACTATGGTCATCCATAAGATACACCAAGTTTCTGACCTGGTGGATTCAGTGCAGTCAATTCAACATCCTATCATCTCCTTGATTCAACAGACTTCCTCTGCCTGCTTGTGGGCAGCAGAATTGTCTTTCCAGTGCTTCAAAGTTTTACAAATTCACCATGTTCAAATAAACAATGGTACAAGATGATCTGGCTCACACCATAAATGACTTGAATTCTCCTTGCAACCTTGTATACGATCAGCACAGCTTCTGCTAGTAGTGCACATTAGAAGATAATTATGGGAAGCTTTAGCCACAGTGCTGCTGGTTAGGATAACAAAACCTAAAGAGAAGAAGAGGGGAACAATACACAAGAGGAACACAGAGAGGAGACAAATAAGATGGAGAACATTTAAGAGCAAATTTGCTGTTTTGAAGGACATTAAAAGAGGGCCTTGAAAAGCTCCCCTTCTAGGAATGAAGAATTTGAAATAATAATCATTCTGACATTGAAGTTGGTCATTCTACCAATTCCACAGATGGCACAAGAAACAGAAATCTTTCCTTTATTGTTAAACAAAGTTACCTCTCGTTCTTTTCAATAGAGTTGGAAGAGTAATTACTTCTCTTCAGAAAGGAGAGACTACTTAAGCTTGCCATTTTAGCTACAAATCTTTTCTTGAACAAGGTATAAAACTGACTATTGAATATTCCAAATTTGGCAGATTCTGAAATATTCACATGAGACATGAGACATGCATATAATAGTAACATCTGCATATTCTGGCTGAAAACACTTGTTTTGTATGTCAACTTTCAAGCCTTTTCAATCCTGGTAGGTATGTATTGCTGCTAAATCCACAAAAGTCTACCTCAGAAAATGCAAATCATTCAATTTCCTTCAATTCAAAGGAATTGGGACTCAGCCATTTATGTATGCATTAGCAGACTCATTTCCATAACCCCTGAAAAGTTGTTTAACCATTGCTTTCACAAAACTCATGACATGGATAATTATTACATTGGATATATACAATAACCCCATTGGGTAGTGACGAAAAGCTTCCCTCTCCAAGAAACAAACATGCTGAGCCATTGCGTGATGGTCACTCTGAACATTCTTCAAAAAAAGAAAAAGAAAAGACTTGAGTCATTGCATAATTGTGCAAAGCTTGAAACAACAGAATCCTCGTTCCATTCCACCTTATACCTTCTTGTTGTTTCTATACTAGCATATTAGACTATTTTGCACATGTTCAGTTCCAGTAAATAATAATACATTGGTGTTGGCTATCAAACTACTAGCACTCATTCTTATCAGTTTTCAAGTACATTTGCAAATTTCAAGCAAATAAGTGAACTGCTGCATTTGTATTCATGAAAGTGTACAAATATCTGTCAGTGTTGGTTATCACACTGGCTCAAAGGTCACTAAATACGGAGTTTGCTGTTATTTCTGACGTTTTTGAGAACCAAACATGTGAGACATACCAATTATTTGCCAGGTGCAAATATGAAGGTGTACATAGTATAGTCAACTGGCTACCAGTCCTATGTCCTTGTGTGTGACAGTGCCTCCAACTAGGACTCCTGTGGGGTTTGGGTTTTTGCCCACCACGTACCAGCATCGCACTTGCACCCTGTACAGTTTCAGGAAATTTTGTCTTGAGTTTTTGAGCATTCTCCTGCTCAGTTTCAAAGGCTGGTGGTGAGAACATACAAGAAATACATAAATCTGAGCTTGTGAAATATACACTAGTAATGCCAAAATGGCTGACAAGTGGTGGGCATTTTTGGCACTTACATCCAGCGCAAGTATCACTACAGCTTGTATCTATGATTACTTAAGCTCATCACCAGCACACAGTATTGTTGGATGACTAACAAGTTTTTATATTCCTTGAAGCCACTAGAAGCTGCTTGTGGACCCAGGACTTCAGTACTTGCAAGCCTAGGTGCCATTGGCCTGTGTGCTATTGTCAAGTAGAGGAGACAAAGGCTAGAGTGATCCATTGAACAGTGTCACTCCATTGTGGGGTTCCTTTGATAACTCAGCCAAAGGAAGAGGTATTGGAATCCTTCGTTGCCTAGCAACAACTTCTTCAGATTCCATTTCAGTAGTATTGGTAATAACTTGAAGGTTGCAATGATTGCAGCATGGGATCGATGGTTGCTGGTGTGATTCTCACTGAACTTATGACATGAATTTCCAGAACTTTTTCGTTCACAATCCTACATTCATAAATGTGAAATAGAATTCATAGAACAGGATCCAAAGGAGTTTGTTAGAATATGATTTGCCACCAATTTTTCATGAGTAAAATAGAGAGGCTTGAAAAACTGAGACTTTCCTCAAGGGTTTGGAATTGGGTAATAACCACAAACTCTACTTGAAATGTCCCCCTCAAGCAACCCTAATGGGTGCAAACATAGTAAAACAAGCCATTAGTCCAAGGCTAGAGTGTTTTTTTTAATAACAAAGCACTCATGTAGGTTCCATACATATAACACAATTTCTTCCAAAATTAAATGGAAATGTATTGCATAATATACTAGAACTCCGTGACCGGGTAAAAAAGCTCTGGATTAATCCAAGGTTATTTAACGTCAATTCAAAAATCTCACAATAAAAGTAATGACTCTATTTGCATTTTATCTTCCTCTTTTAAAAAATAAAATAAAATAATAAAAATTCAAAATGATAGATAATGTAATGTATTACCACATATTTTTGTATATGGTAGCCTGTAACCCAATGCAGCCTCTCTATAGAGCTTCACTAAATGCTCCATGACAACTTTTCTGACATCTCAAAATACAACTTTCTTGAGATGTTGTATCTTGAGATCATGGTTCACAAGGCTATCAACACTACCGAGCCAAGCACACATTATTGAGAAGAAGAACAACAATATCAATAGTGGGGTCCAACCACTCTATTAAGAATTGCATGTGCCCCCTTAGACCATTGTTTTATTTTTAGAATCTTTTTTAAATCATTTTGATACATGATTCAAAAAAAATTTAAAATTTTTAAATTTTTCTTAATACTATTATGTTAATGTGTATATTTAAAAATTCCAAAAATATGTCATTGAAAAATACTTTCAAATCGTGCTTTTAGTGTCAAAATTGCTTTAAGCTGCTTTTATGCAACTTTTAAACAATGGTTACAAGAGGTTAAAAGTCCTTATATGTATTTTTCACTCATTAGATTGATTCCAAATTTTTATGACATGTACATAATGTATTCACAATAACACTTTATAAAAAATATTTTTTATTTTTTTTACAATCCAAAATTCAAAAAATTAAGCAATGGTTACAATTGCTTTTGGTACATGTTAGTATGACTGCACCTAGTGGCATCAATAACATAGTTGTTGAAATAAAATACTTTCTCGGAATCAATTCCACACAAGTATGAAAATAGATTTTTTTAAAAAAAAGACTTCAATGATTGTAGTTGTGCATTATAAAGTATGGATTAAATTTGTTCAAAAAGTTCAACTCGGACTTGTTCTTTGCAAAAAATTACCTCATAAAGGAGTCAAGAAATTTCAAAGCCTATGAGTGAAGTATCCTCACTTAGCTTATATAATACAACATTGCTTGTGAATAAGGCCACAACAAACACATTGAAAGACAAAATATGGATAATTCCATGCTGAGATATTGACCACCTACAAATAATGGCGAGGTTTACACAAGTTTGGAAAGATGTGTGTTTTGGCAACAAATATTCCACTTCATGAAGGAGAACAACAAGGAAACCAACATTTCTATAAATTTGGCCACATATTGTAATGCAAAACAAATATATAATCCTTAGAATGAAGTTTGTTTAATAGGGTTGAAATGCCTATAATATGTTTACAATATGATGCAATTGTCAAATGCAAGAAGTTGAACACTTACCAAAAAATAATTTAGAAACATCTTGGCAACAATACTTCATGTTTCTAACAAGGAAGCTTCAAGCACACATGCACTAACCTTAATCTTGCAGACATAAAAATTATAGTGTGCACATTTGTAGCATTTTTTAATGGGTTGTCCAATGGAAAAGAAAATATGTGAAACATTGTTGAATACCATGTGTCTAACATTGAAAGCTTCTTCATGCCATGTTTTCCCTCTTGCATAGTAATGGCATCTTCTTCTTTCACTCATCATCTCTGTGACACAATTTTTCATTTATGTGACATGATTGTTACTTGTGTCACAAATCACAAACACAATTGCAAGAAAGAAATGGGGAATTACAAGATTCAATCATGCCTACCAAGTAGTATCAGCAAATGTAGGTCCCCAAAAAGCTCTCAATGTAGTATATGGCTTCCAAGCCATGGTAGTTTTGAAGAAACAACCCTAAATACATAACACATAAAAAGGGTTTTATCTTGCAAATTGTGAAAAATAGCCAAGCACATTTGCAAGAGAAAAATGGGGAATTACAAGACTAAAAATCAGTATGCTTTTCAAGAAACATTAACAATGTAGGTCCCCAAAAAGTTTTCAATGTAATAGCCATATGGCTTCCAAGCCATGGTAGCTTTGAAGAAGTGACCCAAATACATAATAATGGCATCTTCTCTCACTCATCATGTCTATGACACTTTTGTTGTTCATTCCACAAACCCCAGACACATGTGCAAGAGAAAAATGGGGGATTATAAGACTAAGAATCATCATGCCTGTTAAAAAACATCGACAATGTAGGTCCACAAAAAGCTTTCAATGTAATAGGCATATTGCTTCTTCCAAGCCATGGTAGCTTTGAAAAAGCAAAATCCAAATGCAAAACAGATCAAAAGCTTTTGCAACTTTCTTACAAACCACAAAAAAAATTCACTCATGTTGGATTAGTAAAAAACAAATAAGAAATTTGAGACTTTGGGGGCTTTGAAAGAAACCTACCTTCTTCTTGGTCTTATGTTGAAGGAGCCAATGTTGGTGTTTTGCTAGCAGGTGGAGGAGGAATGAGAACCCTATTAACCCCTTGAATAGAAAGCCGACCATCAATGTAAATATCATGATTGAAAAAATGAACAGAAAAAATGTGCGAAATTCTCGCCTTTTCCAATCTCAACCATTCTAGGACAAGAATTAAAGGATTTTTAAATTAAGTGTCTTTTCATACTTTAAAAAATTAGGGCACACAAATATACATGGCTTGAAGCCATAGATTCTAGATAAATCCAAAGAATTTATCATCCATTTGATGAAAAATCTCTTAGTGTCAAACTATTTTTTCAATGCTAATTTCTTTTATAACATTAATTTGGCATAATGTGTTCAATGTTTAAGGAAATTGATGTTAAAATAACAAATAACATGTTATATATATATATATATATATATATATATATACAATTTTTAACATTAAACATTGCATCACATCCAATTTTCATGAAAGTGTAACCTTACATTTTTTTATATGACAAAAATTCATGTATTTTCTAAGATCAAAAGCATGTTCAAAGTTTATAGTTTCAAGTTTTTTTTCAATTTCAAGCCCTCATGATCATAAATATAGGGACTTCCATGCATTTTGAAAATAAATGGTGTAGTTTAATATATAATAAATGACATTTTAAATAAAAATGATCAAATAAAAAATTGTTTACTCAAGTCCTTATATCAATAGATGAGGAAATGAAACATTTGAAATCCACTCAAAAGTGATTATCAAAGGGATTTATGAAATATGATCTATTCTAGGCCATTCAAAAATTCATAACATGTTTTTTAGTTCATGTTTTTTTACCAAACTTTGTATATTTATGATTTTTTTGCTTTAAGATATCATATATTGAATCCCTATCAAATATTCCAAATAAAAACCATAAATAAAAATACACATATAATAAGGTGCAACCAAAAAATAATTTATATTTTTCAATTTCAAAAGTCCATTATTATATGTTTGATGTTATATATGTTATAATTTCTTAATTGTTTTTTCTTATTCAAGTTGACAATTTGAAACTAGTCATAAATTTAACATATTTATAAATGACTTACATACGAATAAACAATCAAATACATTTTAAAATATTTTTTTAACATTGGACAATATCTATGTGAGCTTAAACATAAATGATTTTATTTTTTAAATTGAGTTGATTGTGGCTGCTTAACTACCTAGTCATCCCAAGGCTTGAAAAAAAAACCCAAAAAATGAAATTATCTAGATATATTCAAATACCATTATTGGTCCATTATAACCCTGAATCTTCTTCCCTAGCAATAATAAACATCAAGATAGTACCAGCACTGAATGGGCAGCTTGATTTACTTGACTGAATGTGATCTTCAAAAGACTTACCACATCTGAGTAGTAGAGTTTGGCATGCTCAATAATGGTCTGCCAAGTTCACAATCGACAATAGGTCGGTGAGCCTCAATAATAAGATTACCTACCCATCTTCAATAAAATCCCAAACATGTTATTATGCAAAGTTCAAACTGTACCAAAATAGATAGTGAAAATTGGAGTTCGGTTCATGAGATCTAGAAATGTCATAAGTACAAAATTTTGCAAGCAGGATATAGTGAAGTACTCTTGCAGATAAGAGCAGTTTCTTTCCTTCTTAGAAATTCCAGAAGAAGAGATGCCTACTTCCTATATAATACATACATTATAAGCACCTCTCACTCATCCAGTACTCATTGATGCAGGAGCTACAGTTTCTGCAGCTCACTCTTGTAGCTCCCCTTCCTTCCTTCACGACTGAGCATGAGTGCAACCAGATTGTGTCTATCAAAGCCCCTCTTCAGTCTGTCCATAGATAAAAATTCCAGTTCCAGAGTTTGTAGTTTGTACCTTGTACCAACATACTGACTCTTATTCCAAATTGCAGTTGGACATTGCAGGTTGGGATTTGGGTTGGGACAGGTGAGAGAGACAGACAGGACTAACAAAATGTGTGTGTGCTTGCTGTACCTAGACCACATATGTAAAGGTGCATGCAAAAAATGAGCTTTGTGATAAGAGGGATGGAGTCAGAGCTCTGTGATCATCAGAGGTTCCACATGGAAAATTGAAGCCAACATGATGTGCATGTCTCCTCGGTATGTGTACCCTTTGTCCTCTGTGCTGGTGCAAGCTTTACCCAGTTGCCTGCTATTAAAACCATTGGGCAGGGAAGGTTTGGCTTTGGAGCCTCATCAGCAGGCTATTTTTTTTCTAGTGGCAAAACTGTTGTCAGATCTCTTGAAATATGAAATATGGGTCTGGCACAACAACAATGATTTTTATTGTATTTTATTTTGTGGTGAATTCTCGGAAAATTTTGACCTTGAAAATTAAAAAATGGAATATATTCTGTCTCAAAATTCCTGTTTCTATAAGCCAAATTTGCCAAGCTTTTGAGTTTGTTTTTTCTTTTGGTGTAGATTTTTGGCACAGTTTTTAGTTCTGGGCACTTTTTCATCTGTTTACTACTGTTTGAACCAGTGTTGGCCGGTTATTAACTTTTTTTAATAACCGGCTGATTTCGTGTTTTAATTTTTGGAATCAAAGAATTGAGGTGGTTCTATTATTTAAAAAATATCAATTTTAATATCCTTATCAAAAAAAAATTCCTTGTGCCAATGCGTTCTTTTACAACTAGTTCTTATTTCATTCATATTAGTCAGTTATATTTAGCTAATTCTTTAACATCAATTTAAATATATAAAAATTTGCAAATTTTCAAAGGTTTCATAGGCCTAGAAAAACTAGCAAGTTTCATTACAAAGATTTAATATTCCAAACAAACCTTCAGGGGAAAAAAATCACAAGATTAGTTGGTTTTCAATTCATCTTGTTCAAATGAGTTTTCAAACTCATCTTTTCTTTTTTCTGAATCTACTTAGAATTTATCAATTCTACAAAATTAAAAGGAACCTTGCAATCAACGTTTGCATCATTTCGTTGATTCTTATTCATAAAAATTAATTTCTCAAGGTTATTTGATTGTAAGTGGTATCTCTTCAAATTGGTGAGAATGTTGGCAAGGAAAAATATTCTTTTAGTTTCAATTTGAAAACCAAAAGGTTAATAATTGGGAACATGAATTCATTTTCCCCCCACCATTCCAAAAAGCATTTGATGTCTTTTGCATTCACCTAATATCTTCGAAATATAAAAAATTCTTGAATAACAAGCTCCCTCATAGGTTCACTAGTGCTTACTACCATTTCAAAGATGTCTAAACTAATATCTTCATAATTTTTGTCAACAAAAGAACTTTCAACCTCAAACAATGGATGTAAATGATGATAAAACTTCAAAAGCATAAAAAGCAAGGATCTCCTATCATACCTTTTAGCTATGGCACCCCTTGCCCATGACCCATAATTAAAGAAGAGATTAAGTTCAAACTTTTGAACCTTGAATTTAACATTAAGAACAACATATTGTGAACTCTCCTTTCATCATATTTTGTCAAGGAGAAAATGAAAGAATCAATGACCCCACAAACTCCCTACTTTATGTTCTTTGCAAAAAGTCCACAACTCAATATTTAAGTCTAAATCTTCATCAATCAAAGCAACATCCAAAACAAAAGATTGTTCATTTTTTTATGTAACCTTGCAAAAATTTATTGATAAACACACTATAGATTAGGAAAATGTACAAAAGGGTTTTTTTTAAAAGGAGAATATGCAAGACGTCAAGTTAGCTCAAACTAGATGTCAAAACCTATCCATGTCAAAAACCAACCTCTTGTAGTAGGTCGGCCATATTTTCCAACTGCTTACAATAAGTTAGTCAAGGAGATGGGAGGTGTGTCTTGAAGGGGTGGAAGTCAAGAAGTAACTAGGCTTACAATTACCACCCGACTTAAGATGGAAGATGGTTACAGCCTTTGCAATGTGATTGAGATTTTTTTGCCAAAGAAAAGTAACCAAGACAGAAAGAAGAGGGCCTTCTAGTCCTTTCAAACTCTAAATGGCATTGGCACGATTATGTAAAAACACATTCACCTACTTATGTAAACATCCAAATACCTTCACTACTAAGGGAAAGAATTGATTGACAGGGTGTCAATCATAATAATTTTGTTTTTGGCTTGAACCGCATTGGAAGTAGCAAATCCTTCGGTGGCGCAAGATCAGGGAAGTAAATATGCTCGCACATTGGGTTGGTAATGACAATGTCAACTAAGGTGCAAATGCCATCTTTGGTGAACACAATGTTGACTCATTGATAGGAGAAATTGAATGTGTTTGAAGGAAATGCATGTAGTTGTTCTCACCCCATGTGGAAACCAACATCTTGCGCAATGGCAACAAAGGTGTCGTGAACTACATCATGGGTTCATATACGCTTATTGGCATGAGCACAACATAAAAGGTGGATACCCATAAGGTCAGTGGAATGTGTGCACACACATCGAAAAATACCTACAATGAAGGGATGGGCAATCCAAGTCGTATTCGAAACATTGTGAAAAAAATCGGGGAATTTAATCGAAAGCTTGAGAAAATTAATCGAACTATAAGCCAAACACTCACCCCTAGGCCAGAACATGATAGAATTTGAGCATGATGGGCTTCAAATATCCCGTCAAAGAACATGTTGGAAAGGGTATGATGGTGTAAACGCTCCGAAATGGAATCTTGAAACCAGACCATTTGTTGCTTAATGAGTTGTTTAAACAAAAGAAGATATGAACGAATTGGGGGTGGTAGGAGATCACATGCTACCTTGAAGTGTTGTTGGAAAAGGAAGTTATTATTATTGACTTGTGTTAAAGCTTCAAAAAGGAAGGGACATTGATCAACCATAAACCTAGAAACTATGATTGAAGCTACGAGGGCCCAACTCCCTAAATAGGTTACTAGGGCAATGGTGGTCGTCGATATGAACCCAAAGCCACCAAAATTTATTGGGAGAAAGACTTGTTTATAGGCTAGAGGTCTTTTTGGGTTGTTAAAGGATCCTGGATCCAAGAGGCACCCAAACACTTGAAGGAAGGAGGAGTCAAAATAAGTGAGGGATTTTATGAAGGTGGAAGAGGGAGGTGTAGATCATAAAAATTATGATGGTTATTACACAAAACAATGAGTTAGAATCCCAAAGGTTACTTGAACATCACCCATTCTAGGGAAAAGATCCACATGTTGAACATCCTTTAATAGGGCATATTTGATGAAGGATGATGTAAATAATGAAGTGCCTAATGGAACTCCCAAAATTGTAATTCCACTTAATGGGGTGGTAAACTAGGATGGGGTGTTGAAGTCAAATGGTAGGCCAAAAGATGACCATGTTACACATTTATGAAATTGGATAGAAAGACCTATTACATGAAATTTAGTCTGGAAATGTTCATATGCGAATGATACAATAAAAGAGGGACCTATGATGTGAATGTTATCCACAATGAATAGAAATAAACTAAAAGGGAAATGATTAGTTGTAGAACACAAAGCCCTAAAGTGGGCTAATGTGAAAAGTGGCCCTCCCAAAGGATCATCTTGGCAAGTTCCCATGGTAGAGGGGATGATTGTGACATCGCCTTCATAATTACAATGGTTGTAAAATAGGGGAGACTCAAATGCATAGAATGCACGAAAAAAGGGATGAGTTGCATGATGTTTCCACTTGCTACACAAAGTTCTTGAAATATGACCCGTTTTGACATCGAAATTGAAGGTGTTTGCCACATCTAGTTAGAGAATAACCTAGTCGAGTTAAAGGTCTAGGGTGCACCTAATGCCATGGACTATTGCTTCACAACCGCCTTTAATTGCAACTCCGAATTAGTGTGGGGAAAATATGTTGCAAAGGTGTCACAAAATTGATGGCATAAATTATGACTTGTGAATTAATACAATGTTTCCCACATTGTAATGGGACAAACTTCGCCTAAAGATTTGGTCATGGCTAAAAGGTGGGCTATGCCAAAGACACATGTAATTCGAGGTGGAATGTGACATTTAACAATATGAGAATAAAACTAAAATAATTAAAGGAATCTAGTCATTGAATCTTTTAGGTGAAAATAATCCCGAAGGTGTTCAAAAACCATCCCAGAAGGACAACTTGTTGACATATGGGGCATGCATTGGAATACTAGTTTGAAGGAATTAAAAATAAGTTTAAGGTCTTGGTCTAGTTTGTAATCTTTTAGGAAAAGTTAGAAGTAACTATTTAATTCAGGGTGTAGAGTGGTGAGAGCTAAGGTGGTGTCAAAGGACATGGGTGTAAAAGAAAATGGTGCCAAGGCGTGGGTTGTTTTAGAATATTCCTTTACACATCTAAAAACTAAACTATAAAGAAGGCATTTATGAGTTATGGGATCATGTTGGGGAAGAGGCATTGAACACGAACTTGCTGCCAAAGCTTGGGCTCGCAAAGAAAATTATTCTTGTAAGTTTACTCAATCGCCTACTAGAAAACATTTAAGTTGAATTCGTGTTTCTTTATGCCTTGTTCCCCCACCATGAGGGGGCAAAGTAAGACACAATTGGGATAAATGCCAAATTACCATCATAAGGTCTTGCACTAACTTATCCAATGGAAAACAAAATGCCACTTGTGCATCACATCATAAAACAATAAGGATGCAATTATAAAATCAAGGATGACGGAAGCCTAAATGAAGGACCGAGGACATCCAAAGATGAAACCCAAATCCAAGTGTATGCAAACAAGGTGGGAACAAGGGGAGGTATTAAGTTGGGATGGTCATGGGGGTTTGGATAGATGAATTGGGTGCTTGATCAAAATGTTAATAACAAGCTAACCCTTGACTGGTAAATTGGTGCCAAATGATGGGGCAAGAGACTTTAGGTGGAGGTTGCAAATGTGTCAAGGATATGAAGGTTGGGGGGTTTAATCATGTGCAATTAGAGGAGTTGGTAAAGTGGAAAGGGGAAAAGGTCCTACATGTGCATGATCAAAGGGGTTTGGGAAAGTGTAAGGTTGGGGCCCCACATTCACACGAAGGGCTGGGATCCAATAAAGGGAATTAGTGGGTGGTGTGTGGTTTGTTAAAATGGGAAAAGGAACTAGTGGGAGGTGTGTGGTGTGCATGGGAGATGGGGTGAAAACTAAGTCTATGGTGACACATGAGAAAGAAAATGGGCAATGGGAACAACGAGGTTTGATGGGACATAATGAACTAAGGGACATGGGACATTTAATGCCCATGAGGAAAGAGGCCTAATAGGAACACATGCCCCACCTATTAAAAAATTACCTATTGCTACAAGGCAATTTCAATTTACAAAACCAACCATAGAAGACTAAAAAGATTGAAAGGAAAAATATAAGAAACTACTTAAAGGTCCTTGGTTAGGGCATTATGCCAAAGCCAAATATTAATTTCATTAGAGGCTTGAATGGCATAATCACTATTGTGTTGGGTTCAACATGACATAAACATCCTAATGCTAAAATATTATAATTTTCACTTTTTGTTCCCAATCTTAAAGGACTTGAAATAGGTAACATTGCACAAAAGTTTTTTCAAAAACAACTATGGTGGACTAAATACCCTCTTCACAAAGATCTCAATCCACTCTAATAATTATGTAGACCAATGACCCAAAAAAATGTTAATTGGTTTTTTTTTGGGACAAACTTTTCAATCGGGAAGATTATCTTCAAGTTCTAGGCCCACACACCTAAGAAGCCACTCTACTTTCTCATATTCCACGAGAACTTCGACCCTTGAAAAAAGAACCTACAAAAAGTCCAAAGCTTTTTCTAATAGGTGATGCCCACAAGTTTAAGTCCAACAATCAATCTCATTGAAATCCCAAAGGTTTCATTAAAACACAAGCTCAAAATGAAACAAAAGCCCTAACCAAAACTAATACATTGGGTGCAGGTTGAAAAAAGTAAAATTAACTTTAATTGAATTTTTTTCACCATTTTTTTTTCTCTGTCTATTACTAGATGTGGCTCCAATCCTTACAATCCTCCCCATCTACTAAGTTACTATTCCCTAATTCCTCCTCCACCTTGTTTCAACTATCAATTTTCTTTAGTTCCTTACTTTTCACCACCTTCCAAACCCTTTTCCCCTTACTTTCCCCTTTTTCTTTTAATGTTGGTTCTACTTCATCATGGATTGATTGCAACAAATCTTAACTAAGATTCATTTTTCCTAAGCATCTCCACTCTTGCTACATTTCTTGTCTTTCCTCTTTTTTGAACCTCCACTGTTGTTACACATATTTTCACTGCTCCTACTTGGAAAACAACTATAATTATTTTCAAGAGCATCAAGACCATAATTCTTCTTTTAGTTTAAAACTCATGGATACAATTGCATTCAAGGCATCATTCAACAACCAATGACCCAATGACTTCTTGATGGTTTAAAACACAAGCAATTACAACAATAGGAAAAACATTCATAATAATTTATGATATATGCCATGTGAAAGGACATAACCAATGATCTTAGGACCAATTTGCCTATTATAATAAATGGCAATGATTTTTTCAATTGAAAAACTTCCTAAAACATGATTGTTTTTTTTGCAAACTTGCACAAATCAAATCTCCAATCATAAGGCAAAAATTTGGAGCAACAAAATTCAAATCAATGGAAAAAAACAAAAAACCAAAATATAACAATTGGCATTTTACCTTGTTTTAACTAGTGTGTTCAAATTCTCAAGCCTTAGGCTTGCAATAATGCAACCTTTCATTAGTCTTGTTTTTTCCCCTAACTTTTTATTCCATGTTATACATTTTTACAAATCTACCTAGGCAAATTTGATGGAAACCTATTTCAAACCCCTTCTTTCATCAACAATTGCATATTAACAAGCCTTAAAGAAAGCATGTCCAAAAAATGTGCTCTAAAAACTTTCCATCACACCCAAAGTTTTATAATTGACCATTGAGTTTATAATAGTTATCACAGTATTCAAATTTGACCCCTCAATGTCTTTGACATAAACAAGGATTTTCTTTTTCAATCCATATTGTTATAAAAGTTTTTATAATTATTTTTCAATGTTTGCTTGAAAGTTTTAGATGTTTCAAACAAACCAATTGTAATATGTTTCGGCACCCAATCTTTTCCTAAGAAATTGAAAACCAATGCAAAAACATCATGTGCCCTTTTGGACATCCAAAGATAAAAATTGCAATAATAAAAATGTAATTTGCTAAAAGTAGAAGACATATGTTTATTTTGTCTTTTCAACTAAGTATAGTAACATTTCTTAACTAAAGGCTTTTCTAAAAAGGGAAACAACATAACAATATAATTATACTACCAAATGTTTTAGCCAAATATTTTCAACAAATTGAATGGGCAAATGATTTTTAACAACAAAAAGACCCAAGTTTTCCAAAAATCCTTTATGGTGCACATTATCCTTTTTGAAAGGATTTATGGCATCAAAATATTTAGAAATTACATTCACATTTACTATAACCTTTTATTTGTTAACTATCTTTCCGTTAAACTTTTCTTGTTGTTCTTCTTCCTTAAAAGTTTTTATAGTTAATCAATGGTTTGCATCAACATGTTTTTTCAATACAATTATCTCATTATTCTTGAAATATGAAACTAGACATTTCTTTAGCCTTGCTCTTTGTTCCAATTATGCATGACCTACTAGTCTACTATAACATAACATGTAACACATGACTTGTGGCACTTTGACATCAACTTTTGTCTCATCATTGACACAAAAGATTGCCGAAGTTGAAGATTTTTTTTCCCCCATGGGGTGTTCACTTATCTTTTTGTTCGTGCATTTTTTTCAAAATGGTTTGCATTGTATCCTTAATTTCTAATTGAAAACTTGGTAACTTTCAAACCTTTTTTCTTTAGTTTTCTCATGCATTCACATGATGCATTATGCAAACAAATTATCAATGAAAATATGAAAGTGTAAAATTGCCTCAAATGTACTTTAAAAATGTAAATCAAAAGTTTGAAAAATCTTCTTCTTCCAAGTTAAGACTTGTGAAACTTGCAAGCTTGTCTTGCACAAACAAACAAACATAATATCGAAACATTATTTCAAACATACATACAACAATATACAAAACAAAAGACTATAAACAATGTACACTTACGGAAAAATTACAAACATTTTTTTTTAAAAACTTGAAAAAAGAGTCAAAGACATATTTGAAGTGCATATGTTGGTGTTGAACCCTAAACTCTAAACCAAAATACTTGAACCTCCAATAAAACTTTAACCTAAACAATAGGGTAAGGGTAATAACAACCATAAAAATGGGGAAAATAGACAAACAACACTTGTAAAACACTATCAACACCATGAACTACATTGGCAACATTCGAACATGCACTAACAACACACAAAAAACATTGATAACACCTTGAAAAGCCTAGCAATGCCTGAGCAACATGAAACACCCAAGCAACACTAGAAGCACCTAAACAACATTAACAACACTTGCAACACCCCATAAAACATTGGCAATGACCGAACAACACGAATAGAACTTGCAACACAAAGAGTAGTGCCAAAAGCACTTGAACAACACTTACAACACACACCAAAAACACCAAAAACACTTGAGTAATGTCACAACACATAACATTCGTAGAACACATGAACAACATTGAGAGCTGAAAAGCAACCTTGAATGTCCATGAGGAACATCAATGCCCATGAAACACTAGATTTGCTTCCAATAATTACAACCAACACCTATAGTTAAAAAGAAACAATGAAACACTTGATTAATGCCTTTAAAAAAAACAATATTTTTGACAACAACAAGAAACTAACAAGGAGAGAAATGAAACCTAGAAAAAAAATGATGAAAACCCAACAACACTTGCAATAATTAAAAAATAAAAAAGAGCAAATCTTTCTAACAAGAATGAAAAAAATACTACAACTAACAAAGAGTTAATCACTAGTCACAAGTTAAAGCAAGCAAAAAAAAACACATGAAACAAAAAATTGTTGAGCTTCTTATCTCTTATTCCCCATGTGAGAAGAGAAGCACCTCAAACTATATCCACTTCCTTTAACCGGAGCCCTAAACAATTACCTAACCAAAATGTAGGTAGCTTAAGACGTAAGACCCAACCTCTAAACTCTTTATATCCTAAACCCCTATAAACCCCTATAAACCATACCTGATGGTTGTTGATATAATCTACTTAGGTATGAAAAAATTAAAATTTTAATGAAAAATTATTTTTTTACAAATGAGTTATCTCAAAAATGATAAATGACATTTGAGTATCAACATGGGTAGCACCTTAGATGATAGCCAACCAGTTCTTATCAAGAGAACCAATTGATAACTGGCTCGATTATGAAGGGCAATTAATATTCGCACAAAGCTGGTTTGAACAACTCTCTACATATTGTTCAAGAATTAATGCCATATGTATTTTATGGGAGGATTGTTAATCATGCTCCATTTTAAAAGCTGGAAAAAACAACACTAGCCTAGCGACCATTGCACTTAAACATTAAAGGGTGTTTTTAAATGCAAAGTAGTGTAGAATTATCCATCACCAATCATTACCTATGACAACACTTCTTTAGATATTTGCTTCTGTGTTTCATTTTGAATGATTTGAAATGTTATGAGAGTGCTACCTCAAACTACCTCAAGCTCTAGAAATCATCTTTGAAGTGCAAAGCAAAAAGAATAATGAAAAAATAGCAAGAAGAAAAGAAAGCTTTTCAACTTACAAAATGCATTTTTTTTTCCCCTCTTTGGACCCCTCCTACTTTCAAAGCTTCTAACTTTCTCATTTCTTGTTCATTTTAAACGATTTAAAGTGCTATAGGAGTGCCACCTTTAGTTCTACAAATCTTCTCGGAACTGTAATAACAATAATAGAACAACATACAAAGAATTTTTTAGGTGCTCGGGAACTGGCTTTGTAATGTTGTGTGGCTTGTTTTTTTTCAGTTCTTGACCCCCTCTACTTTGGGGGGGGGGTTGTAACTTTCTTGTTTTTAATCTGTTTTTGAAAAAAATTAATGCGTCAGATGCATCAAGAGGAAGTGTTCAAGTTTTGTTTGTACACCAAAAACAACAAAGCCCTCCCTTAAATCTGGCTTGCCCTGAACACTTAAATGTTCGCTCACCGACCGTTCTACCCTAGTGAAATGGCTAGTGAGCTGACCTCCTCCATTGCCAAAGGGAATATGAGAGCCAACGCCCACAATTGCATCATCCATTCGAAAGCTGCTATGTGGTACGCAAAGCCCTTGGCCTTGGGCTTTCTAGGAATAAGGGCCTACTCAGGTGGAGGTGGAACCAAGCACATACCCAATTACGATAAAATCAATGATTGAGGGCTTTACTATATGTAAAGGCCCATAGGATTTTTTTGGGGGGTTTCCCATAATACCCAAAAGATACTCACGTATCACCAAAATAGAAGGGGAGGCAAGACATTTCAACAAAAGAGAACACCCACAAAGTTGGCATTATGTTTTTTGAAACATCTTCCTTTCATGGATGAAAAGTTATGATGAGGAACATGCCCTCCAACTACACTCAAAAAATCCTACAAGGCCTTTCCAACTCAATTGTGGATGAACTGACATGGTATGTGGGTCACCTATCCTATAAACCATTTTCCTTCTACCTCACACTACTTAGGTGACTACCTATGTAGAAGGATGAGTACCATAATTCAGTAGGTAGGCCAAATATAAATGGTTCATATGAATGTAGGTAGGTAGGTATACAGGTAAACGACTTGCTGGCTATTAGGTAGGTAGATAGGTAGGTATGTAGATAGATGTAGAGGGTTGATGCATACCTAATCACTGTGGTTAGCAATGGAACAGTAATACAACCAAAAAAAAGTTTTCTGTCCACACATCATCCATCCTACTTTGTGGTGTAGTGGCATGTGTCTCTGACTCTTTAATCTTGAGAGCTAAGTGGGAAGTCCCATAGGTAAGTAGTAGGGCTTAGGGAATGTATGTGGTTACTATGTAGGTACCTAATACACTTGGTGGCTCCTACCAAGGAGGTGAATGCATTGTGGATGGTTAGTATCATTGTTGGTTGGTTATTGCTTGTCTTAAAATAATTGTTGGGTGAGTTTTTTTTTTATCAAAAGTTTTTGAGATCACACAAGTTATCACTATCATTTTTTGAAAAAAAACCATCAATTATCAAATTCAGAATCAAAATAGTAACCCCAATTATCAATTTAACTGATTATATTTTGAACAATAATCCTCTACTATATGTAAGGGTTGGTTGTCAAATAACCATCTTCATGAACTGGTTGATATTGGTAGGTAGGGTAGGTTTTAGGGGTTTTTCAAGTGTTTTCCTTCGTGTATTTAGGTTTTAGGGCTTTTTTTTTTTTGGTGTAAGTCATAAAGGTGTATTGCAAATTACAGTGAATGGGTTTAGGGTTTAGCAACAACCTATTTATAACCTATATGGATGAGACATCCAAGTAGTTTATCAGATTTTTGAAATTTCAATACCAGCTGGTTAAGGTTAAGGTTAAGACCACCCTGTTAAGGTTATGGTTAAGACCAACCTCAGCCTAGTCCAGACCAACACAGGGTGATCCTTGTTTTGGACAGCCACTGTGAACCAGCACCCACCAGTGCACCATCCACTCACGAGTGCACCATCCACTGGATGCCTGTTATGACTCAGTTGTGGATGATCCTCAACTGAGTTATTACCTGGTTTCATCTTGGTAACCCATTCTATAAGAAGTAGGTCTAACATTTAGACAGGTAGGTAACAAAATAGGGGACTACTAGGTTAGTAGATAGTTTATACATAGTAGATAGGGGCTGTTCTTACTACCTACCTAGTTGGTAGGTAGTAAATAAAGCAACTGAGCTAACGATCCTGGTTAGCCAGGGAACTGGAACCCAACAGAAAACTGTTTCCTGATCACATATCATCTATCTTTGATGGTGCACTGGTGGGTGCTAGGGGTTCACTGTGGCTGTGTTAGACTAGGTTGTGAGTTTAAGTGTTGGGTTAGGTTTGACTCCGGGTTTGATAGCACTGGTGAATCCTATAAGTGCCAACAACTGAGGGTTTGGAGAAGCAGGCATCTGATAAATCTGTCCATCTTTTAAATTTATTTTTTTATTAAAAAAAATCTGCCATACTTTATTTGAAGGTGAAGGTTCTGGATACAAGGCCTTCTGAATCTTAGGTTGCGTCCTCAGGCTGGATTTGAGGTATGCCAACGGGAGGGGCCAAAAATCCAAAAGGCCCTATATCTAGAACCTTCTCCACTCAAATAGAGAAAACAACTCCTGCCAAAAACATTTCTTGCAAATTCTATTTTATATAATAGAGATCTCTATCGGTGCTCAGTATGTGACGCTGCAAAAATATTTTTCTCATCCAGGTTTTGTTATGCACTCTTTTGCAACCCCACCAATAAAACTGGAACTGGGACAGCAAATAGGTGGGGGACTACTAATAACAAACCACTTGGACCAATCATTATGGTGAGCCAATCAGAAACACTGAGCAGCAGTTAGATAATATTTATTACACTCTTTTTTGCAGGTGCACAGCGCTGCTGAGCCTTTCACCAGGTTGACGGCCTTTTACCAGCCGCGTCAACTTGTGCAATTATGCTGAGCCAAAACTATTTTCCTGAGTCAAACTGGCATAGTTGGAATTTCTTCATCCATTTTTACTGTGCAGGATCACATACTGAGCACCGGTAGAGACGCTCTTAGTTGGGACTAGACCAAGAGGTTTTCATCAAAACCTGCAACTGGAAGACCTAGGTTATAATACCCTACCACTGACAAAAGAATCCCAAGGATGCTCAGAGTTACACCATTCCCCAGGGCAGAGAGGATGTGCTAAGGGTATTATCAGTGTCCTCCTGTCCAGGCACCTCTATGCAGTGTACATTTGTGCAGTTGGGGGCGTTTCTAGATTTCTAAAACACTCACAGAAAAATCCAAAGTGTACCTATGTATATTCGCTAAGGTATAATTCTTTTTTGTGTAAGTGAAGCGCGCATTACTGACATGCCTTTCTAGGCTGACCCTTAAGTGTGAGGATTTGCCTAGTTGGGGCTCAAGTCCAAACCACTGTGGGGGTGGCCCTCGTGGTAAACTGGGTTGTGAGCAGTGTTTTTTTATTTGGCGAATTTTCGCAACCTGGCGACCAAAAAAAAAAAAAAGGGATGGCGAATTCAACAAAGGAATATTTAAAATTAAAAAAAAAAAAAGCAATATATGGCACAAAAAAAATTAAAAAGCCGCCAGAATAAAAACATCTAATC
>Ga0116227_10005851_pt1 | contig 25418 bp, 13 predicted proteins | sample S1TSphgellanicum_FD_89693 | JGI IMG/M metagenome (GOLD analysis project Ga0116227, IMG submission 89693) | Host-associated microbial communities from peat moss isolated from Minnesota, USA - S1T2_Fb - Sphagnum magellanicum MG | ecosystem: Host-associated > Plants > Peat moss > Unclassified... | reverse complement strand
TACCAACCTAATATTAATATTTTTATTAAATTATTTTTTAATGCCACGTGGCATATTTACATTGGGCCACGTGCCATAATATAAGATCATCTAAGTCTTTGAATTGAACGTCTTAGATTATTTCAAAATAATAATAATAATAATATAAATAATCATATATTAAAACACATGGCAGCACATGATTTGCCTTGAATTGTGACCAAAATAGTTGCATATTAGTCGCATGTGACAATACGTATACAATGGAATCAAAGGATGAAATGTATTTGTTGACTTTATACTCTTTGTCATTTGTGACTAGTTTTCACATGTGACTTGTCTTAGGCGACTAAAAGGATTTTAGTTGCAAAATGTTTCTTGCGACTAAAATTTAGTCGCAAAGAGCAGTCGAAAATACATGTTTTTCTTCTAGTGTTAACTGCAAAATAATTTTGGAAAATTATATATATGTACTAAAATCTTAAATCCAACAGTGCCCAAAAGGGGGTCATTGTAATGTGATTTCACCCTAAAATGTTTTTAATGATTCAATACATCTATTGGTGATGATGTTTGCTTGCTTGCTTTGCTATTGAGATGAAATCCAACTATTAGCATGAGGAGATGCAATTTGCAATAGTGAGCAAAAGTTTGTTTGTTCACTACTTGTTGTCTTTGATTTTATGGAGGATCTTCATATGTGCATGGTCAACAAGAAAACATTTGAGTAACCAAGTACAATGATCAAATTTTCAACAAGTATTTTCGCTTTACTTCTCTTGTTTAATTTACAATTTGTTCATAAAATGGCTTTTGATTAGGAGTGTTTTACAAATGTTTAAAGAAGAAAGCCTTGATTTTTTTGAGTTGGTTGCTTCAAATCCTTAATGTAGACTACTAAAAATATGATGAAATAGTATCAATTGATTTCATTGTATTTGAGATATTACAATCTCATGATAATTTGTTTCAAATGGAATAATTTTTAAAAATATTCATGTTATGAACATTGCTTGTATTGTAAATATAGGAATAAATGTGCAATTTGCAACATTTTTTGTGCATTTCATGCCATTCACATGGCACATATTGCATGTCCACATGAAATAATAATCTTAAAATGTGGCCCAATTTTGATTTTGTGGATGTTGCATGGTCAATTTGTGAGATAAAACATTCTTTGAATTGCAAGACATGTTGTAATCAATTGTCGACAAAAGATGTCAATATTGAAAAAGGATTCAGTGTTATTCCAATATTTTTGAAATGTCAACAATAGGATTCCTTTGGTGATCCCTTCCATTACCCACAAAAAACCAATGAAACTAAAGTGCAATTGTCGAAAGTTTCTACTTCAAGCAACAAGGATGATGATGTCTTTAGCATACTTCATGCTACTGTTGTAGTGATTTTGGTGTGTCCAAGTGGGCTACCCACTTATGTCCCTCTTAGTTCAATAACCTCTAAGATGATTTCAAACATGCAAGATGACAATGAGTAGATAAAAAAGAAAGTAAAGAAAAACTATGAACCTACCCACAAATGGTAGGATAATTGGGTGATTCAATTCCCATGGGTTGAAATGTTGAAGGGTAACAATGGTGAATTGCAACATGTAAAGTGTTCTATATATTCAATAATTCGAAGAAAGGGTTTTTTGTTAGCACCAAAGCATCACAACTTGGTTAAGCATGCTGGAAAGACAAAGGCTTTGAAGAACATGTTGTAGCTTGGAGTTAAAGTTGGAAAGTGATATATTAATGAGCAATGTTGGCATCTTCAAAATGAACCCATCTTTGCTTGCAAGAATCAAATCATAGTGCTTGAACAAATCCAAGGAGGATTGAAAGGTGAAAGTGGTTGCAAGAAGTAGCAATTTACTACCATCTTTCATCTTCTCCAACAAGGGAAACCAATGTTGGAATATGAGGCTCAAAAACCTTTGTTGAAGTTTTTGGGGGTCCCATTGATACCAAAGAATCATTGGTCATACACAACTAGCTAGATACTGGCTGAATTTATGCATGATGAGGTTGTGAAAAAGGTTAAGAAAATGATAATTATATCAAATCATCTTGCCCTAACTTGCAAAGTCACCACCATTGATAATGTGAATTTGATAAGCGTGCATGCTTACATGATGGTTGATTGGGATTAGGTTCCCATTTTGATTTTTTTGGAGCATGTTACAAAAGGTGAAAAAAGTAACAATTTGACCAAAATTATTGTTAGAAAAATTGTATTAAAAAATGGTGGGGTCTCAAAAGAAGACATGGCATTCAAGTTATTATCTTTTGGCACATATGATGTCAATGTATTAAACATGCGTGAAATTTGAACTCCTTTTGTTTTGGTTTATTGAAACTTCTTGTGAAATTTTGAAAGTCAAAAGACTTTTGGGAATCAACTTTTATATTTTTTTTACACATTTTTTGCTCACTTTCCAATGAAACATCTTGAGTTCACCAAACTTGGACAAATTTTATAAACCATAGGTAACAAGATCCTTCACAATGTCAAACATGTTGGATAAGCATGTTGAGTCCAACATGTTATGTCAAAATATAAGACCTTGATGTCAAAGATGGTCGAAAACAATATGGGTGAAAGCATGTTAAAATATGCAATTAAATGTCCTTGATTTAAAATGGAGTAAAAATGAAATTTTTTTTGACAAAAACAAAAGAAAGTAAATTCAAATTTTATTTAAATTTCATTTTGAAATCATTGTACATTCCATTGGGTTTATATTAAATCAAATACAAAATTTGAGAAACTTTGGAATAATAAAAGTAGGGAACAAGTACTTTTGAATTTGACTGGTCAATATGTTGTTCAATGGTACTTTTTCAATAGAAAATTGAATGAAATATATTTCTGTGAAGTTATAACATAAAAATCATTGTATATTCAAAAGAAGGAAAATAAATAAATTTTACTTTCTCTTTTGTAGAATATGTTTGACACATACTGGAAACAAATGTTACATTACAAAAAGTAGGTTTCAAAAGCTACTTACATTTAGAAAAGTCTACTTGAAACCTATTTCTATAATGTAAAATTTAAAATTAATTCATAATAATGAAAAAATATCTTTTATATATATTTGAAATAAAAATATTGAATGTATAATAATTTTATGATAGGTTTTGATCCTACTTGGGTAGATACAAGTTATAGTGATTCAAAAGCAACAAGAGTCCTAGTCCCAAAAGTCCATATAAATGAAAAAATTAACACTAAAATGGAAAAAAATGTTAAAAACCAATGTTTAGTGGGCCCTATGTGGTGATTAATCAATTAATAAAGTCCATATGAAAGGCTTCACATTTAAATATATATATATATTATACATGTTAAAGGAAAAAAATATCAATCAAATAAAAAATGACCAAGATTGGGACTTTTGAAAATATGGCCCAAAATTGATCATTCAAAAGTCCATAATTATTTGTTTGTTAAATTTTTTGTTGTAATTTTTTTCAATTCATATTTTTTTTCCATCGTGTATCATTTATTTAGTACTTATAAAAAATATTGAGATGAAATCATAACAAAAAATGCATTTGAATGTTAATGCAAAACCCAAATTATAGTCCATATGTAAAGCCCATTACTATATGATTGGTGTATGTTTATTGAATTTTTCCCCTTAATAAATATTCTTATTCAGGTTGGCAATCTTAATCCATAAATATTTTTGTCAAATTAATGATTTTACAATGCGTTTGTGGCATTTGAATAAAGTACATTTTGCAAAAAGTCCATAAGGTCACAAAAAGTGAGCCACCATAGCTTGCATCTACCCACTTCTTATTAGTTTGACAAGTAGACTACCAAGATAATTGAATTGTACACTTTACCATGGTTTCATCCATATGGAGGTTGTGATTACCAAGACTAATTTCGAGCTTTTGTGTGATGTTTCCTTACTTTTAGCCCTTGTTTGTTTACTTTGAAATCGCTCATGCACTCATCAAATTCTCTCAAAAGATGAATATTTTTGTTTGCAATCATGTGTCAAACATAAAGGTTTGCTAATCCCAATTATATTCATTATATAATGATCCAAATACATGTTATGTTTTTAATACTTTCAAAGACTTCAAGGATTTGGTTGCTTCAAAACATGATATTGTTAGCTTGCATTGGGTAGCCAAGGCTTTGGACGTCAATGCCCCAAATGTGGAATATCTAGCATTTCATTTTGCTAACCACACATTCACTACAATTTATGTCAATCCTTTTTTTGGAAATTTCAACTAAGTCACTTGAAATGTCTTCAATAACATAGTTGAAGAAATCAAGGCATCATGCTTAAGTAAACAAATCAAATTTCCCAACTTGTTTTAACTTATTTGTCACAATTTCTTTGAATCTTTGAAATAATTTGATTAAGTATTTGATTAGGTTTTGAGAACAAAATTTGACATACAATAGGATGTAAAAGAACACTTGTTGAAAGTAGTAGTTGATAATAGAAAGTTCAATGTTCATTTTTGGTTTTGTAGGGGCTACCAACTCCTTGACTAAGGAACTTACCACAAGCTTTCCTACTAGCCATTTTATGGATGTTATGGAAATGATTGTTCTTCAATACTTGCTCCATCCAAATGCAGAAAACTTTGCTCAACATCTTGCCCTTCTAAAAGGCCATTATGGATGGAAATGATTAGAAATTGGGAACAATCTTCCTCAATTTTATCACTATCAACATTTGACCTTCAAGCAAACATGTTCAAATGCATCATGTAATCATGCATTGAACTGTAATGGAGCCCCCATATAAGGTGAATCCATTTACAGAATTGTGGTGTAGATTATCTAATTCAATTGTTTTGAAGAAAAATATTTCAAAGTTGCCAAGATGGCCATGGTGCAAGTCTTGGGTTTAGTTGAAGATGAATCTATTTTTTCAACACTTTCCTTCACAAAAAGTAAACTATGAAATCAACTTGTTGAACACTTACCCACAGTTGTGGTCATGTACTTTCAAATTGTCTACAATTTAGAAAATTTTCCATATGGGAAGGTGTTTTGATGCATGGTGGGTAGCAAAGAAGTACAAAATTAAAATTTAGGGGAAAATGTTTAAAGTGAAAAAAATTTTATTGAAGCTCTAGGTTTGAGAGAAGCTTGAACATAAGGACTAGAACATTTTTTTTAATTGCTTTTGAAATTGTATTGCCTATGAGTTTTTTGGCTAGTTATTTCATAGCCAATTTTGAGATGAATTCTTGGAATATTATCATTAGTTGAAGTCAATGGAATATAAATTATATAACCAAATTTTGTACTTGACATAAGTCAAGTTGTATAACCACATGACTAATGAACCTTGAGCATGTATAGCAAACTAAAACTAGTTTAGTATGTGTATTTTTAGCCAAAATTACTCCCACATGGTAATCTCAATAGCCATGTAGTCATTATATCAAAATCTCTAAAAAAAACACTAATTCACATATGCCTAAAAAACTTAACAATATGCATTGTAATTTGTGCAACCTTGTAGGCACATAAATGTTTTAAGGATGAAAGCATGGTAAAGTATACAAAAAAAATAGTTTAAAAAAAATAGTCAAAAAATGGTCCAATTTTTGACACAAGTAGAAGAAAGTATATAGAAAATAACAAAATAATAGAATAATAAAAGCTTGGTGTTTTTTTTTGAGTTTATAGTGAGTGATTATAAAATTTGAGAAACTTTGACACAATAAAACTGAATAACAAGTATAACTAGTATATAACTATTATATGATTAGTCAAATTAAATTTAAACATACTTTTCCATTAGAAGTTTGATGTATTCTATTACAATATTTAAATGTTGAAAAATTACACACACATTTTAAAGCTACATCATGTTGAAAATGAAGGATGTTAAAAATTTCATCTACTTTCACCTATTTATACAAGTTCGGATAGCCTAAAAAGTAGGTAAATATATACAATTATTTTTTAAAAATCTATTTGAATGCATATTAAATATGTGATTAATCAACATCATTGTGATAAAATTAAAAATTATCTTCATGTTGATCACTAAATTAAAAAAAAATTATACTTGAATCAATACATTAAAACTTGTTTTTGGCTTCTTCTTTTTTTTATTGTGACCAAGAGCAAAAATTATGTACTTTACCTTGTCAACACCTTTAAATATGTCAATGTAAAAAACACATATACATGGCTTTGAGAATTTGGGGCATATCATGATTGCATAGTATTACAATTTACATTGCCTACATTTGGAGCTCAAAGTGAACAAGTCCATGATTTCATTATGAAATATCTCCAATTATTAATTGGATGGACTTGATGAATGTAATAAGAATAAATTTTTTTTATGAAATTGAAAAAATGTTTATAACATTTGGCACCTAATGGGATTGCAACATAAATCTTCATTAACACATTTTTTTTAGAGATTTAGAGATTTTTTTCATTAAAAGAAGTGTACATTAATGTGGTTGATTGATCATTTAATTTGGACTTAATGGCCTTAATTTTTAAGGAATATTGTACTTTTGAGTTTTGATTCATTTGTATTATTAAACAAGTTCTTTTGAAGTATTTATAACACAAATCATTATTTTTAATTGAAATTGTTTTTGGAACTTTTGGGGACTATGTTTGCTGCAAGTGAATATTAATGTTCTAGTTTGAATTGTGTTCAAACTTAATTGAAGATGTGTTTAGTATTTAACTTTTTCAAGGCTTGCACTTTCAAATTAAAGTGTATACAATATATGAATCCATTCCTTTATAATGAAAAATTTGAAATGTTTTAATTTTTTGGTATTTGTTGATTACAAAACCAAGTTGATGAATGAATATGTTAAATTTCATGCTTTCCAATCCAAACATATTGGATTTTTTATAATAATGCATTATTGTTATTTTTGTTTTACCATCCTAGAAGTAAGTGATTGCATTTTAGAGAAACTTATCAAAAGTCATCTTACATCTATTCTTTATAAATTTGGATATTTTTTACATGAAATTCATTTGCATGTCATGTAGATAAGGATTTGAAGTTTAAGGTTTATAAAATATCATTACATTGTAAGAAATCATGGCTTTTAAAAAAACTAACTTGACCAAAGTGTTCGCATTGACCAAAGGGTATGTCCATTTTGACTAAAGTTTTGGGGCATGAAAAAACATGTTACATTTGACCAATACATTTGATTAATGTGACCTTTTTGACCAAGTGTAAAGCTGAAAATATGGTCAAAATGGACAAATGTCCATAAAAAATGGCCATGGTTTAGTCAAATTGACTATTATGATTTGACACTTAGTCAAATGAACCATACTCATTTGATGATTTAACCAACTTGTTAAGACTAGGCTACCTACCTAACCTAACATACTTAGCAGGTTAGGTTAGGTTTAAACTACCTATTTAACCTACCATAACTAATAGGTTAGTAGGCTACTTGTTAGGTAATAACTTAACTAGTAGTTTAACTAAGTAACCTAGCTTAAACCTATTTAATAGGCTACCTAAGATGTAACCTAAGATTATTAAGTAGCTTACTGGGTAGTGTAAGCCTTTTAGGTAGGTATCCTAAGTGATCTAGGCTTAAGTAGATCTTTTAGCCATGTAGGTAGCTTACTAACCTAAACCTACTATAGGTGCATAACCTAGGCTTACTAGATAAATAACATAAGCCACCTAGGCCTAGTAAATAGGTGGCATATCCTACTAATTAGTTAGGTAAGTAGCCTAAGCCACCTAGGCTGGCTATTGGGTATGTAGCTTAGCTTAGGCCACCTAAGCCCACAAGGTAGATAGCTTAACTTAGGCCACATAGGCCTACTAGGTAGGTACATAGCCTAACCTAAACTACTTAGGCTTATGCTAAGTATGTAACTAACCTAGGTTAAGCCACCTAGGTTTACTAGGTAAGTTGCTTAGTAGCATATTAAGAAGGTAGCTTAGGCATAGACCTACCTAATAAGTTATATTACATACCTAGTATGCTTAGGTTAGGTCTATTAATAAGTTAGTAAGCTCCTAGATGTAGTTTATTAAATAGCATATAGGCATAGGTAGCTTGTTAGATAAGTATAAACATAAACCTAGTAAGTACATTTAAGGCTTAATAGGTTATAATTTACATGTTATTTAGGTACATGCATTTATTAATAGGTACCTCCTACCTACCTAGGCTAACCTACCTATAACCTATTTATAACCTACTTATTCATGTAAGTAATGTAAAAAAATTTAAGTTCATTTAATATAATAAATTGAAAAAAATTCATGGAAGTTGATTACAATATGTTGTCCAAAATCATGTTAATTACAATATGTTGTTCAAAAAATCATCTTATGGGGTGGTGATGCAATGGTTAAGGACTCAATTTCCTCAATGTGCAAGTGAAAAGTTCAAGTTTCCACATGTAATCTAGGCGACCTTGGCTACTTAAATGACCTAATTAGGTAATTTAGGTTGCAAAACCTACTAGACCACCTAATTTAAGCTTAGGACATAGGGTTAGTAAATAAATGAATAACTTATTTTTTGGCATTAATTATTAGGTTTATTAATTAGGTCGGTAGGTAGGTTAGTAAGTTAGGGTCGGTAATTAATTAATTATAATTAATTAATATATTTTTTATATTAATTTTAAATAAATTTTTTAATAATATATATATTTTGTTGCTACTCAAATTATGTTATTGTCATGAAGGTTTTAGTAAAATAAATAAATTAAAAAACCCAATAAAAAAAACCAACCAAAAAAACTCAATCAAAACGGTCGGGTTTGAAACAACTTGTCCAAAATGGCATTGTGGTCAAGTTGGACAAGGGGCAAAAAAACCATATGGGGGGGTTTGTTTTACCAAAATTCTTGGTAAAAAAAATTGTAATTTCTTATAATGCTACAAAATGTTTATACAACAAATTTTTACACTATTAAAATTCATATAATTTCCCATGTCTTCTTTTATTAAAACTTAATCATTTCAGACATCAAATGGTTTTATCTTCATTATTAAAATAACACCATCATTTTTAACATCAATGTGCTAACACATCAATCACATGCATGATAACTTCAAAATGAATGTTGGATTCCAAAATGTCATGTACAGGTGCAGTCACACTAACACGTACATAAATAATTGTAACTAATGTTTTTAAGTAATAAATGGACTTCTAAAATGGACTTGAAGTTTTTTAATAATGACATCTCTTTAGCAATTTTTTTTATGGAATTTAGCATGATGAAAATTTCAAAGATTTTTAAAGATTTTTTAAAAAACTTTTGTTCAAAATATTTTAAGAATATTCTAAAATAAACACCCAATAAACAATCACCCAAGGGGGTGGGTGTGGTTCATGATATCCTGTTTGCACATGTACATGTTAACTAAACTAACAAGTAGTGTTACTTAACATGGGTTATGATTATAAATAATGTTTCATTGACAATAAGGAATAAGGAATTAAATAATATCTAAATACTTACAACTTAAATTGCTTATGAGGTTTGACTTGTTGATTTGTTGCAACATTGGAACATTTAAATGCACATTGCACGGTGAACTATGAATTATGGATTGAATTATTTGATGAACTATGGATAAAATTTGATAACAAAGTGTGACAAGAAAACTCATGCTCAAAATGTCTTCTTTTAATCTTTGTGAATTTGATGGATGTATTGGAAAGGGGATAGGGTGTATTTTAGTGACATGGTGTAATGTGAAGTAAGGATGAGACAATAGCAATATTGAACAAGGAAAATTGTTGATCTTGACCTTGCATTTTTAGTATGTCTTTTATTTTGCCCCTACCATTAAGAAAATTCCCATTTTGTTTATTGCCTTTACTTCTCATGTTGTTGCTAATAGTATATAGTTATTGTTCATCATCATATTTTTCATCGAGTATTTTCATGTAGTTTTCATGATTAATATTGAATAATTTGGGTGATTGCAAAATAATGTGGATCACTTTTGGTGGATAAAACATTCCATATGAATCCATTTAACAACATTAAAAAGGTAGTCATCAATTAAATGACGATTACATGTTGGTTAATGAACTAATAAAGTTCATGTGAACAAAACCCAACTAGACAACTTTTTAACATACATATTAAGAGAAAAAAATTGAAATCCATAAAAGATGGTTATGATATAGACATTTGAATAAGGTCCAATTTAGGTCATTCAAAAGTCCATAGCTTTTTTTGGTTTATGATTTTTTTTTAAAAACTTTTTGTTTATATGTTCTTTTTTCTTTAACATGTCATTTTTAATATCGCAAAAAAAATATATTAAAAATGCATTTATAGGTAGAAACATAGACAAGAGTCCAATCCATATTTGTCAACTCCAAAAGTTCATTATTTTATATTCAATGGTGTATATTACATGTTGCAATTATGTGTGTGTGTGTTTTATTCAAGTTCAAAATATTAATGGAATGGTAAATTTGGGATATTGATAATTAAAATTTTTATGACATGTCAATGCATGACACTTTGTAAAGTGATGGAAAAGTGATTCAACTTCTCTTTCAACCACCCATTGTTAATGTAGTGACTTCCTATGTAAAATGGTGAATGGATAATTGCTAAAACAAATTGATATTCCTTCATTTGAAAATGTGACAAGTACATTAGTTTAAAAGTCTTTTGACATTATAATATTTCTTTAATTTTTATTTTGAGGTGTTGGTTTTTTTCATAGTATTTTGTGGATAATAATAGATGCAAATGCTAATGAACAATTTTTTGCAACTCCATCACGAATAAATTTCACGGGCCACAATTTGGTAATAATAATCACACAAATTTGTTTTTCCCATTGGTTTATATCATTTAAACACAAATGTTATACATTTATTCATATTGTTTAATGTTGTATGTTTATTCATACTATTTAGACATGGATGATGTGATGTACACAACATTTGTGTTTAAACAATACACAATATTTATGTTTAAACAATACAAACTTATGAAAAAATAAATTTTGCATAATTACTATTGCCAAATCATGGCCGAAGAAGTTTGGATGTCTTGTGACTTTAAATGGACAAAAATGGACATAAAGATGCTTGCTTCAATTACAATATTAGCCTTTTCATTACTAACATTGGCAACAACACCAACCCTTTTGATGGTGGCATTTTCTTCAACAACTAAAACAACATGTGCACATCTGTCAACCCCTTCGTTAACAATAAAGTAGTTGGTCATTCACACAATAAACTAATAAACCTACCTACTACTTTTCCTACTTACTACCGACTACTTAGTTTACCAATTAATTAATGACCTAACCTACCAACTAACTAACTAACTAATTTACCTAGCCTAACTAGGTCTAACCTTCATAGCCTAGCCCATTAGCTACACCTAATAAACTAGCTTACTATTACTTATAGATAATTTAAGCCAATTGATTAAGTATGCAAACTAGGCTAAATTACTAATGTACATAGGCCTATTTAGTTTAACATAACCTATTAAGCTTAGTTAGCTTAGTTTACCAACTAGGTTATAATAGCCTTTGCTAGCAAACTATTAGCTATTAGATATTATATCATGGAAGACCCATGGACAATTGCAAAGAAGATCCATGGATGGGTACATTAAAGGGATAATAGTCCAATTGAAATATCAAAGTTTGCCATATGTGGTCTTTGTTCATGTGGTAGAATATACTATTGCAGTTGAAAAACCTTTCATTTGTAGTTGCAAAAACAACTATGTTATCATCCATCAATGAATGCAATCAAAATTGGATGACATTGTTCACTTTTCATCTACATTATCAATGAAAATCATATTAGTTGTAAATTGTAATTGCATTTACAACTAGAATTTGGTTCAACTTTTCTTGTAGTTGCAACTATATGGACCCATAGGACTAACACACTACTACTTGTAAAATCAATTGGTTTGGACATTAGTCACATAATATTCACAAAAATATGGTCAAAATGAACAACATTCCTTGTAGTGGAAGACATACCCTAGGTAGTTTGGGTAGTCCTTAGATATGCCCTTAAGTATTATAGGTAATTTAAGCACATTACTACAAAACCATGGTTTTATGATCAAAGAAATTTATTATGTCAGATGATTTAAAATAGGCCCAAGGTAGAATAACCAAAAATAGTTTAAGGTATAATGGCCTGTAATAATCGATAATAACCTAGGATAAAATAAGTTAAATTAGTTTTTAATAATTTAGAATAACCTAAGGTAAAATAACTGTAGATAGTTTATATGATAGAATACTTTAAAATAACCTAAAGTAAAATAACAAATCATACAATGACAAAAATTATCACTTGTTGAAAAAGTGGTGCAATGGTTAAAAACTTGGACTTTTAATGTGAAGGTGCAAGGTTCAAATCCTCACACTTGCAACTTACTTGAATGTGCACAATTAACTTACTTAGCCTAAACTAGGTGCTTTAACCGAGGTAGGTCACATGGTGCCATTTTAAAAATTTGAAACTTGCCATGTGTTAACATTTTAGTGGTAAGAAAAAAGATGTCCTCACATTTTGGTCATAAGATTAGTTGCAAATGACCATGCCACATAAGCATATGTAATTACAAATTTTAGTTCTAAAATCATAAGCGACCATGCCATGTTGCTTAGACAAAATGTTGGTGTTGATTGCACCTTTAAGCTATTGTTGTTTCAATTAAATGCCATGTCATGTCTTTTGCAACTAAAATTTTATGTGAATTGTCCAAGGTAACTAGACATAAACAATTGCATGTAGCATTTACAATTTAAAAATAGTCATTTGCAATTGAAACAAGTAATTGTTAATATGCAAACTCCTTGTATTGTTATCCTTTGCTTCTTATCACCACATGCCCCCTTGTAAACTTATTTACAAAATCATAAATTTGACCCAAAGTTTAATGATACATCCTAATTTTAAAATGGGGTAAAAGACTTATAAAAGAATGAATTTATCATGTGCACACCAAGAAAATCAAATGCAACCACAGGGAATGATGAGGTGGTTGTTAAGTGACAACTAAATGATTATTCTCATTGGATTGGGAGTATAAAAATATCAAGAAATATAATTAGATGATGTCACATTGTAGAAGTTCAAATCTACTTTGGGGGAGGGGGGGGGTTGGGTTTCATTATTTTTTGTATAAGAATATAATATGCGCAAAAATATAAGGTGCCATATATTGACTATTGGATAAATTTTATAACCCAATTAGTTCTATAGTAAGGTTATGTTTATTTTAAAAATCCAATATAATTAATATTGGGTATTCATTAATAATAGGTATTAAAAAAATTATAGATGTACAAGATATTTATAATAAAATATTAATTGTTATAAGTAAGTTCAATTAGTAGGATGGAAAGTGTGTACAAAAAAATGTACAATTTATATTGAAAGTTCAAAGTAAAAGAGGTAGCACTAATGAGGTGATATTCAATTAGTTAGGCAAAGAGTTTATGAAGGGATAAATGTAGCAATTTGAGGGTTCATTTTACTTGTGTTGCAATGCACATCTTGTTTTTCATTTATTCTAGAACTTAGTATATATATATATATATATCCCATACAAACAAATCAAATGTTTGTTATTTGTAATGGGTGTAATTTGTTGGTGTGTTTTTGGAACTCAATTTAAGCATTTCATGCACAATGTTAATTTAGTCATACACAATCAACTTATTTCCTTCATCATTCTTCATGCTTTCAATTAAAACTAAAAATTCAAACAAATATTGAATGCCAAAATTCAATGCAAACATAATATTTAAATTAATCTTAGGGTGGTTTAAATATGTGGATATTAAAATGTTATTTAATAATAAGGTGGGAAAATTTAAATATCCCTCACATAATACCTCAACAATAGCTTCTTTGACGCATGTAGTTTAAAAATTAAACACAATATGAACCCCCTATGAATCTACTCATGGCACATTAAAGCTTAATTATCTATTTTCAAATTTATAAACTAATACTTATAATAGTCTAGAATGAGTGTAACATTTTAAATTCTAAAAAGTTATACATTTCGTTTCAAAAAATCTAGTTTTGGCATAGATTTAATGAAAGACCTCAATTTCTGAATTACACCCTTTTTGTCTACTTTATCATATTTTTATACACTATAGAATCATAGCCTGCCACATTTTTGTGTGTGGATATGGGCATGCACATGTGTTGAAGTTTGGAAGACATACTGAAATATGCAATTAATTGCTATAAGAAGTATTTCAAGGAGAAATTGTGGCCAAGAAGTAGAACCCAAGGAAACAAATTGATCTTGCAAATTCGCTAAGGCAAGTAGGAGAACATTAGCTTTTGCATTGTATATATTACATTAATGCATCATAATGTGAATCGAATTTTGAAGACCTTGATTATCTTTTCTGTGGATTGCAAATAGATTGATCTTACAATCCACAGACCACCACTTTGATATTGTGTAGTTTGTTTCAGACCATGTTGATGTTGTTCTTACATGGTAGATGCTTAAAGAAACAATTTTTCAATCCAATTTTTTTTAAAAATAATTTGTGGATGTTGCACTTGATTGATTAGGTCCATGAGGAAACCCCACTCATGTGGTCTTGAATTTTGAGCCTTTGTGTGATGCCCTTGAGCAATTAGGATGCCATCATTTAGGACATGGTGTAAGAGTTCCCTATATGTTTTGATTGAAAATTTAGTCATTTCAGACATTTGGAAGTTTTTTTGTCAATAAAAAGACACCCATGATTTTTAACATCAACTCGTTAGCATGTCATTTACATGTATGATGCTTAAATGACTACTTGGCTTCAATGTGTCATGTTTGTGTTGGCAAAAGTGTCCATTAGTGCTAGCTAAGATGGCTATGCCAAAATCCAACATGCATCAATGGTGTGGCTGGACTAAAAACTAATTCTAAAAATATATAATTTTAAAATAAAATTAAAGAAATTCCATCAGAATGTTGGAAAGTCACTACACTGTCACTAGAACTATGACTCATTGTGAAATATATATGTTAATTTTTTTTAATTCAATCTTCTAACTCACAACTATAAGATGTCACAAAAGAAAACTGAACCGTCATGTTTAGGGCATTAAACCAAATCCTTACCCATTCAACCATCATTTCATGTGGTGACAAATAATGTAATCGCATAAATATAAACAAATATATTTCAAATTGCACCATCATGATACGATTATGCAAATTCACAATGAAATTATCGAGATTCTTGACATAAACCACCCATGTTGAACCTAAAAGTTTGGTGCAAAAAGTTTTTCATTATGAAGGATATTGCAATAGAAAACATGTGCAAACAAATGTGTAGAAGGTGAGAAGTGGAAAATGGTTGTAGAGTCACAAACCATCCAAACCTTTATGCAGTAGGGCATGCTAGCAATTTACAATGGGGAGTGAAAGAAAATGGTGCCTAAATATTGGACATATTGTAAACTTTTTACAAAGCCAAATCAGAAGGGATCAATTGGTATTGGTGCCCTTGCTTGCTGAATCAAGAGCCTACCTATAAGAGGAATTTCAAAAAGGGCCCTTATATCCAATGAAAGAGAAGAGAGAAAATCTTGAGATCTGCTCAATCAAACACAACTGATTAGTTATGGATGTCCATCAAGAGAGATTGAACCAGTGCCATGGTCCTCGGCATCAACAGACCCAGATGAGAATGTATAATTTCATAGCAACCCACACCAGATTCTTACAAAGAACCTTTGGTGTCCAACAAGTGAGGATTGGCACCACACATTTATAAGAACCTTTGGTATCAACAAGTGAAGATTTGCATCTTCTTTTGAAGCAGTTTGGATGTAGGACTGTTCCTCAAGGAGAACCAAAATTGTGACTTTAATCAGAGGTAGTTCACTCTCATTGCTGGTGGCCTCATTTGAATGCCTGCAAGATGATCCTGGAAAGAAGCCCAATTTATCTTTTACCAAGAGAAACACAGCACGTTATATGCACAAAAACAGTAGCCAAACCTCATCCTTGAATTGTCAAACCTAGGGGAAAGCAGCTTGTGGTAATTCATTGTTAACTCAGACCCAAGACACTACTGCAGAGCTTGCCTGTGATGATGCAGGCCTACCAGATTCAGTGAATCGGCTTTAACTGTCAACTGTCAGAGACCCAATTGCCACATTTTGATCACATACTCTCACCAAATCTATAATCCATGATCTGCCGTGCTACAACTCACCACCCCACATTACATGCTCTAGTATACATTCATCAACATTCCTTGCACAATTGTGCCTTGTTCACCAGCTACATATTTTCTGATATGATCTTGACATAGACGCCTCAACAAAACACAACCAACTGCTAGCTATCACCACCATATATTGGTCACAACAATTGCATGACTGCCTGATTGATTCACACTCTAACATGACAGATGACTATGACTAATCAACCTAGACTTACTATGTTATCAACACAACAAATTGTTCTATAAGAACATCAGAATCCCATTTTCTCAAAATCAGCTCAGGTGAAGCAGTTTGTTGCTGTCTTCCATCCACCATTATTGTTCCTCTTCTAGTCTTCAATCTTTGGCAATCTTCTCTTGGTTTAGTGGCTACAGTGAAAATTGAGTTTGCAATTTCTCTTTTAGTTTCAAATTATAGTATATAATAATACTCAAGGAGTGTAATTGCTAAGATCAAAGTTCAGAAAACAAGATAAAAAAATGGGGAATTTATCTCATGCTCCAGCTGCAACAACAAGATCTGTAGCCCAGTACATGGGACTACTACTGCTCATGGTCATAGTCATGGCCATGATGGTAACAGATGTGAATGCCGCATGTCCAGGGATAGAAGAATATGATTCATGCCTCAGTTCTGCTCGAGACATCGACAGCATACCACCTACAGACTGCTGTGACTATCTAGCACAAGTAGCAGCACAAGATGGAGGACCCCAATGCTTGTGTGATTTGGCGATAGCTGGGGAGGAACTGGGATTGGATGTACAAGCAGCTCGAGCCTTGCCTGGGAAGTGCAATATTCAGAACCCCACAGGCTTCGTATGCAGTAAAGTCTAACCCCTTTATATAATCTGACAAAGCTAATTTGCCAAATTACAACTGTAATTTTTTTTAATTTAAAGAAAAATTAAAAACAGGACTCGATCACAGTACACTAAATATTGATTAGCTTGTTATTGATATCTTTTGATAGTATTGAATTGTGATACTATTGAGTTCTTGGATTCAAGTCTTTGCTGGTACATCATTCTTGGACTTTTTGCTAAACCCCTTCTTTTCCTTTTTCTTTGCTTTGCCTATGTATAATAGTTTTAAAAAATTAAAGTCATTTTAATTAATAGCTATAGGTGCGGTGGTGGCATCTGTTCATTTATGCATGGCTTGTCAACATTGCTAAAAAATTTGTCACTTCGAACTCAAACTTACAGCGATATTTTGTTCGGTTTACTTTCTGCATATTGATATTGGGCACACAATCCACAATGTCACCTTCTTTCTAGTTTTTCATGACAATAATGTCAACTGGATGCACGAGTAAATGAATGTAGTAGAAATTTCATAGAAGATGATCTGACTTCTGTATTTTGGTAATAGGTATTGATTCAGCACCCTGATGGTGGCCGACACAAAATGTCTTTGGTTCCAGCACAAAATAAAAGGTGCAATTTTGCAAATCTTATATATCTATATATTTATGTACTCTATTCCTCAAAACTTTTCGACAAAGAGATTAATGTATTGTATATTTCTCAAAATTGGCTACAATTTTGTTTGTTTGATGTTTATCCATTCCAGAACTTCAGCCATTGTATTTCAGTATAAGAATTGATGGAATAAATGGAATTGGGTTGATCATCAAGTGTGAGGATTGTGAAGCTAAATACTTGTATCTCAGTGGTTACATGTTGTATTGTGTTCAGAAGAAAAACCCCATTTGGAAGCATGCAGCATTAATACAATATCAATGTGTTTTACTGCAGATATGTGGTAATGTCAAACAAAAGGACTCCCATCATCAGCCCACTCACACCAAAATCAAGTTATCAAAGTTGCTATACTCCCAAAAAATGCTGAAATATCTAGTGGACACTCTATCATATGGACACTAATAAATATCTTGTGGCTGGTTCTACTACAAGTAATGTACTGCTTTGTGTGTAATTTCTTGGAGATTGTTTTATTGCAAGAGATTTTGCAATGCTAATAAGATGAAAACTATACAATATTAATAAATGAAACAATTCCATGGTTGATTCATTTTTGGTCTTGCATCTCAATATTTGTGTCCTTTCTATTTAAAATTTTGGGTTACATTCCATCCACAGTACTCTTAGGATTCAAAAGATTTTAAATCATGAAATGCTTAGGATTCAAATAATTAGCAATTCCGAATACACCTTCCAATTTTATAGGACCCAGAACCAAAACATCCAATCTTAAAAAGGTGTGGGACATGAATCTTAATGTAAACCCTTTTTGATAGTTTTTCAATGTGATAAAAAAAATTAAAAAAAATTCCCTACAAGTCAATCTGAATAACACATTCCAGTTTCAATTTTTTTGCATTTGGCAGCTTTAGTGTTTTAATCATTTCATCATTTAAAAAAAAGAAACATAAAAGCTGTTAAGTAACTGCAACTATTTTGCACTAACTAAAAGTCAGAGCCATGAGTCTATCATATAATTAAAGTGCAATATTAACACAATTTGACATCAGTATACCAAGGGATTTTGCAACTTATCCAATCTCCAATGAAATGTATGTGTTTGGTGAAACATATAAAAATTCATTAAATTACACTTTTATCATTTTAAATTTACACCTTCTTACGACACACTCTTGTAAAAGTTTGAACATAAAATATCCTTCATATTCCATGACATTTCAAGTTAGGAACATATGCATGAAGCTCTCTTGTAGAAACCCATTTTTCCTTCGGTTTAGGGCAGTGTTTTTTTTTTGGTTTTTCAATGTTGCTAGAGTGATGATTGTTAATAACAAGATTTTGTCACAGTCGGCTACAGAGCAGATCTCACAACAGAGTAGATGGTTTTCAAAATACTTCTATACTTGTGATGACCTACTAGAGCCTAAGGTAAAATCAGATGATTTAAAATAATAATAAAAATCTGGCAAATTCAAATCATTTTTTAAAAATATTATTTTTCCACGTTATGGGCCATTTTTTTCACAAAATGGCAAATTTTTGCCACAATAAAAAAACCCTGGTTTACGGTCTAGGATTTACATTCATTGAAAAAATCCAAGAATGGACTAATGCACAACCATATCTCATATATGCTCTTTGTTGGCCTTGCCTACCAAGGCAAGGATATTGTGTTTAGATTCACTATAGAGTATAGTAGCTTAAGGGATTTTGGCCCCTAGGTAATAATAGGTCTATTTTTATCCGAGGATTTCTGAAAGATGATATTTTGGCTTGTGTTGAAATTTGAGATTAGTTATAGAGTTTTAATATCTTGAAGGATTTTGGTTTCTTTTAGAGGATTTTTTGAAGATTATATTTTTACATGGTAAATATTTGAATTTCCATAATTCTTCGTTTGCCTTCAGATACTTGTTAATGTAAATGGCAAGGCCACAGTCTTGTTTTCTTGGATTCTATTTAGAGCCATGATATAATGAACTGGTTGTTTAATGGTTGTGGGTCGTATATGTCAGCCACAGTGAACCAGAACCCACCAGGGCACCATACCATCAACATGGATGGCAAATGGTCAGGAAACAGTTCCAGTTCCCTAGCTAACTCCATTGCTTTCTTTTTGCTACCCAGTTCATAGGTAGGTAGTAAAATCAGCCCTTGCCTATGTATAAACTGTCTATTTACCTAGTGTTCACCTATTTTCATACACATATATAGGACCTATTTCTTACAGAATTCGTTACCAAGATGAAACCAGATATTAATTCAGTTGAGGTTCATCCACAGCTGAGTCATAATGGGCATCTGATGGATGGTGTGCTGGTGGGTACAGCTAATTTCATGCTTCATGAATGGATATCATGGAAAACTTCAACTATTTGTTCAGCAATTAATAAAATCAAAGGTAGTTTTCATGTTTCAGTGACCAGTCCCCAGGAGCAATTTTGACTGGCAATACACAAAACAATCAATCAATCACAGATGAGCATAAGCAAAACAAGAACCCATACATATATAATATGGGTGTATATTCATGTTTCTAAAAATTAGTTAGGGGGCTGCACCCAGTGATTTTATTTTTTCAATTTTGTGATTTTGCTATGTTGCCATAACACTTATGGCAAGCATTCATAATTACCTATATTTAGCCAATTTTGGCAGTATTAGGGAGTGCATGATCGGGCCGATGCAGTGCTAAAGCAAAAGATTTATAAGGAGCAGCTATTTATGAACTCACATTTAAGGCTACAAAATGCAAGTGACATTGTGGCATTTTGTGATAAACATAAAACATAAGAACATGTTGCTTACTGTAATTTGTTAAAAGGGATTTTCAAAGTCCATATAAAAAATCATTGTCAAGATTTTAATCCATAATGCTCAACTTTGAAAGTCCATATCTCTTGTGTTTTTCTTGATTATGAAAATTTAATAAATGGAATAGAAAGATATTCAAGTTGGTATCCTCAAACTAAGTCTCTATAGAAAAACAAAAAATTACCTATAAAATATGGTCATTAAAATAACAAGCATTTTGTAAAATTTTTCAAAAAGTTCAAAAATTGGTCCAATTTTTTTTGCACCCACCTATAAGAATGTTGTTGCTTCCCCCTAAACATGGTTGTAGTGCTATTATGAGCCTATTAGGAAAAGAACTACAATTGTCAAATTAAATTGTCATCCATTGCGCCTTATTGCAAAGTCATGTCCATCAAGAGTGCATTTCCATTGCAAAAATATTAATTAGGTCACTAATATTCAACCATATAATTCTTCCTATTGCACAACCATTTTGGTGTTTGCAAAAATCAACATGATAATTATATGATGCCCTTTTATAAGTTGCTATAACATTAGGGTGAATGCATGGTACAATGGTTCAATATTGGCAGAAATTACATTCCTTATAAGTCCATACAAGATTCTTTAAAATGATTTAAATGGACATGGTTACTTTACAAAATGTTATTATTCTAATCTTTGAATAATACATGTTCAATCACTTACAAACCTTCCCAAATCTATGTGATGTTCTAGTCAGACAACTAATTCATATTGTTTTGATTTCCAAAGATCATTACTACTAACAAATTAATTTTTTATCAATAAATAACCACATATTTCTTTTCATAATGAAATTGTTAGATGAAATTCAAATCCCAATTAGTAGATCTAAAGATATATTAAGGACCATAAGCATTTGAATAAAGGGTACCCAGGGAAAAAACATCGTTTCATCATAAAGGTGAGTAGTTATAGCCTGCATTTACCCATTATGGTCCTTTTAAATCAAATGAATATATGTTGAACCTTTTTTGGGATGGTTAATTTGAGACATTTTGATTATAATTAATTTTTCAATTATGTTTTGTTTGACAAATAATCAAGTTTTTTTGTCAATGTGTATTGATTTTCACACAATCCAATCTAATTGCTTTAAGTTTTCATTAAGAGGGTTGTTCACAAATTTGAATGAAAGAAATCCCATTGGATATTCTCCAATTATTCTCACCCCTTATTTAAATTAAGTTTACATTACATGATACTTGTCTTTTACTTATGATTGAATCAATAGTAGCTACTTTGATTTTTTTTCTATTTCATCATTAAGGTGGATAATACCCCAATGGACTTACATGTTTTACTCATTAATATATATTCTACCAAGTCCTATGTAATTTGGACTACATAGTTATTATTGGTTTTCCACCTAAGATTCTCCAAGTGTTTGGTCTATAAGAATGTTGGACTATGTCATGGAATATTTGAATATGCTATTTGATGTGGAAATATATTTTTATTGTCAAGGAATATATTTTCCATGTAAAAAATATGCATTAGGGTAGATCTTGCTGATGTGGATCTATGATATAACAAGGAATATTCTTTCATGTTCATTTTTGTTTGCTCATGTTCATGTTCACTTGCTCACAAAATAATAACCCCAGGATAGACCAAACCATTGTTTAAGAACAAAATCCAATTGCAATGCATATTCCAACTAATTGAAATCCAAATTTTAAACAATCCACACATGTAATGCCATAAGCACTCACCTTTGACAGCTATAAATAATATGTGGCATGTGCTTTGAACAATCTAATGCCAAGAAGCCTTCTCACAACAACTTTTTTGTTTGGGGAAATAGTGGTTTTGTTTTCCCAGCAATTTGTAATAAGGGTTTTCACCTCTTCATCTAGACCATCTAAGCATTTTGTTCATTTGTATGTTAACCAAAATGCATAATTTTGGGTGCTTAAAAGTATTTGCCTCACCACACACTTTTTTATGTTGTGCTTATCAATCCCCAAAATCTTGCGAATGCCTTTGCCATTTTCACAACTTGTGAAAATGTGGCCAAAGTACAAACAATATATTTTGCCAAAACAAGTTTAATTTGTTGTTGACCAATAAGACAAATGGTGAGCCCATCTTTTAGGGTTATAAACTCTTTAAAACAAGGAGGCAAAAATTCCTTAATCAATGGATGACACAAAATTTTCCATAACCAATTGTTGGGATTTGTGATAAAAAATTTGCCATAGACATTACAATATTTTTAGCACACTCTACATTTGACTTTTGGATTTGATGGAAATACCCACCTTTAATGTTCCTAGCTACATATTACACACTTTGTAACACAATACCCTTTCCTACAATGACAAAGGCATCTTTCTTCACATTTTTGCAAGCTCTACATCAACACACAATTTCCCATGTGTCTATAGTTCGCTTTTGAGACAGTAATCCTAGTGTTTTGAATGTCTATTGGTACAAATCTAGGTGTTTTCTCGCTTTCTACATTCCTTATATTTGCCAACTCAAACCTTCAACAAAAAAATTCCCACGTTCCCATTTTTCATCAAGAGACAATCTAACCCTAATTAAGCTTCCACAAAATATGAAAAGCTTATTAAGCACCATTCACATGTTCAAAACATTTAAAAACAAAACCATAGGCTTCCACAAGAAATAACCTTAAGCTGCCATAAAAAATAAGAACCAATCCTTGTAGAAACAAAAGAAATAAAGAATAAAACCTTTATAGAATACATTGACCTGAAACCTTCTTTTTTTTGAGGTCAAACATTGTCATTAGCCTTGGTTGATTCTGTTGGATGAAACACAACCCTTTTGGTAAGATTGTTTATAGATAATTTATGTGGCCTAGTAGAAAAGGTTTACAAAAGACATCATGTTTTCATTAGATTTGAAATTGTATGCTCATGCAATTTTAACAAGTGAGTTGGTTGTTTTTTATTGAATTCATACATCTATTTTTCATCAAATTTTGAAAACCTATGTTCTAATTTCATTGGAATCTAAGGGGGGAGGTTACCAAAATCTCCCAATATGATATTTATACTTCATTGTCGTAAGGAATCTACACACAATTCAAAGTGGCCCAAATTCCATTCCTAGTTTGCTTCACTTAAATGTTGTAGCAATGATCTTTTCATGATTTACTCATGATGTGCACAAAAAGTTACAATAACCAAACTTGGATATCATTGCCTTGTACCTAGACCACTTGAACTTTTTGACCTTCTCACCATATTTTGTTCTTTAGACTTCTCACAAATTTAAAGGTGAAACAATCATCAATGAATTTCTCACAAATCTCCTACATTTTTGTTGAACCTTAAATTTTAATAAGAAGGTGTGTGTGTGACATTACTATAACCATTTGATATGGGTGACAATCCTTATAGGTGTACCACTCGGGATGAAAAGGACCTAGTCGTTACTATAGTTTTTCCCCTTTATATTTTGATCCCCATCAAAATTAATGAATAAAAAAATTTCAAATATTTCATAAGTACCATATTTTAGACCACTAAAATTATAGATTCCATCACAATTATCCATAAATGTGTTTTTACATGGTAAAACAAAACTAGGTTAAAGATTTTTAAAAAATGCCCCACAAATTTTTAGGCTTCATGGGTTTGTTCCAAATTCATGTGAAATATGTTATTTCATGGGTTCATATCATTTACACACAAATGTCATGCATTATTTAAACATGGAAATCATGTGCACAACTTTCGTGTGTAAACAATACACATAGACACATAATATTCATGTTTAAACAATATGAATATGCATATGACATTCGTGTCTAAACAATGCACACAACATCAATGTTCAAAGAGTACAAATAGATGAATGGCATCCGTGTCTATTCCATACAAACCTATGAAAAGCAAATTTCGCATGACTATTATTGCCAAATCGTGACCCATGAAGTTTGTGATGTGACACTATGGTAGGATTTCGATACACCTTAAAGAATTTGGACTCACATAAGTTGTTGAAATAATAATATTTTTAAATTTAATATGTTTAGTTTATAGTTACATTATATTGTTCTTGTCAAGGATCATGAAATTTATATTTGACTATGCTTTCACCATTACATTTCAAGTTTTTTAAAACATTTTTCTGTCATTGGAAAAATTCCAATTTTTTGTTGTTGTTGCACAAGTTTAATATGAATATTGTGATGTTCAAGTTTCACAAATTTGTAGATTTCTATTACAAAATGATATAAATGTAACTTCAAATTCAGGAGTGGTTATAGAAAAATTGTTCCTTACCCCATTTTTACCTTATAATTGAAATTGTGACCAAGAGCACTTGTGACTAAGGTGCCACATAATACTTTCAATTTTAGTTGCAAAATCTTGGATGGCAAGTACTATTAATTCTACATCACCATGCAAGAATTTGGCCTTTTGCTTTCTTCTACATGAATTGCCAAGGATATCATGTAGTAAGGATTAGCCCTCGGTATACTTTATTGTGCTTTAACCTTATTTTTGAGATGAAATCCTTACAATAGTTAGAAAATATTAGCTACCTACTCCCCCTTGTAGCTTAAATACAATCCTCATATGATAATTAAATTTGTTAATACTTTGTTTTCATGATAAAAAACTTGAATGCATGGAAATATTCTCCCCTCTTACAACATAAAAATTAAAAATGTATAGGAGATCCCATAGATTTTAAATTTTGATTCATCCTTTCTTTAGAGATAAAATAAAATGAATTTGAACCCAAATGATGGAACCACTGTAACCAGAAAGGGAGTGGCCGAACAAGGATTCTATGGTTGTGTATTTTGTGTGAATGCTAGATTCACTGATCAAGGTTCTAGAGTTAATCTAGCCGTCACATTCATTAATGAGAGCGGCGGATTTTATCATTTTTGGAAGGAGGTTAGTGCTGGTCGTGCATGGAAT
>Ga0116227_10005847_pt1 | contig 25435 bp, 15 predicted proteins | sample S1TSphgellanicum_FD_89693 | JGI IMG/M metagenome (GOLD analysis project Ga0116227, IMG submission 89693) | Host-associated microbial communities from peat moss isolated from Minnesota, USA - S1T2_Fb - Sphagnum magellanicum MG | ecosystem: Host-associated > Plants > Peat moss > Unclassified... | reverse complement strand
TCAGGTGATAGCGTGGTCTCTCGCTTTTTGTCTTTTGCCTCGCTGTGGTGGTGCGGTTTTTTTTTTGGTGGTGTGGGGGGGGGGGGGGGGGGGGCCACACAACAGCAGACCCAATTGACACCTTTCAGCCTCCTTTTGCCCCCCCTAACCCCTCTTTTAGTGGTATCCTTAAAGTAAGGAAATTTTATTAAATCTCCATATAAAATGCAAACTCAGTACGAAATGCTGAATCTCAGCGGTGGAGGCGCTCACGAAAAAAGAAAGACAAGGTGAACACCCCCGCCCCCGCCCCCTTTTGAATGCTAATGTACTTTTTTGCAGGTTTTGTTTTAATCTCACTCTGTGTATGACCAAACTCAGGGTACTCGAGTTGTCTTTTCCTGACTTTACGGATATCTATTATGCATCCAATTAGGCAGTCAGTGAATAGTTGACATAGGGTTAGGTTTACGTTAGGGTTAGGTCAGCTCGCTCCGGCCACAGTGAACCAGCACCCACCAGCTTTTAATCTCACCCTGTGTATGACCAAACTCAGGGTACTCGAGTTGTCTTTTCCTGACTTTCCGGATATCTTTATTATGCATCCAGTAAGGCAGTCAGTGAATAGTTGAGATAGGGTTAGGTTTAGGTTAGGGTTAGGTCAGCTCGCTCCGGCCACAGTGAACCAGCACCCACCAGCGCAGCATGAAGGATGAATGGTAAGTGGTCAGGAAACAGTTTTCTGTTGGGTTCCAGTTCCCTAGCTAACCATGGTAGTTAGCTCAGTTGCTTTTTTTTCTACCTACCTACTAACAACCCACAAGCAGGTTGTTAGTAGGTAGTAAAAACAGCCCTTACCTATGAATAAACATTTACTTACCTAGTAGTTACCTATTTTCCTACCTATCTACCTAGATATGAGACCTATTCCTTACGGAGTTGGTTACCAGGGTGAAACCGAATATTAACTCAGTTGAGGTTCATCCACAACAGAGTAATAAGGGGCATCCAATGGATGGGGCACTGGTGAAGAGAGAACTAACTGTTCATGGAAGGAACCGGCAGTCATGAAGAATTGAAATATTCAAAACTGGTCCATTCTTCCAAATGAGGAAGATTAAAAAAATCTTTAATACATGTTCTTTCATTTACAACTTTTATATGGAACTTGCCTTGGTGGTTTTTCAAAAAATGAAATAACCTGCCCTAAAGTGGAAAGAACCAGTGTTGGGTGGGTATTAGAAACTGCACCAACCTTCACTGGGTATCAGTCTGAGTATCAGAGTTGATAACCACACTTATCATAAAAGCAAATAGCCACTTCTAACCACGGTTAAATCAAATACCTGGTCACAATATGTAACCATAGTTCTCATTTTTTGGGGGGTAAAAGTCAAACAACTGCCTAGAAATCTGTTGGTTCTTTCATGAAACTTGGTGGATCTTTAAGGTTTTTGAAATACCCAAAACCAATGGTTCTTTGATTTTGATTTTTCAAATACCCAGACCCAGCAATTTTATGATTCTGATTTTATTTTTCCAAATAATCCAGACAGTCAGTTCTTTGATAATATGATTTTGTCAAATACACAGGCCCGGCAGTTATTACTTTCTTATAAGCACAAACAAAGACACAATAAATTTTCAGCTTGTGTTCCCTCCACACTTGTAAGTAGTTCTCCATTTTGCACTCACTCACTGGCAGACTTCACTGAATCCTTGGCACTGTCCCCTTCTTTAAGCCAGAGAGCAGAATGTGGGGTGGGACTAATGGGGCAAAGTAGGCGATGGTCCAGCAAACAATAAGATGGTAGCTGAGTTCGGGCCTACATTTTGGAAACAATGTCCCCGACCCTTGGGCTTTAAGAACCCTATAGTGAATCAAAACATTTGCAGATGGCCAGGCATGTGAGCAGGAGGGTTCTTACACCTACTCCTTAAGTGTGGGAGGAACCTTATGCCTATAAGTGGGCATAAGATCCCTCCTCTTTTCTACAAGGATATTCACATATATTAGGTGCCTTCCAAGTACACTAGGGAAATTCCTCCAAGTGCTTTATGTATTGGGGGAAGCCCTGGCATTATGTGCTGATACAGTGGGCATTATGTTCTTTTGTAAATGTGATGACTTCCATACTAGTGGGAATGCCCATTTTGCATTTCAAAAACCAAAATGCATGTCAGACAAGTTCTTATGTTCTCTCAAAGCCTTAGGATTAGCTCTCATTGAGTTCCTAATTTGTATGCATGGTTTAGCCCTTCACAAACTTGCCTCTCTATGTATTTGTGCTTTTACAACATTATAATAATGTGTTCAAGGTTAAGTGCTAACGAAATGTTGATACAATCATTGATATGATGTTATAATAGCATTGTAACACATTGTGATGATTGATCATTATATTACAATATCATTGCAACATCATATCAATGGTTATCAACACTTCAATATAACATTTAATTTTGAACACATTGTTAAAATGTTATAAAAGCACAAATATATAGAGGGGGCAAGTTTGTGATAGGACTAGAAGTTTAGTGAAGTTTTTTTTTAAAATCCTGGGAACTCTAACAATCTCCCCAAGTCAAGCCCAGTGGTAAAGGACATGAAAAAACCTCAACTGGTTTGAAGCTTGAATTTAGGACTTTTTTTGGCATCAAACAATGTCGTACCATTGAGCCATCACCCCTGGGAGCTAAGGCCCTGTCAAAGATAAATGAACTTTGCTTCCATGTAAATCCATGGTTTATTGAGCTGAGGCACAGTGTACACACTATTAGGCAGCTCTCCAGAGGCAAATAAGCAGTCAAATGTTGTGTGTTGTGGAAGAACAGAGCAGACTTCCACAAGTCACAAAATTAAACAAAGACCAAATTTGCTGAAGGACACTTGATGAGTTTGACAAGAACAACTAAAAAAGAAAAAAAAGGCATCCCAGGAAAAGGACAAGCTCCAAAATTTGTTTCATATTTCCAACTAAACAGTGCCATTAGGAAATATTGACCAAGGCAACCTCCAATTGTCATATTGGAGCATTCTCAAAACCTCTACTATGAGACCTCTAGAATGAGACTATGTGCTGCTGCTGCATATGGAATGGATGTGCACAATTCAGAGAGCAAAGCGACAATGATGCAAGACAACAAAGCAACAATTATGCACACTCTTTAACCCCTAATTGTCAGAAAATTCAGAAATACCTACACTGAAAAGCTGACCAATTTGGTCTGCCCGGACCCTTAGGGGTGGTTAAGGACTCAGGAAATTCCTGAGAGAGGCTTGCATCAAGAAATCACATCCGCTGCCAAAGGTCGTCTTCATCCAGCCTGCTGTTGGTTTCTTGCAGCTTTGCCCCCTTCTCCCCGCCCCTTTCTCTCTCCACATGAAGCTCATGAAGCCCAGCGTATGGACTGAGAATGGGGCTGTTGTGGGCATGAGAAGCCCAGCACAAGGCAGGAGCCAGCAGGGGCCCTGAATTCCCAAAAGTGCTCTATTTGAGGTTAAGGCACCCTCCACATACACTAGAAAAATTCTACCAGTTCTTTAGGTGTAAGGTAAAGCCCTAAGTGGGGGGGCACTCCCAAAGGGGCTTAGGCTGAAGTGGTACCCCAGTCCAGCCCCACAATTGAGCAATGTCCCCCACTCTAGGGATTTACCCATTGTAAACAACAAGGTGCACATCATTAGGAACCTAAACATCATGAAGCATAGGAGGAGGGGATCAAACAAATAACTAGAAATGAGCAATATTGTTGGGCAAAGAGGGAAATATTCATCAAAAGGCGGTTGTGTTAAGTATGATGGCCATTTGTATTGTGAGATTGCTTTGAGAATTCAGTACTCATATCATTAGTGATTGAGTTGAAAGATGTGTACTAGTGAAATAGTAGTATATCCTATCTACTGATCAAAGGGCTATAGGGTTTAAAGATACAACCTTTTGTGGTTTAGTGAGGGAATGAACATGCAGGCATTGAAAATCAGACAAAAAGCTTAGATTGTGACAGTGATGCATGGGCATTTTGAAAAACAAAACGCCCACCTCTGCGGGTGTTTTGCTTTTTGAAATGTGTCTAGTTGTAAATGTATTTCATGTGAGTGTGAGTATGATTGGTCTTTCTATAAGAGCATCTCCAGTGGTGCCCAGCATCATCATGCAGAAATCTCATAGAAACCACCACTTCTCCACACAAGGGAACTAGAACATCTCCATGGATAGGAATAAAATGGTCTATAAAAGAATCCTTTGAATGAAACTTAGTTTGGTTTTGTAAATGAGCATAGGATACAGTGATCTCTAGGATCACTCCCATAAAGGAACATGAATGTTTTTTATTAGCCAGCCATAAAGATTGGCCCATGTGACTATATTTTAATAGTCCAATTTTTGTTAGTGTGGGCTATATCCGTGAGCACATATTGTAACTTCTATAGCCCTAGTCTTAAACCTAATTTTCATTAAAATTTTGAATTTTTACTGAATTTTGCATGACAAATGTTACTCAAAATTGAATACCTCTCTCACCTAATGTCTAAAAATTATGAAATCGCCTCCATAAAACTCAAATCATCATGGGCTTTCATATAGTACCAAGAGCACACCCCAGTTGCACTAAAAAGTTTAATTTTATGATCATGAATCACCTCCATAAAACCCTACTCATCAAGAGCCTTCCAACATGACCATCAATGCACCCCAATTGCCCTAAAAGAATTAAACTTCATTTGATTGAATTTTGAATGGCAAAATTGATAAACATGCAATAACTCTTGCACCATAGGCATGACATCACAAAACCAGCTTGTGCAGTTGGCCAATTGTAACAGGAACATGGTAAGGGGTTGTGGTTTGGAAGATCTCAATGCAACAAATCAAAACAAACAAACAAACAAACGACCTTAATGGATGGATGGGGAGGGGGAAACAATAAGCACTCTATATTGTATGTGGTAAACATGGGAAGAGCACAGCTATGGGTTTGGTTGGAGATGCTCATATTGAGATGACTTCCAAACCTGGACAAACCACTAATGATATCTGAAAACTTAGTCTAACTGACATTGGTCTTTTCTTATTTTTTGACATATAATAGGCAACTAGCTGTACTGATTAGAGTAAGGTAGTGCTCGAGGAGCATGGTGTTCCCAAAATAAGCGCCTGTCCAATGCAGAGAAGAGGGTACTTATTTTTCTGCGATACCCAACAAATACCCTCCAGGTATCACAGGAAAAAGCAAAATGCCCACTTGAGCAAGCATTCCATTTTTAAAGTGCCCTACCCTCTGCAGAGGAAAAGTTCTGCTTGGTAATGTGGCCCCCAAATACACTAGAAGAAATTTTCTGCAGATGATTTTTGGTTACAAAAAGTAATACTTCATTCCTCCCTGACATCTCATGGTAACAGCACAACAGCATGAAGCAAATCAGTGGAAAACTTGTTTCCCATTTTTCACAAACCTTTCCAATAGCATCACAAAACTGAAAGGAGAGAGACTGCAATCTACTACTGACTCAGGCACAAGGCAGCCTCAAGAACAATGACAAGACCCTAGACCTGAGAAAAAGTGGTGCACTATATGTAGTTATATGTGAAAGGATTGGAGATTTTGGCTGTGGCATTGCTTTAACATAACTTTTGAACACTGGCTGACAGGCCTGATGCTCAATTACTCTGTACATACCAGTGGACAAACTTATTCTGTGCTTGCAAAGCAAAGGCCAGAGATGGAATCCGTTGCACTGAACTCCATTTTGTCGGTCAATTTGGGTACAAGAGCTTTGCATTACACTCTTGAAATAATACTCCTGAGAACAGGATCGACCTGTTGCCATCTTACCTTTGTTCCTCTTAGGTGCACCCTCCTGCCAAAATCACCATGCAACCCCAGGCCATTACACACCATGATCCAATTGCACAACAACAAAACCTCAACCTACAGATTCAAAAACACTTGAAATCTTAACTTACATAACATTTGCAAAATCACCCAACAGGCTGTGCATCTTTCCTTCCAAGCTCCCACAGTTATTAGCTCTCAAGAGAATTCATTGTATTCAATTGGTTTTCACATTTACATGTACAGAGGAGGAGGTGAATCCTTTGTGTTCTGACATTTGTCTGAACAATAAGAGAGGGAAGTAGTTCCAGAACATTGAGCCAAGAAAATAAACAAGATACCCAAACACAAAAACTCCACACTTTCACAAGCCTCTGTCCTAGTCTTTGCCTCAGCACTACTGCCAAATCACCCAATCATAATCTCTGATGAAAATCTTGACCATGTGGGTGAGCCAGTCCAAAAGCAGGATGCCTGCATAGTGGTAGAAGAGTGACAAAATTTTCACTTTGAATAAGTCCTCACATGGATAGTGACCAGGATGTACTTTACATTCTTAGTTGCAGGGTTCTTGTGGGTTCTGGGTACATCAACTGTGCTGCGAAACTTATTTTGCCTCCAGCTTTGTCATAGTCTTTCCATGAGTTGCATCCACACGTCGTGATGCTCTAGTTGTGCGGCCCTCTTCAGCATCCTTGGCTACCTTTCCCAAAGACCCAAGAGATCTGGTAGTGCTCACCTCTGTCAAAGGCTTGACATCTGTAGCTTTCGAAACATTGCCATTCATAGACTTAGGAGGCCTGCCATTACCATGCTTGCTTTCAGCATTGCCAAGAGTGACTGCAGTAGAGCCTTTGTCCTGTGCTGCGGCAGTGGTTGGATTGTGCCTGCCTCTTTTTTTGGTCTTCCCTTCTTCCTTATCTTCATCTTCTTGTCCTTCTTTTGAAACTGCTCTGTTTCCTGAAGCTCTCTTTTGTGTATTTACTTTTGGTCCATTATCTCTATCTTCTGGATCTTCCTTTGAAGCTGATTGCTTCCTTGAATCCTCATCTTCATCTTCAGGTTCTTGTGGTTTAGAAAATGCTCTCCTCTGTGAAAATCTCTTTTGAGCGCTTTCACTGATTTCATTTACTTTGTCTTCTGGTTCTTTCTTTGAAGATACCCCCTTCCGTGACATTCTCTTTTGTACATTTCCTTGAGCTTCCTTATCTTCATCATCTCTGCCATCCTTTGCAGATGCTCTTTTGTCAGGTACTCTCTTTCGTGACTTGACTTTGGCTTCTTCATCTTCATCATCTGCTTCATCCTTTGAAGATGCTTTCTTGCGTAAGCTTTTCAGTGGAGGTCCACTATATTTCTGAAGTGCTGGTACATATGCAGATGTCTGGCCCAAATATACCATTGAGTTAAAAACAGGAACACAACCACAAGTGAAAAATGAGGGGCTGTCTAGTGAGCAGGGAAACCTCTAGCTCATTCTCTATGGTTATGTAGCAAACTAAATATCTGGATAATCAAGGATCCTTATGAACACTGATACCATGAGATTCCACACCTCCAGGAGATACCCTCTCCAAGAGAACTCAAAACACCCTCCAAACATACTAGTCAGACATAAACCAGCAAGCACAGAAAGTGTTGAAAATATACCCTCCCATTTACTGCAATGGTCTCAATCTGGTTCCCTGCACCCCCCCCATCATCAAACCGAATATCAATCCATCATATATGCCTTTTACTCATTATCAGCTTGTAAAACACATTCATCCACAGGCCCCTTGCAAAAAAAACTCCACAAAAGAGTGCAGTTTGTGTATACAGATAGAAGCTTACCATCCAACTTGCCAGGCTTCCTGTGCCAGCGCTGATGGAAGATCCAGTTCTCAGGAAAGCGCTCACTGTCTGCATCCACTTCAACTGCTTTCTCCACCACCTGTAGACCTTGAAACACCAGTAGTGAAGGACCCACAAGCTGCAACATAAGAAAAAAAAACTGTCAAGTGTGAAGACTGTGTGTACCTCATGGATAGCAGCTCGTAAGTGCTTGCAATCATCAGTAGACAATATGGTTGCTGGCTGCTCTGGGTGAATCTTTGCCTGCACACATAGTGACACTCTTCTCAGAGACTCTTTGTCGTCCAGAAAAAAACTCTTCTATACTCAGCATCATTTGCCAAAATCTTTGTAATTCACCATATCATAGCCTAACATCACTCAAACAAAGATTTAGTATGATTTACCTGATACAGCACTTCATCAGCCACCCAATTTCCTATGCCTGCAAGAAAACTCTGCAAAAAAAACTACTGCATAAATTTCCAAGCACATGTATGTGTCAAACAGGAACAAATCCTGCAGCCACCAATTTCATGAATCTGTGTTCTAGACTAGAGCAGATTTGCATTCCTATGTGGACTACCTGATCAAGTAGAAGTCCTTTGATGGAACCTTTTTTTGATTTAATTCCACTCTGAAAATCCTCTTCAGAGGGCAGCTCTGTCAACGCATCAAAGCCAAGTTCTGAGATGGGAGGCTCTTTTGAGGGCTGCACAATCCATCCCATTGTGTGTCAGTAATCTTCAATTTTTGTATCTGGACAGTAACCTGAACTGTTATCCTTCTAAACCTGTGAACCAGACATCAACCATTTACTTGTTTTGTTGCTTCTTTCTCTTAGCCATATCAGATCTGTCAGAGTTCACATCTCTTGATCTGATGGAGCTGGTGCATGCATGGAGATATGATCCCTGTTTCATATGGAATAAAAATTCTGAGCAGACAACTGCATAGGAAGGGATAGAAATGTCACCTCAGGCAGGAGACGGACTCTTGCAAAGCGTCGCTTGTCAGTGAATGCCATCTCTACCCCACTGTCCAACTGCCTCCACCACACACCCACCCAATTTGAGTTTTCTTTGTGTTACAAAATGAGCAGAAAGAAGGCAGCTAAAGAGCAACTGTTTCCCAGAATTGTGCAAGCTGTGATAGTATCATCTGAAAGTGAATCTTTCAGCACACAGCAAAAAAAGCATGGCCTACTTTGACAACAGGAACAAAGCCTATCTTGATCTGGAAGCAGAAAAGTAAGCAATGAAGCAATGTAAAAAAAACCTCAAGGTGGACTTTGAAGTACTTTGTTGGAAACTCTTCATCATCTTTCGCCTTTGAGCTGCTTAGGGTTACATGGAACATACCACTTAGGAAGGTAATCCCAAAACCTCTCTTGCAGCAAACTGATGAGACCTTGAAAACAGATCATAGCTCAAAATTCTCAACAACAATTGCCTACAATGAAAAACTTGCAAAAGAACATTTATCATGGTTCTAAAGATGATGAGTAAGTCCATTCCCCCCTTCCCTCTGTCCTCATCACATCATGCTGCAGAATGCAACCAGAGCTCTGTGTAAGGGTTCAGGGTTTAAAATTATAGACGAAGCATTAAAAAAGCAGAGAAACCTATGATGACCACCATTTGCAACATTAAGCTGGAAAAAACAATTCTGGGTGGAATCCTGCACCTTTTGTACTGCGGCCCCTTCACACCCTTGATGAGCACAGCTCCAGTCATACCTGCACAGCAAAAGAATCCCTTCTCTGATGGCCTGCTCTTGCTTGCTTTTGAGCAATCAGTTTGCTAAACTAGGAGCACACAAACAGCTAGCTAGCTACATTCTCGTTTAACTTGACAAAACTGTCACCCATCTCCTTTTCTTTGTAGCCCAACTCAACAGAGCGTCACCGCACAAACATACCATAATTGGTACAGAAGGAGGCGATGGGAGGGAGGGAAGGGAGGACCAAATTGGAATGAAGGCCATGGCTGTGCATCAAGCTGCAACCAGAGATGTTTTCCCTTGCGATGAGCCCCAAGGATACGCCTGCCCGTCAGAGCTTCCTGTAGCTTTGAGGGAGAAACATCGCTTATGACTGTAGAATCATCAGCCACTTTGGCTCTGAATATAACAGCTCCAATGCAGTGCCTCTCGACTAACCTCCTGGCCGCCTCTACCTCTGGAAGCTCTGGCATCCTCCTTCTCGTTCTTCTTCTTCTTCTGCGTCTCCTTGCTTCTTCCCCTTACTCTAGCCACTCCCCTGGAAAGCACAACTCAACACAAATTCCAGGAGAATCAATAACGCTACTAGGCCATACTCTAAACCCTAAACCTAAAACAGCAGAGAGAGAATCCGAGGTCTTATTTTGAAGGAGATTGCAATTCCGTGGCGACAATAATATTAAATCTTCATTATTTAGTTATTATTGGCCTTGCCTACCAAGGCAACGATATTCTGTTTAGATTCATTATAGAGTATAGTAGCTTAAGGGATTTTTATAGGCCCCTAGGCAATAGCCTAGTCTTTTTTCATATGAGGACCTCTGAAAGATGAAATTTTGGCTTGTGTTGAAACTTGAGATTAGTTATAAAGTTATAATATCTTGAAGGGTTTTGGATTCTTTTTGAGGATTTTTTGAAGATTATATTTTTGCATGTTGAAATATTTGAGTTTCCATATATTTCTTCTTTTGAATGTAAATGGCAAGGCTGCAATGCTTGTTTAGAGTGAACCAACACCCACAAGCACACCATCCATTAGATGCCCTTTACAACTTAGTTGTGGATGAATCTCAACTAAGTTGATTTCTAATTTCACCTTGTAGTGCCTATATACATAGATAGGTAAGAAAATAGGTGTCTACTCGATAAGTAGATAGTTTATGCATAATTAATAATGACTTTTTTTTTGTTAGGTTGGGAAGTAGTAGAAAAAACAATTGTGCTGACTATGGGGGGAATCAAAACCTCACCAAAAAATCGTATCTTGATCACTTACCATCCATCTTTCATGGTGCTCTAATGGGTGTTAGCTCATGGTGGCCATCATGTGCCAATGTGAAATATGTGTTGTGGCAAGGATTGACATTGCATGGGATGACCATGGCACTTGGGATTTATTTTGTAGTTATGATAGGCGTGATTAAGGGGTTCATCAAATTACAATTTCCCAACCCAAAATGGTTCAAGGGTGAAAGATATGACAAATGGTGTTGCACTTTGATATTTGAAGCATTTATTTGTATATAAGTATTGCACGGTGTGTATTTTGAGCAACTAGCTTTCAAAGATGCACATTAAATAACAATAGATGGACTATTGTTGTAGCATAACTTTTAATCTCTATTGTAGATTAAACACATAATGCAATTGTGGTGCCATGGACTTTATATATATTCCAATGCATTATCAATGTTGAACCAATGTTGTGGGTTTTCAAACCATTTGATCGCTTGGACATTGTAATTTCTTTATATCTTATTATTTGTTATAATAAAAATAAATATGCATTTTAATGCATAATTTTAGAACAAACAAAGTTAGTGGTATATATTACATATCCATGTCATAGAAACCATTTTCAAACACCAAAACCAATAAAGCTATATGATGATTAAGAGCAATAATGGTAAAAGATGATTGAAACCTAATTTATAAAGATTTCGGTTCCAAGGTTAATTCAAATATCTAGGATAATATGGAGGACATCATATTAATTCAATAATATAAATAAATAAAATTCACATCTTTAAAAACGTCTTATACATGTTGATTAAGTCATGTGGTGTATATTATATACAACCAAATCGGGTTACAAAAACCATAAGAGTTTAATGAAACAAAGACTAAATGAAAAATACCCTTCTCCATGATGGATGAAAAAATGTTGACATGTGGTAACTATGATTATCTAAAATGGTGAAATGTCACTTTTGAAGATGTGATGCATAATTGACAAATGATGACAATAAGTATTGAAATGATAACATGTGGTGAAAATACATTGTTGCACACATCAACTACCAGTTTGACTAATAGTCAAATTGGTAATTATATGAATTGACTAATCAGTATGTGCACATCCATGTTGGTAAAAAATATCACGATAAAAGTTGGCAATGTTAAAATTAACTTATCCAAAATAAAAATTAATCAAATTGACAATTGGGATTTTTAATTTAAAAATTATAATAAAAATATCATGATTTTTTGTAGCATTTATCCTATGTGCACCACATGAAATGAAAATAAGTTTTTTATGTTGTATTAACATTTTTCTTTGAAAAACTTCTCATGATTAGTTCTTAAATTCCAAGCAACATATCACATGACATCACATGGGGGACATTAAGTATCAAAATTTTAGACTAGTGTCAAACAAGGATTTTTTGGGGGTTATTAAATGACAATTTTTCTCCCCCCACCCCATTGGTATTTAGTTTTTTAATATGCACATATTTAAATTTTCATATATTTCATTATATTTTTTCATTTATTTTCAATACTTTATATTAATTTAATTTTTAAGATTTTAATAAACCTAAAGTTGGGATGGAAAATCAAAAAAAATCTTTTAAAGGTAGATCAATTGCACAATGGGTTAGGACATCTAAGAATAGTTACTTCAATGCCTTTCAACAATTCACTATGGGCAATGTTAACAAATTTTGCGGCAAATGCAATTCTCATTACAACTTAGATGTATATGAGATTTTGGGATTAAACAATAACAATTGCCAATACATATTATAATCTCATAATATAAGATATAAGATAAAGGAATCAAATTAAAGGTTTTCGGTCACATGTTGGGCCAAGTTAGGGTCCGTAATCATGATGTGAGCAATGGTGGATGTTTTAGGAGTAAAAGTAAAAACAAATACATAGCAAAGGAACATGTATGCATTTATAAAAATAAAAACTAGTGTTTTTTTATATTTTGCAAAACTAAGACATTTGGTTATCGTTTCATTCCGTGTGGTGCTAAACTAGCCACTTTTGGAATGGGTTGGAATCTAGCTGGCTAAAAGGGTTTTTAAAGTATTTTTTGGCAAAAAATTAAAAGAAATGGAATTTAATTAGGCAATTTGTTTTTCCAAGGTGGTTGTTTTTAGCTACAACGGTCAATTTTTTGTAGGATTTTTGGTTCTTACCACCAGGTTGTTGTAAGGTTTCTAGCTTTTGCCACCAAATTGTTATAGGGTTTTTGGCTCTTGTGAATTTTCAAAAGGAGGATCCTAAGCAAGTTGGCAACCTTCTATTAAAGCACAAAAACATTTTAATAAAACCATACAACTAATAACCAATAACCACACCAAATCAAAAATTGAAAACAAACAATAAACAATCACTTGAAAGGGGATCAAATCTTTAAAATTACCCATTGTAGCATGTGTCTTATAAAACAAAGGTTAATTACATACAAAACCACCCATAAGCCACATTAAAATAATCTTGTAAAAAGTCAAGATAAAATATAAAAACAACAACTTGGAAACAATAAGTGGTACCCATTTACATCAATAACATCACTTACACAAAAAAAACCAAAAAATCCAACTAACAATTATTGCTTACAATGCAACCAAAAAATTTTGAACTAAAACCAAATAACCTTAAACCTAAGCTCCCACACCATATCAAGGACACTATGCTCGCCATTGCTCAAAATGCTTCTACATATGGAAAATTATGCACGGTGTAAAATTTATGGGAAAACGTTCTAACCACCAAACCTAGGTTGGTAATGAGTCGATTATGCAACTTGGATTTGCAAATGCCAAAGAGCTAAAACACCATTCATCCTCCACACTTTCAAGAACTTGTACCATGGCAATTTCTACCAACTTGAAATATTTTGGGAAAGAGCAAGAAAGAACTCTAGATGTTGAAAGAATGCACTAGAAGCAAGAGACATGATTCACATCACTAGGTTTAGCCATGGCATCAACCGCATTTGATTTAATTAACAACTTGAACATAGATTGTTCAATGTTAAATGTAATTACTAAAAGCGATACATAAACCCACACATCAAAATTACCCATTTTTTTAGGGTGGCAATATGCTTCTTTAATCACATGTCAATGTTTGGCCAAACTTGCTCCTACATCCACCTTCAACTAGTATTGTGGGTACACCACACCTAAGTTGTCCGTCATCCCATGAGCAGAAAGTCTTCCTTCTAATTCTTTGAAAAGGTAATCAATAACCCATTTCATAGAAACCCATGTCATATTCCAAAATCCAATGCATGAGATTATGAACAATGAAAATGCAATACAATTTGCAAAAATAAAAAAGGTTAATGTGAATAAAATTACTTGCATTGTCTACCTTCCACTTGTGCTATAGTTGCTACATTATACATCCATAGTCACAAATCTTGTCACACCATTCTCCAAACTTAAATGAGTAGCCCATATGTACCGCTGATTCACATCAAAAGTTAAGTGTTCCACACCAATGTTCAAATTTGTAATCCATCTCATGATGATGGATTCATGCCTTGCACCCCCCAATGTTTTGTAGGCCTCAAATGCATTAGATTTGAACTTGGTGTTGAAGTCTATGTGTAAGGAAAATATTTCCCCTTTACACACCTTAACTATTACCACAAAATCACAAATGAAAACATCTCTCAACTAGTTAAACTTGATAAAATTGTGGACAAACTATAACAAGCCCCAACATGACTTACACATCACAAAGGATGTCAAAGTTTGTTTTTTCTTTCTCATTACTAGAGGGGATAACATACTAATCCATCATGTTTTGACAATTTTCAAAATCTTTAACCCCTTTTGTTTCCATGACCTTTACAAGCTTCATAAACTCCAAGTGCCTTTTAGGGCTCTTATCAAAATATTGTAAAATGTGGGTAACAAACCTTCAATTTTGTGCACCATCGGCAAATGAGACAAAATTTAAATTGCAAGATTAGTTTTATGAACCATACAATGCACTCCCGTGGAATGAAGAGCCCACCCATCAAAAATCTATTTTGTAATCCCTTGACCTAACACCTTGGAAAACATAAACACCATTTGCACCGAATGTCATTAGTTTCTTACCAATGATATCCTTGGTTAAACCACCTTGGTTCATCAAGGTTTGCATGAGCACTTGAGTCAAATTATCAACACTTGATCCAACCACCACATGGGTGAGTGTTGAACAATACACTATGCATAAAATATTGTAACAAGGCAATTTTTGCAAGATTTTGAAATTTGTAATTTGACCAGGTGATTAGATAGAAATGATTAAGTTGATAAAGGACTTAACACTACAATGTTACATATGCTATAATCACATTGCATGAATTTTTGGAATAGTTTTTGAATTGTCATAACATAATGAACTTTTTAAGAAGTATTAAAAAACTTATAACAATCCATAATCAATGAATGTGGATTTTATGCACCTTCATATAAATTTTTTAATTAATTATTGACTAATGATAATATGGTGTGGTGACATTGGTAGTAAGGAAGATTTTTTGAGAATATTTTGATGGCCAAAATTTTCTATGTATTTTGAATTATGATTTTCTTCTCATTAAGTCTTTTTTTTAGTGAAAATAATAATTTAAAAGCTCATATTCAGATTGAAGTTATCCATAAAGTAGACTAACGTTGGAATTTTTTTTATAATGAATTTTTAATTATAACTTGCAAAATGACTTGCATGATTTAAGGTATCTTGCCATCACATTGCATTCATAGTGTTAATTTAGGCAATTATGGACTTTTGTGTGTGCCTAAAACTATTATACCTTAATGTTCTTTCACCCACTCATACAAGGGAAAGAAGAATTGGTTGCACAACCAATTTTACACCATATATGCATGAACTAACAACCAACTCTGGTTGTCAATTGTACTCATTTAATCACATGTTAAAGAAATGTATTGAGCAGTTGTGACAATAAAAATAGTGGCATCCAAAACCATGTTATGCATGAGTTGAACTACATTGTCGCAACTTGCTAAATATGTCCAATTCATTTTGAGATTCTCTTCCAAATTTAGGAAATCATTAATTCCTTATGTGCCTCATATGCAAACATGGGCCTACCATGTTTCAAAACGTGAAACAATGTGGCAAACTAAATAAGTTTTTTGTGTTTCCCCACCACCCCATTAGCAACCTATTGTAACATTAATTCCTTACCCTTGCATGCATAAGTAGTTTCATTTTTAACATGTTTACAATCCTTGGCCATGTACCATTCCCCCTTCTTAACCCCTGTCAAAGTTTTTGATGCCTTTCTGCAATCGTCATTTTTCTAAAAAGAGTCTCTTTTAAGTGCAATGAACTTATCTTTTTGCTCAAGTTCAGAAAAGACTTTGCACTTCACAATGTGCACACAACCATCATAATCAACTTGGAATTTAGCCCAAGGTAGTTTTGCTACCCATTCAACTTGAAATTTCCATGTTGAATCATAGGACCGTTTCTTTTTTGGTCATGGAGGTAACACATCAAGAGGAGGAAACAAAACATGAATCAATTTCAAATGATTCTAGAAAAGAACCCAGTGGGGTTAATTCTATACCTAGAAAATCAATCAGATTAATGATTGGCACATCAATTACGGGCTATTGATTGTTAGAAGCATTAAAAATGTTACAGAACCTTGCAACATTATCGAATGAAACCACATCACCAAAAGTAGTCAAAGTAGAATTAACAAGGTTGTGGGAAGACAAAAAAAAAATTCTATAGTTTCATCTATCGTAACACAAGAGGTGGTGTTCTCTTCTTGAACCTTAAGATGATACACAAGTTGGCAAAAATAATTACAACTTACAAGTTATAGCCTCCAACAACTTGAAATACCTTAACAAATAAGATTGCAAGTACAAAATGAACAACAAGAAATGAACAATAAGAAAAATTAAGGTTTAGGGTCCTTGAATCACTTATTAGTTGCCTTGAACAAGAATGACAAATTATAAGTTGAACAACAAAAAGATGATATATTGTAGTTGGGATTTAGAAACCAAAAATTAAAGTTCAAGTTTCTTGAACAACTCAGTTGTTTTGAACAAAAATAACGAATTGAACAAGTAAAGAATCAAAACTTTAGAATATAGTGTAACCAAGGCTCAATAGTCAAGAATTAGGGTTTAAGGCTCTTGAGCAACTCAACAATCATGATCAAACATGTTACAACACTAAGCAAATAAGTGCATTTGGTATTGCAGCCATGGCCTAATAGTTGGGGCTTAAGGTTTAGGGCTTTTGAGTGATTTAGGATTTAGATGCCTTCAATAAGATTGAACAATATGTAAGGATTCACTAAGTCCTTAGTGTATAGTGTACACCATAACACATTACAACTTACACCATATGCAAAAGGCAACATTTAATCAAAAGAAAAAAAAAAAACGCATTATTACTAGTAACCATATCATTTTTCTGGAATCCCCACCGAATTCCAACAACCATTTTGCCACCTCCATTTTAATTTGTTGTGAATCCAATATCTAGTGGCAAGTAATTTTAATGAACTACAAAATGTGGATGTCAGGTCCCAAGGTCCAACAACTTGCAAGTTGCAACTATATTTTGATTATTGATTAGAATTTCAAGGTACATACTTAACTTCTAAATTGAAATAGCAATGAAGTGCAAAAAAACCCTTCAAACCTTGTACCTCGATGTTTGTTCCTAACTCCTAACTCCTCTAAGTTCTTCACAAATTAACCTTTAAGACTTAAGCAACAAACCTAGCTTGTAAGTTGTGAGTTTTTGGGAACGTCCTATAGTAAGCAAGGGATGAAGTGGGCAAAAGAAACCTTGAAAAGGGAGAGAAAGTTGTTGAACAACCTAGATTCAACAACGACAAAATGGCAATCAATCGATGGTGGAAATGGGTGGGATGGTGACATGTGGTGACATTATGGCAAAAGTTGGTAAAGTGGCAACATACATCCATCACTATGAAAATGATAGTTTTTTCATCCGTGTATATAATCAAACAACAACATGTGTTGTCTTTAAAAAAATTAGGTGAATAAATAAAAATATATATTAAAAATCCAAGCTTACAAGTGGACAACCTATAATTTTTAGAGAAATTTGGTGATTGTTTGCTAGGAAAACAACATAGTAGAGACCAACAATACAAACTAAAAGTCAAAAGAATTGCAAATAATAACATGTAAGAATTTTATAACAAGTATAAAAGAATAGTGAGATTAAACTTCACATGCACATCACTTGCAAAAGTCACACAATAGTAATTTAATGGCAATGGTAACAAGATCGAAAGATAATCAAATTAGTGATGGCAACAAAAGGAGCAATTGCAACATTGATTGAAAGCAATGATTTGTTGCAACCTTAATGAGGCGTTGGATGGAAGTCCAAGAAAATGACCTAAAAAATAACATTCTAATAAACTAACTTTTGGTTATTAATTGAACCTACTAACAAGTAATACCTAAAATATTTGGTACATATGTTATATATATATACCTTGGATTAATGTATGTCCTATATTAATTATATTTTGGTTTTCAAAATAAACATAACCTTATTATATAACTTATTTAAAATATTTTTTACCCAACAACCAATGTATGGGACACTATTTTTTTACTTGCATATTTTATAAATTCAAAGAAAATGTCTCCCCCTTGCATGACATCCCATCATGAGTGGTTCATGTTTTATATGATACTTTTAAATACAAATAATAAAATATACCTTGGAGATAATTCACACCACCCAATCCATGCCAAAGGGAGAATTACCATTAAATTGATAACTAGTGATGTGAAGACTGTATATAAAATATAACATGGGCTAACATTATGTTAGAATTTGATATCCATAACAAAAAGTTGTTGTCAAATACAAATGTTTTTTTTTCAAAGCAACATGTGACCTAAAGGTGAGTGTTGGTGGATGGGTGAAAACACTTGGTGAAGTGGATGCTAACAATCTTTATTAAGTTGGCTCATTAGGCGATGGAATCACTAACATTATGTGATAATCAATCATACATTACATTTAGCAATTGACTATCTTTACAACAAGTTTACATGATTCAACCATTTGGCACCATTGATCTATGATCATGACAAACATGGACAAATTAAAACTCATGCAAAAACTTCATTTTATTGATGTTTAAACATGTATTCCTTTCCAACCTTTATGATTAAACAAAAGATGTTTTTTTCAAATGCAACAACAAAAGGAGAATAGTTGTCCAACTATTATCATTTAAATCCAATTTAATGTGTGGGACCCCATGTAAACCATGTCTCATGGAGATGTTCAATATTTTTTTACATTTATTGATAAGTATAATTTTAAAAATTGATTGTGCTTTTCGAAACCAAAACTATCTTCCAATACATTGAGAATTTTAAAGCTACATTTGAAACATAATCCAATCATCAATTTAAAGTTTTATGAAATAATAATGATTTTGAATTTATTCCAAAACAATTTGTCAACCTTATTGTATAAGATGAATGCATGAATAGGTGGACTAATAAATCAGTCATACCACAATGTCATTTTCTACAATACCATTTTGTTCAAAACCCTTTTGGGTTGTACTAAAATCAATGTTTTGTCCAAAATGGACATTGATTTTAAATCATCAACTTAATATGAAGACATGGGTGTGATCGTATTGTACAAATAAATGGCTTTATTTTAAATACGTGGACTTTTGAAATTGCAACATGTGGATTAGTATCATGATAATGGTGTCTTATGCATAATTTTTTATTTGAGATTTCTCAATATGCCTTGCACAAAATCATGAAAAATTAAAACATCAATTCTTTTTTAAAAACATTTTGTAAACCTTTAGTGATGAACATTTTGATGGTCAATATTGATTTTTTTGGGGGAAGTCAACATCATTTTGAAAATAAAAAATTACATTAAATTGTGCAAAAATGCACAAAATAATGATCCATAGATGAGCCCAAATATATATGGAAAAAAATTGGAACTGATGAATTTGTTGCTACCTATCATCATAGGACTTGAGAAATCCAAATGAAATGGACTTTTGGAGATGTAATCATCAACCCTTTTTTGTCCACCAATTCATGCATTCAACCTATAGAACATGGGATATACATCAATTTATTGTATTTCCCTTAATGAAATGGGATTGTTGAGCACAAAAAATACATGACATGGGTGGAATTTTCAACAAGTATGTTGAAAGTGGCAAATATGCCCTAGTTTTTGGGGTGAAGCCATCATTACTGTGAATTACTTATGAAATAATTGGCTCACAAAGCCTATGGCAAATCACATTCTTAAGATATCAATTTGCCATAAACTAAATATGACATATTTCTGCATTTTTTTATAGTCTTTACGCTTTTGTATTTCCCAACATGATCATCATGTAAAATGTTAGATGCAAAAATCTCCTTCCCATCTAGTTTCCTGAAATGTTGAAGGAAAAACCTTTTATGATACTCGATTGTTTGTTCAAAGCTTTATTGTTGAGCCTCAACCTTGTGTCTAAGACATTCTTCTTTTAATTGTTGGTCCTCCTTTTGTTGAACTTTTTTTTTTTCATTTAGTCCCCAAAAATACACATGATCTAGTTGTCACATGAAACCAAATCATTTCCCTTTTTCTTAAATACAATACTTGCTACTTCAACTCAACATTAATTAATTCCCAAAAGGGAATGTCAAAAAATATATAATAAAATAATAAGAATTATTAAAATTTTGGTGAATCAAACTTCCAACTAGCTAGAAAGGAATGATTGTCCAAGTCACTAGCCTATCATTTTTTGCTTCACAATGTTAATGTTTATGGTCAATTCATACACCCTCAAAAAGTCAAAAAATTCAAAATTTTGATAACCAAGAATAATTAATTATGAACTCTAGAATATTTTAAAGGGTGCTCCCAAGTTATCATTTTGATTATCATGGCATGTTTTGTGGGATATGTTTATAAAGATCACATCTATTTCGATTACATTGGCACTTGTTAATGTTCAAACCTAGGGGAGGTTGATCAAGTGGATGTCAAAATGACATTCTTGCACGGTCATTCCATGAAAAAATTACATGCAACAACTTTGGAATTGGATCATGAACATCAAATTTGTTAGATTTTTTTGCAATTTCTATGGCTTTAAACAAACTCCATGTGCATAGTATGAACACATTGGTTCATATTTATATCAAGTTGGTTTTCAATGTATAAGTGAAGATTGCAATGTTTATGTTGGGAATTTTGATTCATTCATCATTATTGTTTAACACATGGATGAGATGCCATTTTGGTTTGAATTAATAATCCTTACCAAACTTTTGATATGAGTGATCATGGAGTTATTCATTATTTGTTGGGGATTCAAATCATTTATGATAGAAAGTTCAATTGGAATTTTGTTTATGACTTAAGTTCATTATGCTCAAATAAAGTTGAAAAACATGTTGGCATGACCTTTTGTAAACTTATGGTAACTCCATTAGAAATAAATTTGTATATTTTTAAAGATTAAACACTTTTATTTGTTGATGAAGTGAATGTTATGCATCATGTTGCATACCAACAAACCATTGAATCTTTGATTTATGCTATGGTATGTATTCATATTGATTTAACATTTATAATGTGGGTAGTGTTTCAACATTCCTCAAATTTAGGTTCATCACATTGACAAACAAAAAAATGTATTTAAAAACATTTAAAAGGCACAACAAACTATGGTCTTTTATATTCCTCACATGCAATATAAAAGATTGAACTCTTGTAATATTCTATGATCCAATTGGGCTTGGGAAATAGATATTTGCAAATCCATTATAAGTTATATTTATCTACTTGAAGATGAATATATTCCAACTATCAGTTGGACTAGTAAATGTGAACCTATTGTAGCCATGTCTAATATAAAAGTAAAGTATATAACCACTATTAAAAGTATTGAAGGTGCAATATGGATCAAGCAACTCCTCCAAGATATTGAACAAATCTAATCAACTACAACAATATTCAATTGTGACAATCAAAGTTGTATATTTCTTTCTCATGATCACAAGTTTCATGCATGCAAAAATCATATTGAAATATAATATTATTACATGTATGCATGAAGTAATAACAAGACAACTAATGAAGTTACAATATTTTAGCACCAATAAGAATATTGTTAATATCTTTACATAATGACTTACCAAGGATAAACATACCACTATGCTTGACTTCTCTCTAGGCATTCTTTAGAGATTTTTTCCAAGTCTCATCAACTCATGTTCCTATCAAGATTGACAACCTTGTCCAAGGAACAAGATTAAACAATTATTCCTTGTTCTTTGAAGTGAAGTACATCTTTAACATAACCTTTTGGTCAAAGCTTTCAAGCTTTTGATTGGCCATCCCTTCATCTCTCAAGATGCATTTAACCTTTCCCTTTTTTTTCTTGCATACATCATGTGGACAAAGAATTGTTATGAATTTTCATCCTTGAAGATGAGGGTTATATGTTTTTTTGTTTATATGTAATGAGCTCGAGGACACTAGTTACCTAGTCCATAACTTGTAATGTACATGAGAGTATTCCAACTCTTGTATATTTTTACATCAAAGGATTTCCATAGTGTTGTTGTTTTAAAAAAATGCACATTGATGCTTGAGCATTTTGTTAGAACAATGCTAATCTTCTAGACTTACCATTCAAGCAATTGTGAATGAATTGACAAGAGATAATATTATGGAACAACATTTACACAAGAAAGATAAGAATGTAGTGCATATGGGTATACCTAGTTCAAAGCCAAACTAAATTATGTGAGGAACGAAAACAATCTGTTGGAAGTCATTTATGACTCAATTGTGGATGAAGCCCACTTGAGTTTACATTGGGTTTCACCTTGGGAACTTGCATAAGGTAGGTTTATAGGTATGTAGGTAGGATAATAAGTGGCCACTAAGTGAATAGATCCATGTAGATGGTTAGTACATAGGTAAGAGCTAGTGAGTTGTTAGTAGGTAGGTAGCAAAAGCATAAATTAAGCTAACCATTGTGGTTAGCTCAGGAGTTGTAACCTGATGGAAAAGTGTTTCCTGTCCATCATGCATCACCCTTCAGGGTGGTGTGCTGGTGTTTGTTGGTTCACTTTGGCTGATAACTCATAGTTCCCAAAGTAAGGAACAATGGAAAATGGCTACAGGAAAATACTACACTAATGTTATTACCAGGTCTTGGTCTCATGTGCATTGGACTCCTCAATGTTCCTCAAATGGCTTCAATGCAAGGAAAAAACCCAACTTCCTTAACCTTCAAAAAAAGGTCTCGTATTTGCAAGACCTTCCATCTTCAGTAGTTTTTTCAGTCTTCACAATTGGAATAGTAAGTGGTAACAATAGGAAGGTGAGTGAATCCATAGATCACTTGCAATGGCATTGCAACTCTTAAAAGCCAAAGATGTGGAAATCATGTCCTACTACATACATATGACTGCACCAAAGGAAACAATGAAACAACTTATATTGTTTATGGCATACATACAAACAAATTTCCAAATCACTTGGCATTCAAGCCTATAATTCAACCACGAGTCTGAAATTCAAGACTCCCAGAAAAAAAAAACATCACTTTGTTGCCCACAATTTCCAATGGTGCCCCAAACCAAACTGCTCTGTTTCAGAGCCCAAAATCGTAGTTTTTCTAAGAATCATAAATGGCTTCAAATGCTAAGCTAGCCATTGCAATCTTTGGTGCATGGTATTTACACTATGAGACTCAGGAAAGCAAATGGTCAGTCTGGACTAGACAACTAAAGATTGTAGTAATTGAGTTCCTCGTTTGCTACTCATTCAATAGTAAATTGAGCAATCTAGTCTACAATGCCATGCAATAAATAAGTGCACAACACTAGATCATGGAGTGGGGTTCACTCTTTGCCAACAAAAAAAAGGCAATCCTCTGTCACTTGCTGAAGGTGTCGTAGGTAAGTAGTATATTGCAACTGCTTTGACTATGGCAAATTTGATGTTTGAATAATTTCTTTTGATACGTTTCCTTCTCCATCCCCAAATTGCTTCAATGTTTCATTGGGTCTTCTTAAAGATTCAAGAAGAGTATACCAAAAAATCCTAGTGTATAATGTACAGTGAGAGAAGACAGATTGAAGCCAAGTACTTGGCTACTTTGGGAGAGGCAACTCTACAATGCCACACCTTCAGCTGTTTGAGAGCACATGGGCCTTTGAATCAACAACATTGTGAGTCTCACAAGCATGCGAGCCACCTCTCCAAATGTTCCTTAGCCTCTGGAAAGTAAGAACAATAAAACACACTCACAACAGTCAGCCAACAACATACTAGATCAAACCAATGTAGTAGTTCCAGGGAAGATGGCATTAAAAAAAAGCATGGAACTTGCATGAACATTACGGTCCAAGGTGGCAGATTATGTCATTTTCTTGACCACATTATATGACATAATCTTCTGGTGATAATCATACACTCAATATAGTGACCAAAATTTGTCTTTCGAACATGATTTTTATTATAAAAAACTTGAATCTGCCACCCAAGACGTTAATGTCATGGAATGGCCTAGGCCGGTCCATTATGTTGGGTACTTGGCACCAGGTGAAGCCTGCTAGGCGATGCGCCCAACATAATGGGCAGGACTTGACCATTCCATCTTACAGAATGAAGCCACAAATGTGTTATAATTTTCTGGTAAGTTGAGAGGGGCTTTTGTAAGGTTCCAAACCTTGGCTTGTTTGCCTGGACAAATTGGCCAGAATGGCCGTCCAGGCCGGATTTGGCTCCTCGCGCTGTAATTGGCATCTAGAGGGCGAGCCGTAACAGGGGACGAGAACGGCGAAGCTATTATTCTTCAGCTGATCATTCTCGGCGGCGAAATCGGCGTGGTGGGGTTCGAACCAGCCCACTGACCAATCCGAATCCTCGGAATCGGAGCCTGACATGGAGATTCCGTCCGCAGGCACAATGACCATGTCGAATTCCGTATCCACTCGCCGTTTCTGCCAATTCCGTGGCCTTCGTCCTCGCCGTTTTGGCCATGAAGACGACCGTTCCGCTGGAACTTGTCGTCCTCTTCTCTGGTTCTTTCGGATGTAATTGGCGTGCGGCCGTGACAGAACTGTCATCTTCCTCCACAGCCCCGCGAGCGCCACTGCCGCAATTGCCATTTTCTGTGCCCCTAATAGCGAGCCGCCGCAAAACTGTGCAAGACAAAGGGCCACAGAGAGAGAGAGAGAGAGAGAGAGAGAGAGAGATATTCCCCCGATTTCTCACTTTCACGACAGAGACAAAGAAGGGCAAGTGCAAGAGAACGGCTGAATTTGGTTCGTAAACTTTTGCAACAAGGCGTTAGACGACGGACATAGATGTCGGGCTTCTCTCTCTCTCTGTGTCTGTGAATCCTACACTTCTGCAATTCAGAATGGAAGAAGAAGAAAAATCTCACGCCCGTCCGTATCAAACACAGGGAAACCCGAAGCTCAAAAGAAGGAGCTGACAAAGAGGAGTTCAGAATGAGATGGCATGTCAGAAACAAACTTTGAGAAACTCTCGCCTCAAGATTAATGGAAGAAACAGTAAGTAAGTAACCCGGCTGTTGCCAAATTTCAACTGTGGTCCAAATGAGAGAATATAGTCAAGCAAAAGAGAAGCACGAAATTCACTAACTCAAACAAAAAAAGAGAGAAAGGTGCAAAAAAAAAAAAAAAAAAAACAACAAAAAAGCGAAAGAGCAAAAAAACAAACCTAGAAAAAAAGAGACACATGTTCC
>Ga0116227_10005846_pt1 | contig 25436 bp, 14 predicted proteins | sample S1TSphgellanicum_FD_89693 | JGI IMG/M metagenome (GOLD analysis project Ga0116227, IMG submission 89693) | Host-associated microbial communities from peat moss isolated from Minnesota, USA - S1T2_Fb - Sphagnum magellanicum MG | ecosystem: Host-associated > Plants > Peat moss > Unclassified... | reverse complement strand
TATATATATATATATATATATATATATATATATATATATATAATTTTTTATTTTTTTATTTTTGTTTGGTAAATGTCGAAGGTGATTCTAATATTTTTAATGCCCCCCAAATAATTTTTTTTTATTACCAACACAATATTCTTTTGAAAAGGGCTCCCTTTTAGCCCACCTATATAATATACAAGTCCACACTTTTGAGCAATGGGACAAATTGCGATGTGATAGAGGAATATCTTGGGTGCACATTCATGGGTGCATGTTGTCCCACCTCGTTACTTGAGTATAATTTTCATTCTTTAATTTTGTTCATCACATTTTTGCTCTAGGCTTTTACAAGGTCTTAGTACCTATTGTGATTTGTATTAATTAGTTTAATTAGTTGAGATGCATCCTCCAAGCTCTTTTTTTTTTGTTTTGCAATGGGCCCATCACCAAATTATTTTTGAAACTTTGGGCAATCTCTCCTCCCCGCCCCCCCCGAAAATAAAAGTTACAAAATTTTACAAGGCCATGTAGAACCATGTAAATATATTTGTTTTACACTTACATTATTTCACAACACTAATTCAAACTTGTAATTTTTATTTTATTTTGGTATGAAGCCTTTACAAAGATAAATTAAATGAATACAACCTCACACAAAACACACACCACAAAGCAATGTTTTCATTATAATTTTTTGATTTCACAAAAGTGACAATTTTTTGCTAGAAAACCTCATTTGTTTAGAAGCTTTTCCAAAAAAAAATTGAAAGTAATGAAAATTTTCATTCACAAAAACATTTGCCATAATGATGTGTCTTGGGGTATGATCATACACATGCCTCAAACTTATTCTTTTAAGGACTACATTTCAAAGGGGAGATCATCACATGTGTTTAAAGACTTTGTCTTATGGGGATTGTTCACCAACTTCACATAAGCCTTCTCTTTATGAAAATATTCATAACCATAATAATGTTGGGTTTATTATTTACAAGATTTGTGAACTTAAAGAGATGAAAATTGAAGTTAATATTCCATTCACAATAAAGTTATCCTTAAAATACTTTTTACTTTCGACTTGATTATGGTCCTCACTAGACTCATTCATCTCCTTTTTCATTTATCCATAAAATCCCTTAAAGTGAAATCACTTTAATTATCACTTCAAAATTAAAGATGAACTTGTAATAATGATCACCATAGTTTTCTTAAAATTAAACTGGAGTCTACTTAGATTATGGTCAAAAGAATTAGGAGATTACTTAAGTAGGGGTTAAATAGGTTAAGGCCTATCCAACTCCTTACTTACCTACGAGCTACCCATGTACCTACCCATGGGTTACTTATTCACTCACCCATGAGGTACTTACCTACTTACCTATTTAGGATAAGGATGATAAAAATCTAAATGGGGGGTTACATAGGGCTTACCTAAGGGCCTACTTAAGGATTACCCAAGGACTATCAAAGGGTTATCGAGGAACCTATTTAAATTAAGGGATATTTAGGATTATATTTAAAAGGTCTACTTTAATAACCTTGAGGGTAATTGAAGGATTACCTAAAAACCATTTAGGGGCCTACCTAGGTTATGGGCTATATAAGAGAAGATTGATCAAAAGCCCATTTTAAAAATTGCATAAGAACTATTTAAGACCTATCTATGTTAGCAAATAGTTAAGGACTATTTAAGGGATTATTGAAGGAACTACATATGGTTTACATAAAGGCTATGAATCAACCAGGTAGGCAGACCTCTAAATAATTCTTAAGTATCCCTAATTTAAGAAATCTTTAATTAGCCCCACAAGTAGGTTTTATGTAGCCTTCCTATAATTTAAATAGGTTTTTAGTTGTATCCTTAAGTAACCCCATCAGTAAATCTTAATTAGTTCCTTAAATTGTCCTTAAATATCCTAGGTAAAACCTTAAATGTTTCCTTAAATAACTTTATGTAGGCTTTTGATACCCTAGGTAACCCCTTAGATAAGTTTTATGTAAATTTCACTTCATCTTTAAGTATCCCATAACTTATGTAAGTTTTAAAATGTATTCTTAAATTCGATAAATAGTCCTTAAGCATCTCATAACTTAAATAAATTTTTAGATATCTCCTTAAGTAGGCCCTATGTAATTCCTAAGTGAACCCTAAATATCTTTGGTTAACTTCTTAGGTAAACTTTGTGTAATCCAAAAGCTCCCCTTAAATATCCCATAACATAAATAGGTTCCTACGTAGATTCATGCAAAACACAAGAAACAAAAAAAACTCAAATCATGGGGTGAAAAAAAAATTTGAGGTTCCTCCTTGATTATTTTCATATAGCATAATCCCATCTTGTATTTTGACTATCATCCTCAGTTTCAAGGAAACCCATAGTTTTATTCATGGGTTTTATTGTCTTTGCAAAATACTTGAAAAGAAATTAGATAATTCATTCACACCTTTCATCTAAATCTTATAAGTTTTTATCATCAAGACCATGTAAATTTTTATTTATAAAACACATTGCATATTTGAAAAATGTACAAATATATTAAAAATAAGGGATAATTTGAAGGATGTCACATTGACACAAACTAAATGTAAAAACTCGCCATCTCAATGACCAACCAATTGTAATAGGTTAGCCATGGCAATGGGGGGTATGTCTTAATAGGGTAGAAGTTGGGGAAGTAGTTAAGCCTATTGCCATTGCTTGACTTAAGATGGAGGGTGCTTGCATCCTTTGCAATGTAATTGAAATTCTTTGACAAAGATAAATAACCAAAATAGAAAGGGGAAGACCCTCTAACCATTTTAAATTTCAAATAACATTGGCATGATTGTGTAAGAACACATCTACATATTTATGTAAACATTCAAATACTTGAAGTACTGAAGGGAAGAATTGATGATGGGGTTTCGATCACAATAACTCCTTTCTTTGGTTTGAATCGCATCAGAGGCAGCAAATCTTTGAATTGTGCAAAATCGGGGAAGTAGATTTGCACACGTTGGGTCAATTATAACAACATCAACTAAAATGCGAATTCCATTTTTGGTGAACACAATGTCAATTTGTTGATGAAAGGAATCGAATGTGGTTGATGAAAGTGCATGTAATTGTTATTCTCCCACATGGAAGTTAACATCTTGCGCAATGGCAACAAAAGTATCACACATCGCATCATGGGTTCCTTTGTGTTCCTTGCCATGGACGCAACTTAAGAAGTGGATACCCATAGGGTCAATGGGATGTGTGCACACACATTGAGGGAGGCCTTCAATTGAAGGATGTGGTAGTTGGAATTGTGTCCAAAACGATGTGGAGAAAATTGGGGAAGATAATTGAAAGGTTAGGAAGATTGGTTGAACTATAAGTCAAACGCCCACCCAAGGCTAGAACATGTTAAAAAAGGTATGATGGTGCAAACATTCTGAAATGGAATTTTGAAGATGAATTATTTGTTGTTTGATGAGTTGTTCAAAAGGAAGGAGACATGTTCATGTTGGGGGCAATAGAAGATCACATGTTACTTTGAAATGTTGTTGGAAAGGGAAGGTGTTGTTGTCGATTCATGTTAAAGCTTCAAGAAGGAAAGATGTTGGTCGATCATGAACTTAATAACTATGATTGAAGTTACAAAGGCCCAACTCCCTAAATAGGTTACTAGGGTAATGGTGGATGTTAGTATGAACCTAATGTCACCAAAAGTTATTGGGAAAGAAGTTTGTTTACATGCTAAAGGTCTTTCAAAGCTCTCAAAGGACCTTAGACCCAAAAGGCATCCAAACACTTAAAGAAGGGAAAAATCAAAGGAAACAAAGGAATCTATGAAGGTGGGAAAGGGTGGTGTGTAAAGTAATAAATATAATGGCCATTGTGCGTAGCAAAGAGTTAGAATTCCAAAAGTTATTTGGACATCGTTCAATTTAGGGAAAGGGTGAACATGCCGAATATCTTTTAACAAGGTATTTTTTATGAAGGATGATTTGAATGATGAGGTGCCCAATGGAACTTCCAAGATTTTAATTATGTTTAATGGTGTGTTAAATTAGGATGGGGTGTTGAAATTAAACAACAAGCCTAAGGGGGATTATGTTACACATTTCTAAGGTTGGATAGAAAAACATATTGCACGAAGTTCATTTTGAAAATGCTCATATGCAAAGAATACAATGGAGAGGGGGCTAATGATGTGAATGTCATCTGCAATGGATGGAAATATATAGAAAAGGAAATGATTAGTTGTAGAACGTAATGCCTCAAGGGGAGCTAAAGCAAATAATCCCCCTCCTAAAGGATCACTTTGACGAGTTCTCATAGTGGATGGGATGACCGTGACATCGACATCACGATTATGGTGCCTATAAAACAAAAAAAATTCAAATATATAAAATGTACAAATAAAATAAATAAGTTATATGATGTCCCCACTTATTGCACAATTTTTTTTGAAATATAACCCTTCTTGACATTAAATTAAAAACATTCACCACATCCAATTATGAACTTGAAGCCCATCAAATAATGTGACGTTACATGAATGAACTTAATATTGTTTAACCTTTTCCTCTTTAACAAGAACCAGCCAGCCTGATAAGTAAGGAGACTGGGACTTGAGGCAAATACCAACCTTGTGCGAGTTTTATATCAGGTACACATTTGTCTCATACTAGCCAAAAATCACTCTTGGACCCTATTCGTACCTGGACCAGGCTGGTATGAAAACATTAAAATCTAACCAAATACCAAACAAAAGCTGGTATGTTCAAAAGTCCATACCAGACCAACTCTTGTTAGTAGGCTGGTATGAAAACATTAAAAACTAACCAAATACCAAACAAAGCTGGTATGTTCAAAAGTCCATACCAGACCAACTCTTGTTAGTACCTATGGCTATCACTCCATTTAATAATTGCCAAAAAGGCAGGTAAGAAAAGAAGAAAAAAAAAGCCAATTTTGCACTAACCCAACTGAAATCCCAGGAACACATCTCCATCCTTCAACTATGCATGTTATTCATCCATGCACCCATCCTTTCCATCATATTTTTTGTGTGCATGATGGGCCTAGGTATGGTTCCTTTTCCATATAATGAATGAATGAATGCATGGTCGCAAAACCTCCCCCCCTTTTTTTTTGGGCAAGGATAGCCTAGTAGGACCTAGGTCTTTTTAAAAGGCTTATGTTATTCTTTTGGGTACAATTTTCTGGCACAAATTTTAATTGATGTCTAGATGACAGCTTGAGAAGTTGTAGTTCCAGCAAGCCATAATTTGAACTTATCCATAAAGGCAGAGCCATTATGCAATGAGTTGCTTGTTATTTGATTACCTATGTGAGCTTTGGGGTTTAGTCACTTGGGATGGCTTGCAATTTCACCCTCTTTGGAGGATTCTTGTTTGCCAGGACTTGGGGTCCTTCCACCTTGTCCTTTCTCTCTCCCCCATTTGTTTGTTGGGTGCTTTGGTTCATTGATGAAATTACAAGGTTTTCATCACTTAACATCCACTTCTTAAGTCTTAATATACATGCATAACACTTACACATTTTTTTACATGGTCATGTAAAACATGTAAATTTCAATTTGGGGTGGAGGGCTGCTCAAAGGTTTCAGAATTATTTTGGTGATCATGGGCCAATCAAGCAAGGTGACCCATTGCCCAAAAAACAGAAAAAAGAGTTCTTGAATGCATCATCACAACTATTTAAAACTAATTAATCCCTAAACCTTACAACCCTAAACTTAAGAGTCCTAACTTTGTTCATCACCATTTTCTCTTATGCTTATAAGGGACCCTAAACTCTATACCTTACAAGCATAAGAGAAAAATGGTGGTGAACAAAATTAGAAATGAAAATTGTTACTCCAATAACAAGGTGGAGAGAACATGGATCCAAAGAATGTGCACCCAAGTTAATTTCTCAACGGCATCATAATTTGTCTCATGTCCTTTGCCCGAAAGTGTGAGCTTGTATTGTATATAGCTGGGTTACATAGCAATCTTTTCATTCTACTATTTTGGTAGGAAAAAAAACTTCTATTTGGGGAGCATTACAACCATTATATATGTTTTTTTTTTTGGTGAAGGACCAATCAAAGTGATCCATTGCCCATCAAAAATTGAATATTGGAATGCACCCACAACTAATTAATATGGATTTGCAAAATACCTGTTGTGCTTTGCATTAATTAGATGAGGTGCCTTCAAAGTTTGGTTGCCACTATTTTTGGCCTTGACTAATAATAGCCTCTTCCTAAGAACACCACCCTACCTTATTAAGTGGATATGATATATACATTTATATAAGCCAATGTAAGTGAAAATGGAAAAATAAAATAAAAATTACACTTACCCACATAACACTTTGTCTTCACACTTTTCTACACACAAAAGAGCTTACTTAACTTCCTATACCCCACTAGCCTAACTTGATTGAAAGTTCAAAAGTTGTTGTCACTAGTTTTGTGGGAACTTGGGTGGTTCTTTGTTCTAGACCCAAACCCCTCACTAGAGGTTAGAGACCAAGTGTAGGGTAATTGACTAAGGTCAAAATTTTCAAATACTCATCATACCTTACTCCTCCTCCAACCCTAGAATTTTTTAAAAATAAGTCCAAAAATTTGACAAAGAACCTCTGAGGTTTTCATTTTAAAATAGATTTAGATAATTTTTAAGGATTTTTAATCTTTAGGGGAAAAACCAAAATTTTGACACTTTTCAGTCCTGCCGGTTCTCATAAAAATTACAATTTCTTTAAGATTTTATTGTGAAAATTTAATTAAATAATTTTAAAAGCCTCCTTTTGTAAACTCCGGTCGAAGGAGCCATTGAAGAGGCTAGCACCGCCCAAACTAGAACCTAAACCTAACTAAACACTAAACACCTTGAAAGCCCTGAAACCGATGCCCACATGTTTTAATAACCTAAAAGGTTATCACAAAAGGTTCAATTGATACTGTCAAGATTATATTATTTTTGTGGTTTTTGAAGGTTCCTCTTTAAAAACCCTAAATTGTTGTTAATTCTTTTCAGATTTGTTCTCATGGCTATGATTTTTTTTTAATTGACAAGGTGATGAAAGCACGTTACAATGACCCCCTTTTTTGTAATTAATTTGTAACGTTTTCAGGAGTGAGTGTTTTTTAATATAAGCCATGTCAACATTAAGAGAAAATATCACAATATTTTTGCATATTATGGTAAAACATAACCCAATCAATAAAATAAAAAAGAAACTATGTGTATATCATGGTGGATTAGAATACATTTGTACAAAAATAATATTTGTGATTGTGTATTGAAAAATGTAAAGATGTAATTTTAAAACAATTAAAATGATTTAAAACACTTATGAAATTTATAATATCTATTTCACATGTGATTCCACATATTTTGGACCATGTTTGTGAATCGTGTGAAAGGTTTGATAATTTTTATTTCATGAATGGTGTTTTTTCAAGGTGTTGATCATAAATAAGTATATGGTAAGAAATTTTAACAAACAATCATTTTGAAATGGAAGGCAACAAATATTGTGCATTGAACCAATGCATGAGATTCATTTCAAACATTTATTTGGATGAATAATGAAACCAAATACTTAGTAAACTCTAAAGTTTGAAATGAGTTTTGTTATATTATGTATATCATAAAAATACCCATAGTTCCTTGTATTTGATTGATTAATTTTTATAATATAATAGTAGATAATATTAGGTTTATGAAAACCATAATCCTAAGGCCCAAACATTAAAAAAATTTAACCCAAAATTAAATGCATCATAGTTTGGGAAGTATATATTATAACACTAACACAAAAAAGCCCAAAAGGGGGGTTGTTATGTAGTGTGCTTTCACATGAGATTTCAAGTAAGTCCATGAATGAAAATGATCAAAACACACAAATAATTGAATGGTTTTTTCAAAGTTGTCAAGTGCAAGCATAATTTTTCAACATCTATTTTTGTTCCTATTTTGAATCATGTTCAACAACTAGTAAAGAGACCTTAAAAGGTGGTACTTCAAATTACTCTCACTCCTAAATGTGCCAATTTTGCAACATTTGGTCCTCTACATATATATGTTCCTTCTTGTGAAACATGTACTATAAAGAAGAGGGGTGACAAAGGTTTTGGAATATATATATACATGAATTGGTTTGTTGAGGATAAATTGCCTCTAATTGAAGCCAGTATGAAACAACGTTGTAGTTTATCTACAATGTTACAATACTATTTGAAATTGGCCCATATGTTCTTATATCAAATTAATTTCATATCATGTTATGATTATATTTGCGCATGTCAAATGCAATTTCATTTTTTCCATTGTTTCATATGTAATTCCTTTTTTGTAGTTGTCTCATGGTACCAAATATGGGCCTTTTTTTCCTTTTTGTCTTTTGTATAGTTTTTATCTCAAATAATCATTGCATGTGAAAGAAGCTAAGTACCAAGTCACAATTGAGCCATTTGGACAAACCCATTCATAGTAATCTATACATGACTTGGTTTATGACAAATAGGTGATTCAAGCTTAAAGATGTTCCTCATGTCCAAGGAACAATCAATTCACGTTAACAACTTCACATGAAAAATCATTTATATCAAGTCCTAATTTGGTGCAACATTTGTGTGAATTACTTTTAGTAATGTGAAAAGTAGGACAAACTTTAAATGTTGGAATCATGCAACCCATCATTGTTGGCTTCATTTCTACTTGTGCACTAAATCTTTTATATAAGTTCAAGGTGTTGATAAAATTAACACATGAGTTCTTGGGAAAAAAATTGCATTAAAACTATTGTCATGCAATTGTGGCTTCTAGGAAGCTTCAATTATATTGGGAAAATCTTGGAAAAGGCGTGGCTTATAGGGTTATTATTTAGTAAAAGCATATGATATTCCTACAAACTTGGTTGTGAATATTGATCAAACATCTAAGATACATAAATTGCTTCTAGATTTTGAAAAATGATTTACCTACTTATTTCATTTAACATGATGTTCATAATGTAATTTAAGGAAAATTTACTACCATTTCAATAACACTAGGTATTACTTAGCATATATTAAAAAAATCAAATGTGTCATGAATATTGTGTAGGCATTCACCTTATTCCAATGGGATGAAAATGTACATGGGAAAAGAAAGGCTTGAAACATATAAATGTGATTGGAATGGGAGACAAGCGGTAGGTGACATGTTACATATCATTTGCATTTAAGACTACATTGCTTTCTTTTCAATCTATTTTCATTAGTAAAATATATTGTTTCTTGCCCAAATCTAAAGTTGGAAGCAAATGATTAGATCATATTTAATTTCACAATGACACAAAACCATTGGTTAGACTTGAAGATGTGTCAACAAATTATACATCACATTCTTATTCCATACTTTATGGACATTGTTCAAGAATTGTCATTGCCAAAGAGCCAAAAAATATTTGGTTAATTAATTATTGGTCCATGCACAAATCCAAGAAGTTTTTGTCATGGATGAAATATGAGTATCCATAAATTTGTGTTTTGTTTGTATAGGGCAACATGCAACTACACAATGATTACATGGTTACATGCAACTACAAGATTACCTACTTAAGGTAGGATTTGATTTATCATTGTGGAGATGAGGGGTTCAAGTATTCACACTTGCAACCTATAATAACTTGCCTAGGTTGCTTAAGGTATTTAGGCTAAGTTGTTAAGTCATTTACCCTAGCCAACATAGGTTACCCTAGGTGACTTAAGTTACTTAATGTTAGGAAGTTTAAGTTAGCCTAGGCTACTTAACCCTAGGTGGCCTAGGTTGCTTAGCTGACATGGCCTATGTTAAGTGCCACATAAGCTACCTTGCCCTAGGCTATCTAATATAAGCTAAAACATCTGGCATCTTGTAAACATATTTTTCAATTGCCAAATGTCCACACGACATGGGTTGAAAACATATATAATTTCATATTTAATTCAACAATCCAATGGCCATAATTGTATGATATTGTATCTTTGAATTATGCATTTCATGAATATAACGACATGTAACCATATGTCATATATGTGGTCATAAAATACAAGTTTTGGTGGAATGGGTTGGGGTAAATGCAGATTATATTAAAGCAATTAAGAAGACATTCCAAGCTTAAAATAAGTGATCAAATGCACATCCTTCTTTATTCACAAACATAGATGATCAAATTGAGGATAATGACAAAGAAGATTGAATTTAAAGGATATGTTTGAAGATGATGAGGTCCTTGAATGACATGTATTGGCAATAATTAAATTGTAGTTCAATTTACATGTTTAATTATCAAAAATTGTCAATTTCTATTTTATAAAAAAGACCACATGAATTGTCAATTCTTTTAAATTTTAAGATCTTTTGGCATGAAAATTTTCAAGGTTTTTGGGAAGTTATGGGGAAATGCATGGTTGGGTGTGTGGACCACTTTTGGAATAACAATGCCAATTGTTTTGTAGTAGGTCTTATTACAATTATTTGTTTTATTGTATATTGTGAATTTGTCAATATGGATACATTTTTTAGGGTATAGACTTGGATATATACATAGGCCAATTGATTATGATGCTTAAAGAATAAAATTACATAGTTATGGAATTTTGAGTTTGAATTTAGAAGGTGTAATGTTGCAAAAAGAAATCATTGAATTTTGATTAAGGTTGAGGCACTAAAAGAAATCTTGTAATATGCAACCAATCATTTTGCAATTATATGCAACTAGTTGTCATTTACAGCTAGATTGGTCACACTTGCAACTACAAATTGACATTGTATCATTTTTATTCTAAATAGTTGTGTGTGCAAATAACGTGCAACTAATGATGTATAAATGGACACATGTCATAAAAATAATGTTCTAAGCCAATACATACCTAAGTTAATATACCCAATATATCTACATAGGCTAGTATAACAAAGCAATAAATGTATAGTATTATTATATATATCTTAAACTAGGTAACATAGATTTAGTTTAAACCAGTACACCTATAAGCTAAGGGTTGAACAATTGAACAATTCCATGTGAATGCCACATACACAACATGTTCAACATAATGTCTATTTTGAGTATATAACTAGGTCTTTTTAGTCAAAGTAAATATACATAATTTTGATTAGTCAAATCAAACATAATCAACATTTTAGAAAAATGGATTTAATTATACTATTATATTAATCACAATGTTACTAGAAAAAAAACCATTTTTTTGTATTAATGCGTTGTTATTCATTCATAATGTAATTTAAAAATCTCCCAAGAAGTTTCCTTGAAATATTTTTAAATATTTTGAAACATCTTGAATTAGCTCGAGATAATGTGAAACCTTTTGAAATATTTTGGGATATTTTTCCTTGAACTAGGTTCCCAATAGTGTATAACTAAAGGTAGTTATGTTATTTTTAGTTTATCCAACATTAGTTTTTGGTACAATATTGGTTGTGTTATGTTTTTTTCATGTTTTGTTAACCAAATATGCTCAATCATTTGACTTCATCTTCATTAGTATTCAAATGGCTTAGTTCAAGTTGGATTCATCAACATTTTGTTATCATGCATGACCTTTATTTGGTTCACATGTTTGTTATAACACCAATCACCTTTATTCCATGATTTCAAAATCAATCTTTGAAAAATTCAATGCCACTTTCAAAAAATTGGACAAGGAACAAATGTCCACCAACAAGCTACAATCTTTTCATTAAGGACCATGCCCAGCTATGGTGTATGAATCAAAATTCAAACAATTGGCTTGTGACATATCATGGGATGAAGTGGAAATCATGAATTAATTTCAATTGGGGTTAGGTACTGACATGAAAAACTTACTATTCACCATGTTAAACCTTTCAAATTTAAGTCAAGCCATATCACAAGTTTGATTCAATAACATGTTCTTTGAACATTGGCAAAAAAATCATTGGGAACCATCACCAACACAAAGGAGTTTTGCACTTGGTGTGCCACTTCACCTTGTGGTAACTTCATTAAAGGATAGTCTCATGCAAATTGCTGAAACATATTGATTCAATCTTTTCATGGAGCAAGAGAAGTAATAATGATGTGTGAACAATCTTTGTTTGTATTGTGGAAAACAAGTTCATGTCGTTCATGAATGTCCAAAAAAACATAGTCAACACATAGCACATGCCATTTTTATTAACAACCCACAACTTAAAGAATCAAGAAACAAAGATGTCAAATCTCAATAAAGTACATGAGGTTGAACCTTGATGCATTATAATTTTTTTTGTCATATGCAACCATTCTATTTGCAACTACATTTCATTATTAATCATTTGCAATTACTTTTGGTCATTTTTGCAACTATGTTGCAATTAAATTCTGATTATTTTATTCATCTTTCCATATGAACAATTTTAAATATGGTTTTCATTTGAAGAAAAAAAAACATGTCCCATTAGTTACATAGTGACCAAAATTAGTTGCACCACTATGGGGTGGATTTAATCCCAAAAGGTATATTATAATATATTAACAATGTAACATGGGGGTATTTTTTTAGGTGTATTAATATCATATTAAATTTTTATTTTTGGCATATTAGGTGCATGTTATGCATACATTAAAAAGATATATGTATAATTTATGTATACTAAGGTTATTTACCTACCTAATTTAGGTGCCACATGGCATGGTCTAAATTTATGCTTAGCATATGTGCCATGTGGCTAGGTTTGGGCATAACTTCGGTTAGCCCAAGTTCCAAGGCCTAAGTTTAGCTAAAACTTAACCTAGGTCAGTTTAGGTTTAAACAACATTTAACCAAGTTTTAAATCTTTATAAGGTTTTAAAAAAATTTGTTAAATTTTTAATTTAATCAAGGTTTAGTCATGGTTGAACAAAGTATTAGTTTCAATAATTTTTGGCCAAGTTTTAGTTTCACCAAAAAATTTCAAAGGTTTAACCAAGGTTTAATCACAATTTAATAAAGTTTTAACTTAATCAACATTTATCCAAGTTTTTGTTTAACCATGGCTTAGCCAAAGTTTAGCCAAGCTCCAATTTAATAAAGGTTTAACCAAGTTAGAATGTTTTTAATGCACACATTGTTATGTAGTTTACAAAATTGAAAATGGAAAAAAAAAATGTGGGATATATTTTATAGTTACAAGTTAATCACAAACTAATTTGCAACTATAAAATATATCTAAGTCAAAGTATGGTTGGGGTACCACAAAGGACCATCTCCTTTTGTATCCATTGGACCCTTTCACTTAAAACATGTTGTAATTTAATGGCACATTCATATTGAATGTTTGATTTCTTCATGGATAGATACATTACTAAAGTACTACTTTATGCACAACATGTCAAATTTGAACAAGTTTCAAGATTCTTACTAAATCCTGGAAAGAAATTCAAGACTTTGTCTCCTAAAAAAAAAAGTTCAAGGATTCATTTAAGGAATGTCTAAACAATTTTTTTTGGCCTAAGATTCTTACCACAAACACCTTAAGTACTAATAAATATAAAATGTATGAATGACAAAAACCAAATGCCTTACTGTAATGTAAAAAGTTTCAAATTTTGATTTTTTGGGGAATTTTGAGCCATTGATAGAACATGGCTCACATTGGATAAATTTTATTATTATTACTTTTATAAGTGAAAAAAATATATATTTTAAATGCCTGTATAAAATTGGGGACAAAAATTTTCATTTGACATGAAAAAAAAAAGAAATCTAAAACAAGTCATAGGAAAAGTGGAAAAAAAAGTGAATTTGAGCTTTTAGGAATGAGTCCTTAATGTTCTTTAGGGGGTAGCCCAATCGTGTTTTTTTGACCCATCCCATACTTTTTGTCCTCCTTTTCAATTTTGTGAATTATATAACAAGGTGCACTATAAACATTGAAAAACACCAACAACACATTTAAAAAGAATGACCATTTGATGTGAATCAACCAAAATAGCTTGACCTTAAAGGTTAAACAAAATAACAAAATCAATTATTTATTTAACTTAACTACTTACCTACCTAACTAGTTTAAGTAAGTAGGTAACCCTACCTCCCTAACTAAATATTTATTTTAGATATTTGTTTCATATTTAACTAAAATAAAAATAAAAATATTTGTGGATGTGCCACATGTCATAATCATGAGCACATGAATTTTTTAGAATTAAATAAAAATAATTTTGAAATAAGATAAAATGTTAACATTTAACAACATATCATTCACTCTTGTTACTCACTAAAATAATGACATGGTAGTACAAACAACAATACACATACAATCAATCAAAGGATATAATTTGTTGATTTTTTATTTCATTCACAAACCATGTCATTGCAATGGTGGTCACATATGGCTTATCCAATGCAACTAGTGGGATTTTAGTCATATACATCAATTGTAACTAAAAATGAATCATAGGTACCAATTGCAAAATTTCAATTTTCTTTTAATGACGGGTCATGTGACAAAAATGGTCCCAATTTATCCTTGGACCCAACACCGTGTTTTTTGACCTTCCAATCATTATTAAATGCAACAAGTTCATGGAAATGGAGACAAAACATTTATTGATTTCAATGCATATGCATTTTTCATCAACAAATAGTTGGTCCAACAACATAAGTTGGCTTTGGTGGAAAAGGACAAACCAATGCCAATTGAAGTCATCAACAATTGGAATTTCTCTTCGAGACCTAAAACACATGAAACTAAAGCATTCTAAAGCATTGGAAGTTACTATTGGGTCACACATTAGCAAAATGGTTTTCAATGTCAGTTCATCCCCAAAAAATCTTGTCATCATTGTGTTATTTTGGCTCACTTTACATAATGCACAGGTGGATTGCATACATAGATTTTGAAGCACCAAAACATGAGGTAGAATGTGCAGTTGTTATCACAAGCATGTTTAACAAAAATCATGATCATGTTCATCATGCACTCAAGAACAAACATGAGGATGGGCATGTGCAAAACTTGAAGCATAAAAATGACCTTAGTGGTGTGTGGAGATCCAAATGTTCCAAGACATTGTTTGTAGCAATAAAAGCTTTCATGCATGTTGCAAAGAAAGGAATTGTGTTCTTAATTTATGTTCCTCCCACACCATATGTTGGGTCACATTAACATGAGATCTCTTTTCAATTAAAAAAAATACAAGGATGTGTTTGAAAAGAATAATGATGACACCTTGCCAAAGCACCAACCATATGATTGCACAATTGATTTTGAAAATGGTGAGGAACCCCCATTTTGACCCATTTACAACTTGTCACAAGATGAAATTGTGATGGTTTGAAAATACATGGATGAAAGTTTTGATAAAGGGTTCATTCAACATTCCAAATCTCCAAATGGTGCTTCAATCTTATTTGTTAAAAAAGAAAGACAATTCCTTATGAATGTGTATTGATTATTGTAGCTTGAATTGACCTATTATTAAAATCTAATACCTTTTATATTTGATCATAGGGTTTTTGAATTAATTAAGCCACACTAGGGTGTATGGCAAGATTGATTTACATGGAGTGTACAACTTGGTGCGTATTAAAAAATGTGATGAATGGAAATTGCGTTTTGAACACACTATGGCCATTTTGAGTACATTGTGATGCCTTTCAATCTCACAAATGCAGTTGTTGTATTCCAACACCTAACAAACAACATTTTGGTGAATATTTGGATGATTTTGTGGTCCTTTATGTCAATGACATCCTCATTTTTGCAAAGAACACAGAAGACCATGAACATCATGTACATCTTATTATGGACAAGTTCAAAGAAGTTAAAATTTATGCCAAATTGGAGAAGTGTGAATTACATGAAATTGAAATGAAGTCCTTGAATTGCATCATTTCTAAAGATGACATTCACATGAATCCTCATACCATTGTGGATTGGGCTACTATTACTTATGTTTAATGTTTTATTGGATTCACCAACTTCTATTGATGTTTTGTTCCACATTATTTCATGGTAGTGGCCTTTTTTAATCATTCAATTCATAAAGATCAATATTTTGCTTAGGGAGTTGAAGTGAAAACTATTTTTCAATCTTTCAAAGTTTTTAGTTCACAAACTACTTCATTGTTGATTCATGTGGACCTTTCCAAACCTTTTGTCTTGGAGATGGATGTTTTTGACTTTGTATTTGGCATTGTGTTCTCACAATTTGGAAAGATGATTTCTTTTCACCTTGTTGACTTTCATTTTCATAAGTTTTTTCATGTTGAAATTACCTATGAAATCCAAGACAAATAAGTATTGATTATTAAGGATGCATTTGAAGAATGGTGACATTTATTTGAAGGATACGAAATGAAATCATTATGAATTTAAACCATAATAACTTTTAATATTTCATGACAACTTGTGTATTGAATCAACATCAAGTTCAATGGCATTTATCATGGTCTGGATTTTGGTTTAACAACGCCTTCCATCCTTGGCATCAATAAAGTAAATTAAACATGTTATTTTGTCATTTCTATTTCATGCCTAAGGAGGGAGGTGTAACCTATGACCAATAATGCAATGTCATTTTCAAGCATAAACATTATCTTTGATTTCAAACATTGTCGATAATTCTTGATGACAAAAACTTTCTTTGTCAAACTCATGAGGATTTGAAAAAAAATCCTTTTATTATTGGCACTAAAGGTTGGTTGAAGAATTGAAATCAAGTTCAAAGTTTTTAAAATGATCATGACAAGTTCAAGTTTTGAAATGGTTTGTTGTATCATGTAGGCATTTGTATGTACTTGATGGCCTTGTATGACTCCAAGTTCTCCAAGACAAACATGACATGTTGGATGTAGGCCATTTTGGATTCAACAAGACCATGGAATTAGTATGTTGAGATTATTAGTGGATCATTTAACAAAATGGCTCATTTCATTTTTCTTTACACTAAAATAATAAATATAACAAATGAGCAACCAAATTATTCTTGATCATGGGCAAACCCACCCTTGCTTCGTACAACTAGGAACCATTTCACCAAAATTTAAGGAAATGTGGACCCAATTTAACTTAATTACAAAAATTGTAAACATTTACATAAGTTACATAAGTAAAAGATTTTTGTTTTTGAAATGTTTTTCACATATGTTCTAGTCGATATTCCTTACCCCTTATCATTAAGTGTCAAGTTGCACCATAGTATATTTTTTGGTTTATCAATTATAGTCATTAGTGTATGGTCCAAATTGTCAATTAAAAAATAAATAAATAGGGTGCAATCACAATCAATTGAGCCAAAAAAGGTGTCGAACAATGAAAAAAAATAGTCAAAATTGGAAAAATATTTATGTTTTACGACTTAAAACCATGGCAATCATGGCAAGCTATTCATTTTTCATTTATATGAATGTTAAGGAATTCAAACCAAAAATCCATTTGATAAAATTTTAAGTTTAAGTTTCAATTAAAAACCTTTGAAAGTGAACACCTATTATTTCATAAAGAATCAATTTTGCAAAGGACTATCAAAAGGACTCATATACTAAAACAAAATTGATGGGAAATTTTTTTTAAAATCAAAACTTATTAGCCACATTCAAAACATATTCATACCCTAAAATATGTGGAATTTTAAAACTTTAAAAACTCAAAAAAAATTCCAAAATTATTTCAAAATTTTAGAATTTCAAAAGTTCTACCACATATAAATGGAGTATAATGTACATGATGTGTTAAATTTGTAACTTATTTACAAGAAAACATACAAATTTGAAAAATCAAATTTTGGTTATGATTTGAAAATTTTATCATTTTTAAAGACAAAACATTGAATTTACAAGGAATCACACATTTTCAAATTTTCATATTTATTCAAAAATTATAAACAAAAAATGTAATGCACTTGGAAAATTATAAGCATTTATAAAATTTTACAGAAAAAATTGTTCAAAAATTCATTTGTATGAAAAAAAAATTGGGCAAAAAAACATGTAGTCTTTTTATAAAATAATGCCATTGGTTCATTTGATTTTGTTTGCAAACAACATCACAAAATTAAAAACTTGAGGGCAATGGTTCTTCAAAACTTCTAGTCACAACCTTAAAAAATTGCTCAAAGTTTTGTGGTTACCTTAATCCAATTTCTATTAAACAAATTAAAAAGAGGATTATTTAAGGCTTTCCTAGACATTACAAGCATTAAAAAAGAAAAAAACCTAAATGTTACTTTCTAAAAACCTTTTCCTTGACCATTTTGAGACATTCCAAATTAACTTGAATTGTTTTGAGATATTTTTCTTTGAACTAAGTCTTTAATCTAATATATTAATTTAGCAAGTTTGTCAGTCAATCAGTCAGTCAGTGACAGGGCTATACCCAACTAACGGTTGATGGACCTGGCCCAAGTGTGAACAAGACCCAGATGATAGAGTTCGGCTATGGGCCGTCTGGGTGGTCTTCTTGCAGTGCAAACGTTTTTTTCTTGCTCTCATCTCCCGCTTACATCTCTTTTCCCTCTCTCATACAGTGATGGGAAAGAATGCGTTCATGCCCTATTGGGTACGATGGGAACGTACTTTCTTTTCCTACGTGGTGGAACAGGCCATTCCAAGAAGTAATTGACATAGTAATTTTGACGAGGAATTTCCCATAGTCATGACTTTTTGAAATGGCAGAATGTTGTTGAGCTTTAGGGTTTCAGGGGTCGTCATCAGGGGTCATCGCTGCTTCAGTGCTGTGCCGTGCCTTGCAAACACGAGTTACCACTAGTAATGTATAAATGAAAATAGTTCCCCTCATGACATTTTAAATTTGTTGAACATCAATTTTGGGTATGATATTGTAACATAGTCATGTTCTATTTTTTTCATGTTTTTATGAAATCTTGTTTGAACTTATTTTACACACTTTGTGTTCTTGTCCTTGATTTTTGTATTTCATGATTTGAATTTAGAATTAAGCTTGCTTTTGTTATGGTTGGTTTGTGTCATTTGAAAGTCTTATTGTTTTGGTTGTTTTTGTGTTGATAGTTCTTATTGATAATAATGCAATTATTTTCATAGTAGCAAAACATTTAATACTAAAAACATTTTTTCATTAGGTTACAATAATTAAATAACTTTTTATTTCAACTTTTTTTCCCCAATTGTGAACACAACCATGTCATAGCTTTGTGAGTCAAGCATTGATCAAAATATAAAGTTATAGGTTGTGATGTTTGTGAATCAAATTGTGATGGCTTAAGAAATGACATTTGACAATTTTTTATATGCAAAGATATGTTAGTTAGAAATTTTAAAGCATTTTCAATGTTGCCAAATGAATAGCCTATGTATTTTCAAAATAGTTGCAACTTTCCAATGGAAAATGAGCATAAGGATAGTAAATATTTCAGCCATTTTCCATTACTTTGTTAATATCATAGTTGCACATGTATCATTGTGATAATAACAAGGTAATGGAAAGTTGTCCTTAGTGTAGTATGAGTAAATCTTAATTGTGCAAATTTTAAATGAAATGAGTAACAAATTGCAACATAGACATCAAGTGCTAAACTTCAACATTCATAACAAAATGTTTGATTCAAAATTATGCTTGATGTCTTTGATGCAAATTCGATCAAATCATGTATTTCAAACTTTACTTCACTAGCTATTAGCAAACTTCAACATTTTCATTATAAAGATATTAGGATAGCAACAATTCAAGGTCACTATTTTATTTTATTTTGTCTTTGGTGAAAATTTGCCGCATGGCACCAAGAAAATAATCTAGTACAATTCATTCAAAATATTTTTGGTAAAAAAGTGCCAAAGTTGCTAAATTTCAAGATTTAAAAAAAAAATTGGCATAATTGAACAATCCCTTCATGAAGGTTGCAAAAATATAGCACCTCCAGCTTTCCAAGTTTCTTCAACTCTTAAGATATGCACAAGCTCAAATTGGGAGCCTTATCAAACTTAAGACTCCAAGAGCCTCATTATTTGAATTTCATGTTTAAATCCACAAGTTTGGAAATTTGTGACATAGTTGTCCAATTCATCTTTTACATGGGTAGTAGATCTGGATGTTTCTTAGGAGTTAAAAAATAGAAATTTAGGACAAGGTATTGGTTTAGATGAATGGATTATCTAGATTAGTAATTTCCTCTAATTAGCGTGTTGTGACCTTTCTACTCACTTTTAGGACTCTTTTAGTGTATTTTGATTAATTCATTATATTGTCTATATTGAATCAATTTTGTCTTGCCCCTTTGTTTTGCTTTGCTACCAATTTTGTCTTGCACCTTTGTTTGCCTTCATAACACAAAAAGGTTTCTAGATTTCAATTATTTCAAATCAAAGCCCCATGCCCTTGCAATTAACCTAGGAATCCTTAGTTTTTTTCTTATTGTTGGAGATAGACCTAATTTCCAAGGCTTTATTATCATTGGAGGGCAATCTAAAAGAGGTTGGGGGCAACATTAAAATAGTGGGTTTTCTCCCTATTATTATTGAAGACACCCCCGTCCTAAGTCCTCAAGTGCCTCAAAAAATGTATGGTTGGATTCTACAATAATGTGGAAGGTAAAGCCCAAGGCTACATGCTTTCACTATGTGTAAAGACCAATCAGATTATATTCTTACCCCACAATACCCGGTGAGTTTTTCATGAGAAAAAATGTTTTAAAAAAAAGAAAAAAAAAAAAGCGAGTATTTTGAAAAACCTAACGCCTTGCTCTTGTGTTTTGAAAAATGTAATGAGAGCATTACATATTACAAGATGCTCGCCCTTTGCATATGCAAAATTATGCCTGGTCACATGCCATCCTAATACACTAGGAAAATTCGACAAGATCCTTTACTCATACAAATAGAGAGTCTTGGAGTATATGATATGAGCTAAGGCAAATACCATCCTTGTATCAGTAGTACCAGCTTGGTAGGGACCACTGTTGGTCTGGTATACGGGCCTGCATCTGGTATCAACACTAGTCGCAAGGACCTCGCCAGGCTGGTATGAGCTAAGGCAATACGGGCCCTTGTACTAGTGCGGGTACCTAAATACCAGCGGGTAGGCTATATAAGTACCTACCTGCCTCATAAAAGGCAAGAAAGAGTCCTTGTCCCTGGGACCCAATGTCAGGTCTAGGCTGGTATGTAAGTTTTAAAAAGGACCCAATACTAGGACCCAGCTGGTATATATGTATTTAAAAGGTACCCATTGCCCAATATTAGGACCAGGCTGGTATGTTCAAAGTCAATACCAGACCAACACTGGTTAGGTTAAGAGTTTTAGGACCTCAACTTTGTGTTGTAAATGTTGTGCAATGGTGAATAGTATATGAAACTAACCAACTGTGGTAACCCAAGCTCAAAAACCATGGTAACCTACCCTCAAAACTCATATGTCAAAACGAGTATGATTTTGGTGGTGAATTTGTCAAAATGTTTTGTTGTCCCTTCAAGAAAAAAAAAAAAGTTAGGAGGAGGTCTCCAAGGTGATGATGTATGGCGTGTAAGCATGATCAAAAATTTAGACATGCATTTTGTTGCCAGAGTTGATCTCATCTTTGGACACGTCATTGATTACAAAAAAATCTGGAGAGTCTAAAAGCTCTCCCGCCCATAATTTGTTAATAAGAGTAGTAAAAATAGTTAAAAAGCTACAATGAATGAATGAATTCCTTCCTGGAGACACCAAACATTGAAGCCAGAAAATGACAATTATAGCTATTTTGAGGTAGTGGGTGGTCTTATGGGTGGTTATGTCATGATGGGTTGTATGATTTGTTGTTTTGTCTTTTTGTTAGATTTGTTTGTTCGAAGGTAATGTAAGTAGAAAGTGTGCCTGCAGAATGTGAGTGCCTTATTAAGTGTATGATGCAACTCTAGTGCAAAATTCACTGCAATATTGTTGTTCTTCATGCACAATGTGAGTGCCTTATTAAGTGTATGATGCAACTCTAGTGCAAAATTCACTGCAATATTGTTGTTCTTCGTGCACAATGTGAGTGCCTTATTAAGTGTATGATGCAACTCTAGTGCAAAATTCACTGCAATATTGTTGTTCTTCATGTCGTGTTGTGTGGTGGGGACATTGCTGATTGATGGTGATAGAAGAATGAATACTGGGTAGATCTCCAATGGGTAGCTCTCCAATGGGGTTTGAGTTCTTCACTTTTGTGTGTTTGGATTTCCTAAGATATGGTTTCAAGTATTGTTGCATGATGACTCCAATTTTTTTGACATGGTCATTTGCACCATTTGATATGGTTGACACCATCCAAAATCAATTTTAGTCAATTAGGACACCAAGTATGTATGACCTTTTCTTGTATTGCATAGCTTGATGGGGGGGGGGGGGCCCAAGGCACAGCTTGCAATTGTAAGAGCAAGTCTACCAGTAGCAATAAAATTTGACTTTGGATGAAGTACAGCCTTTAAATCAGCCTTTTTTTTATTGGTGAAAATTCACCACAAAGTGAATTAAAAATTTAAAATGAAGTGACTTTTGGGAATTTCAATCAGCAGAAGTCAGGAAATAAATAAATTGCTATATTACTATATTGCTATACTTGCTTCAAGTTAAGTAACCAAAAATAGAAAAGGATGATTAAAATGTTTGTACTTCTCGTATAAGTTTATAGCCAGATTGGGTTAAATCTTCATTGCCACTTTTGCTATAGGGTATCCTCCTTTTGACAATTGTAGCCAAATTGTCACTTTGGCTACATCACAAAATAAATTTTAAAAAAATAATTGAATAAATTAGTGTGAAAATGTGTTTGAACTTAAGAGTTTTCAGAGAATACAATGGTCTCCATAAGGCCTAGTGGAAAAACATAACTGCTTTTGATTGGCCTAGGTGATTTGCATTTGAATAATATGTCAAGGTGTATACTATCCAATTTTTGGAGTCCCCTTTTAGTTAATCAAACTCCATTTATTGGCCTTGCCTAGTACCAAGGCAAGAAGGATATTGTGTTTAGATTCATTATAGAGTATATAGTAGCTTAAGGGAATTTGGCCCCTAGGTAATAATAATAGGTCTATTTTTATATGAGGATTTTTGAAAGATGATATTTTTTGGGCTTGTGTTGAAACTTGAGAGATTAGTAACAGAGTTATAATAATATTTTGAAGGATTATGGTTTGTTTTAGAGGATTTTTTGAAGATTATATTTTTGCATGAAGAATGAATTGCATCATGATGCTTGCCACAACACAATATCCACTTGGGCTTTTGCCCTTCCACCACCATGCCACCACCACAACCTATGTTTTAGACAAAGAAAATTGCCAGATAGTCTGCAAAAGAAATGACTGATCTTAATTGGTTATCCAGAAACATCGAAATAAGGGGAATTTTTCGCCAACATGAAGAGAAGTTATGGAAAGATCATAATACAAATCTTGCATTTTGTTCATGCATTCATTGTTGCCTGAGTTGATTTGTTATGTGAGATGCTACAACATTATGGGTGGCCAAATTGCACTGTAATTTCTCTGAAATGCTAGTGGCAAAAGTTTGCATCCGCCTTTCAATTGCATTGACCTAATAATAGTGAGCTTGGTGTGAGGGATAAATGAGAAAGGTTGTAAGAAAAGTTGAAGTGGGTAGAAAAATGAGCCCCTTGCAATGATTTGATGACACAAATACAATGGAAATAGTGAGCTGCAAAAGTAGAGAATCTTGTTGAACAACAAAAGAAATTGCAGAGTTGATTGCAACATTTGTTCCTGATCTAGGGGAAAGAGACTTGCTCATAGGCAACATGGTCACAAGCTTACCCTATTTTCTGTGTGATCAAACATGTATCTGCAACCTGGCTTTGGCCAAGTACCCATCACATCCACTTGACATTGTTGTATGGACCTTATCTGTCTCACCATCTGCTTGCAACACTGTTCACTTGTCTCTTCTACCAGATGCTCATTGAAAACAGATTGCATAGTGCACTTGTTGCTGCACCAACCAAGTGGAATGTCTCCAGACTTGGAAGTGAATATATCCCCAGAAGTATTAGTGGTGACACCATGGGTTTTTGCCGCAACTAATGAAGGAGCAAGGTTGTCTGGTTCCTCATATGCCTTCAAAGAAAATGTTTGGAGTGTTCTTTGAATGTTTCAGAAAACTACTCGCAAAGTTCCTGGCAGACGATTCTCTTCCAATTCTCTATTCTACTTGCCATCATTAGGTAGCCTACCTTGACAAGGGAGATATGTTTTGTCACTATGATCTATCAATCTAGAAAATTGTTTGGCCCATCCTGAGTGCTACATACTATGCAAAGAGAAACTTACCAGGGAAGAAAAAGATGCGCACATGTCAAATGTGATCTTCTGTGTAGAAATGCAACCCAATTTGTTTCTTATGAAAACTTTCTTACCTTTCTCTCTCCAGGAATGCATGGAAGTTCACCAAATGTGAATTGAGCAATGTGGATCATGTGCCCTCCACCCCATTTTTCCTGGTTCATTCCCCAATCTTGTCAGAGAACATCACAGACAGCTTAGAAATGCACTTAAAAACATAGTTACAAGAAGTTATCAATGTCTCAAAGGAAAAGGTTGAAATGTAGCAAACTTACTATGAAAATGGCTTTGTTTTCAGCACATACTGCGAGCAATGGAATGCTTACCTCTTGAAATTGATGGATATAAGGTGCCCTCCACATACACTACAAATTTTCTCCAAGTGCTTTATGTATTCTGAGAGCTTGTGGTTGAGGAGGGAAGATGTAGATGTAGAGACAAAGAATATTTACTTTATTCCTCTTTTCTTCTATTTTTCATTTTTCTTTTACTTTTTTTTTTTGGTCTTTTTTTTCCCTTGGAGGATGTGATCATCCTCCTTAAACATGTTTTCTTTCTTTATTTTAATTTTATTTATTTTTCTTATTGTTAATTTTCTTTTCTTTTTTTCCCAAGGGTTGTGATCACCCTCTTTTCATCTTGTCAACTTAGTATTTAGCAAGTTGTTTTGTTCATTTTGCAATTTACATTGTGTTGAAAGATTTTGCTTTGTATTATGGCAAACATTGCTTTAATTGTTGGGATTTGGGTTTTTGTCAAATGTTTTTGCATATGTTTATGTCCATGAGGTTGTATTGTTATGAGCTTTTATTGAGTCTAATACTTTTTGATGAAACTAGCTTGTTTCAAATATTTTTGTCGATTTTTGTTACTCTTTATTGTAGAGAGAAAAGTTTTGTTCGTAGGTTGTGGTGGAAAGAACATACACAAAGAACACATTTGGATGTTATAGAATAAGATGTTTGGTTCACCAATCTTGAAATTTGGGATAAATTGTCGTGCTCCCAAGTTCCTTGTGGACCCACTTGAGGGTCCAAGTATGCGGCGATGTGGAAGCGGTTGGAACTTGGGGCACAATCCCGACTTCCAGCACTAGAGGGGGTGAGAGGGGCGTGCTAGAAGTCCCGGGAAAGACTAGGAAGAGTGGACAAGCTTGACTCACTCACACGGACCCTCCATGAACCACTCCAAGTGGT